>Ga0105100_10000431_pt1 | contig 24813 bp, 20 predicted proteins | sample PPLLak12cMay2015_2_FD_87033 | JGI IMG/M metagenome (GOLD analysis project Ga0105100, IMG submission 87033) | Freshwater sediment microbial communities from Prairie Pothole Lake near Jamestown, North Dakota, USA - PPLs Lake P8 Core (1) Depth... | ecosystem: Environmental > Aquatic > Freshwater >...
AACCCGTGACCTCTGGGTTATGAGCCCAGCGAGCTACCGGACTGCTCCACCCCGCAGGTCGATGCTAGCAACCACCCCCGCGAAGCGGCAATCGGCCTCAGTCCGCGTCGATCACCGCGAGCCCGAACTCGCGGGTCGAGCTTCCCGGCCCGTGGTCGCCGAGCTCAGGGCCGGGGTTGCCGGAACGGGTCAGCGCTCGGGCGCGCTCGACGGCTCCTCGCGCGGAGCGACCGGCCCGTCCGCGCGGTCGATCTCACGCTGGCGGAGCTCGACACGGCGGATCTTGCCGCTCACGGTCTTCGGAAGCTCGTCGACGAACTCGATCTCACGCGGGTACTTGTAGGGGGCGGTGATCCGCTTCACGAAGTCCTGGATGTCCTTCACGAGCTCGTCGCTCGGCTCGTAGCCGGCCTTGAGCGCGACGAACGCCTTCACGATCTCGCCCCGGAGCGGGTCGGGCTTGCCGACCACGGCGGCCTCGGCGACCGCCCGGTGCTCGACCAGGGCCGACTCGACCTCGAACGGACCGATCCGGTAGGCGCTCGACGTGATGACGTCGTCGGCGCGCCCGACGAACCACAGGTAGCCCTCGTCGTCGGTGTACGCGGTGTCGCCCGTGTCGTAGAAGTCACCGCGGACGCTGTACCGGGTGGCGTCCTCGTCGCGCCAGTACTCCTTGAACAGGCCGACGGGCCGCTCGGGCGCGACGCGCACGCCGATGTGCCCGGTCTCGCCGGGACCGAGCGGGACACCGTCGTCGTCGACGATCCGGACATCGAACCCGGGCGTCGGCTTGCCCATCGAGCCCTCGCGGACCGGCAGGCATCGGTAGTTCGCGACGAGGTTCACGGTCTCGGTCTGGCCGTAGCCATCGTGGACGGTGAGCCCGGTCGCCTCTCGCCAGACCCGGATCACCTCGGGGTTGAGCGGCTCCCCCGCCGCGACGACGTGCCGCAGACGCCCCCAGTCGTACGTCGGCAGGTCCAGCTGCACGACCGCGCGGAACACGGTGGGCGGCGCGCAGAGCGTGGTGATGCCGTGCTCGGCGATCAGCCGCAGCGTGCGGTCCAGGTCCATGCGCCCGCGAACGTCCCAGAGGAACACCGCGGCACCCATCCGCCACTGCCCGAAGAGCTTGCCCCACGCGGCCTTCGCCCAGCCCATGTCGCTGATCGTCCAGTGGAGGTCGCCGGGGTGCAGGTCCTGCCAGAACCGAGCCGTGATCTCGTGCCCGATCCCGTACGAGGCCTGCGTGTGCAGCACCATCTTCGGGTGCCCGGTCGTGCCCGACGTGAAGTACAGGACCAGCGGGTCGTCGGCCAGGGTCGGCACCGGGTCGGGCTCCGCGTCGCTCGCCCGGTCGAGCCCCTCGGCCCAGTCGAGCCAACCAGCGCTCGCGCCGCTCCCGACGCAGATCGACGTCCGGAGCGTCTCGGCCCGCTCGCGCGCCCCGTCGATCTTCGTCACGCTCGCCTCGTCGACGATGGCGGCCACGGCCTCCGCGCGTTGCACCCGGTAGGCGATGTCGCGGCCGGTGAGCAGCGAGGTCCCCGGCATCGGGACGGCGCCGAGCTTCATCAGCCCGAGCATCGCGATGTGCCACTCGGGGATCCTCGGCAGCATGAGGAAGACGCGGTCGCCTCGCTCGATCCCCTGCGCTGCGAGGAAGTTCGCCGCGCGGTTCGAGAGGCGCGCGAGGTCCTCGAACGTGAGCCGTCTGACGTTCGCGCCGGTCTCGTCCACCGCGAGCAACGCCAGCCGGTCGGGGTCGCGGGCGGCCCATCCGTCCACGACGTCGCGGGCGTAGTTGAAGCGCGCGGGGACCTCCAGACGGAACGTCCGCCGGGTCTCCTGGTAGTCGGTCATGTTCGGCGCGAGGTCCTGCTTCACACGCGTCCTCCTTCGGCCCCGATGGCCCCCGGCCATCGTCGCGGACCGGCGTGCGGTCGGGTCAGGCCGAAGGACTCGGCGTCGACGTGACGGTGGACGCGGCGCCCCCGAGCTCTGCGGCGAGCTCGTTCGCCTGGTTCACAGCCTCGGCGGCCGCGTCGACCTCCGTCTGGTACGTGGCCAGGTCGCCCGCGACCAGCGCCTCCTGCGCCGCGTCGAAGTGCGCGGCGGCCTCGGCAAGAAGGTCCTGGATCTGCTGCTGGACGGTACCGGTTGGAGGCTCCTCGCCATCGGGCTCGACGACCTCACCCGTCAGCGAGTCCGTCAGCGCCTCGCTCAGCGTCGTCCCGATCCCGACGCGACCGCCGTTCACGACGACGACACGCTTCAGCTCGGGGATCGCGTTCGTCTGGTTCGAGCGGACGTAGACCGGCTGCACGTAGAGCAGGCCATCGTCGATCGGGATCACGAGGAAGTCCCCGAAGAGCACCTCGGAGCCGCCCTGCGAGAGCAGCGTCCGCTCCGCCGAGAACCGCGCGTCCTGGTTGATCCGGGAGAACACCTGGGTGGGGCCGTCGATGTTCTGTCCCGTCGGGAACTGGAAGGCCAGGACGTCGCCGTACTCCTCACCCGGATCCGAGCGAGCGGCCATCCACGCGACCATGTTCTCTCGGCCGAGCGGCGTGAACGGCTGGATGAGGACGAACTGCGCCTCGGTCTCGCCGGGCACCCGCATCAGGAGGTAGTACGGGCGCATGAGGATCCTCGTCGTCTGCGTCGTCTGCGTCGTCTGCGTCGGGTCCTCCGGGATCGCCCAGAAGTCCTGGTTCCCATAGAAGATGGCCGGGTCGGTCACGTGGTAGCTGGCGAACTGCGCCGCCTGGACCTGGAACAGGTTCTCCGGGTAGCGGAAGTGCGCGAGGAGCGACGCCGGCGCCTCGTCCATCGGCGTGAACAGGCTCGGGAACGTCTTCTGCCACACCCGGATGATCGGATCCTCGGGATCGGCCACGTAGTACGTCACCGACCCGTCGTAGGCGTCGACGACGGCCTTGACCGAGTTGCGGAGGTAGTTCACGTCGCCGACGAGCGGCGGCACTCCGGCCTGCTGCGACGTGAACTCCTGGAGCTGCAGCGGCTGCGAGTACGGGTACTGGGCGGTGGTCGTGTACGCGTCCCAGATCCACACCAAGCGGCCGTCGACGACCGCCGAGTACGGATCGCCGTCGAACTTGAGGAACGGAGCCGGCTTCGGAACCCGTTCGTAGATGCTGCGGTAGATCATGATCCGGCTGTCGCCCTGGATGAGGCCCGAGATCAGCAGGTTCACGTCGCGGAAGCGCCACGCGAACAGCGCCTGCTTGAAGAAACCGCCGACGGGGATCCCGCCGTCTCCGTCGTACTCGAACGTCTTCTGCTCCTCGTCGCTCGTCGCCGTGCCCTGGTAGTCCAGCTCGTTCGCGTCCGTCTTCACCACGACGAACGGCACGTCCGACAGCTCGCCGAAGTAGACCCGCTGGCCGTTGCCCTCCATCGGCGGCTCCCCGACGGGCGGGATGTCCCGGAGCGTGAACTGCGGCGCGCCCTCGAGCGTGGCGGTGTTCACGGCCGAGGCGACGGCCCCGAACCCGTGCGTGTAGACCAGGTGCCGGTTCTGCCACGTTGCCTCGCCCGGGATGTTGGCCTGGCTCACCTCGCGCGCCGAGATCATCACGAGCCGACGGGCTCCCCCGATCAAGTACCGATCGACGTCGACATCGCGGACGTCGTAGTACTGCCGGATCCGCTGGAGGCCCGCGAAGTCCTCGACGAGGACCTCGGGTCGCCACAGCCGGATGTTCGAGATCGTGGTCTCGTTCCCCTCGATCGAGGCCGAGCCCACCGACGCCGCGACCGTGCGCTGCTCGGGCTCGATCCGGTCGAGCCCGAACGCGCGGCGCGTCCCCTCGATGTTCCGCACGATGTACGGCCGCTCCTTCTGGAGCTCCTGCGGTCCTACCCGGAACCGCTGGACGAACGCGGGGTACGCGGCACCGGCCACGATCGAGGCGAGCGCGAGGAGCCCCACCGCGATGACCGGGAGCGCCCACCCACGGAGCCGGATGTTCACGAAGAACAGCACGGCGCACGCGACCGCGATGAAGATGAGGATCCGCAGGGCCGGCATCTGCGCCTTCACGTCCGTGTACGAGGCACCCGCGACGACGCCGCGCTCCGACAGCATCAGGTCGAACGTCCCGAGGTAGTAGCCCCACGCCTTGACGAGCAGGATGATCCCGAGCAGCACTGACAGGTGCGCCTTCACCTGAGGCGTGACCTTCTCGCCGAGGCCCTGCGCCTGCGGCCGGATCCCTCCCCACAGGTAGTGCGCGAGCGAGACGATGACCGTGATGCCGACGAGCGCCGAGAACAGCCACCCCTGCACGAACTTCAGCCACGGGAGGCTGAACACGTAGAACGCGACATCACGCCCGAGCTCGGGATCCGTCACGCCGAACGTCACGTCGGAGGAGTTCCGCCACAGCAGGAACGACTCCCACTGCGACGTGACGCCCATCCCGACGAACACGGCGATCAGGAGCGAGAAGGCCGGCAGCAGCCACCGCAGATAGGGCTCGGCGGCCATCCGGTACCGGTCGAGGATCTCCTGCTCGAGGGTCAGGGGCCGGAACCGCGGCGTGAACCGGCGGACGATCAACAGGTTCGCGTACAGGGCCGCGAAGAAGACCAGGCCGAAGATCAGCGCGAGCAGGAACTTCGTCCGCAGGATGCCCCAGAACACGTCGCTGAACCCGAGCTCGCGGAAGAACAGCACATCGACGAAGAAGCCCGAGAGCGCCGTGAACAGGATGATGGCGAGCACGATCGCGCCGACGACGACGAACGGCCAGCGACGGCGTACGCCTGCGACCGGGATCCGCGCGACCACTCCTACTCCTCTCAGGGGAACGGCGGCCAGCGTATCACCGGCCCTCCGGACGGACGGAGCGGCCTCAGCCGCCGCCCTCGAGGTATCCGAGCGCGTCCTCGAAGGTCTCGACGACGACGAGCTCCAGGCCGTGGTCCTCGGCGGCGCGGGCCTCGCGCATGTTCTCCTTCGGCACGAGGAAGACGTCGGCGCCGGCGTCGGCCGCGGCGGCGAGCTTCTCCTCGATGCCGCCGATCGGGAACACGGTGCCGTCGACGAGGATCATCCCGGTCCCGGCGACGGTCCGCCCGTCGGTCAGGTCTCCCGGCGTGAGCAGGTCGTAGAGCCCGAGCGCCCACATCAGCCCCGCCGAGGGGCCGCCGATCCCGTCGCTCGAGATCCGGACGTCGATCGGGAACGCGTTGATGAGCGAGACGCCCACGATCGGGCGCTCCTCGCCGCCGCAGGGCTCGCGGACCAGGGTGACGGTCTCGGGCTTGCCGTCGACCGTGACGTCGAACGTGAGGGCGCTCCCGGACTCGGCCGACTCGATCGCCCGTCTCGCGGCGCGCGACGTGTCCACGGACCGCCCGTCGATCCGCACGATCAGGTCTCCCGGGTACAGCTCGCCGTCGGCCGCGCAGTCGCGCACCACGCTTTCGACGAGGACGCCCTGACCGTGCTCCTTCGGGTAGCCCATGAGCTCCTCGAGCACCACGTACGTCGCGTCCAGCTTGCTCTGGTCCATCTGGCTTATGGCGCGCTGGCGCTCGACCTCGACGGGCTCGCCCGACGGGTACACGCGCTCGCTGTGCACCACCGAGCGGTCGGGGTCGATCCACGCGCCGACCACCCCGAACGCCGTCAGCCGATCGAACACGACGGACGTCAGGACGAAGCTGCCCTCGGACGGGTACCGCGGGGCGCCGTCGATCCGGATCAGCGGCTCGACGTCGCGAGCCGGGCCGGGCCCGAGCGCGTAGTAGGGCAGGAAGACGGTCCCGCCGAGGTACAGCACGGCGGCGGCCAGCACGAGGAACCCGAGGCGGAGGAAACGCACGGTCGCATCATCGTACGGAGGACGCTCGAAGCGTGACTCGTCGGGCGATAGGCTCCGGACACGGTGCGGTACCTCCTCGTGGTCCTCGTGTCGCTCGGAGCCGGGGCGATCGCGTACGTCGTCACGATGCGGACCGGCGGGCACGAGCAGCTCGCGGTCGGCTTCGAGCCGGCGACGACGGACGGGCCGGCCGAGGAGCCGTCCGGCCTGCCGCCCGGCTACACCTACCTCCGGGTCGAGGTCACGAGGGGACCGTCGATCCGGGACCGGCTCGTCGGCTTGGTGGGCTCGCTGGCGCTCGTCGCCGTGGCGATCGTCGCCACCGTGGGCGCGCTGTGGGGCCTCGGCGTGCTGATCGGCCGGTTGATCGAGGCGCTCGTCCAAGACGGCGGAGGCGGCCAGCCGCTGCCCTGAACCGACCTGCCCGCGCGCTCAGCCCATCCGCACGACGCGTTGCTTCCGCCCGTCGTCCGGCGGTCGGCGGCGGATGAGCTGGAACGAGCTCTTGTACTCGTCCAGGTGCTCGAGCATCGCGCCGGCGCCGAGCACGACCGTCTCGAGTGGTCGGTCGGTGAGGTGCACCGGCACCTCGCACTCCTGCGAGAGCAGCAGGTCGAGGCCGCGGAGCAGGCCCCCGCCGCCGGTCAGGAACATCCCCGTCTCGAGCACGTCGTGCGTGAGCTCCGGCGGGGCCTCGGCAAGGGTCCGGCGCGCAACCTCGACGATGCGGCGGACCGGGACCGACATCGCCTGCCGGATCTCGTCCTCGGTCACCCGCACCTCCCTCGGGGCGCCCGAGTCGAGCTCGCGACCGGTCACGATCGCGGCCCGGGCCTTGCCCCCCGGGAACGCCGAGCCGATCGCGATCTTCAGCTCCTCGGCCGCCTTCTCCCCGATCATCACGCCGTACCGCGAGCGGAAGTGCTCCTGGATCGCCGCGTCCAGGTCGAACCCGCCGACGCGGACCGATCGGCCGGCCACGACGCCCCCCATCGAGACGACGGCCATCTCGGTCGTGCCGCCACCGATGTCGACGATCAGGTTGCCCTGCGGCTCGTGGATCGGCAGGCCCGCGCCGATCGCAGCGGCGAGCGCCTCCTCCACGAGCACCACCCCTTTGCCGCCCGCGAACCGGACCGCCTCGTCCACCGCGCGCCGCTCGATCTCGGAGCTCTCCGACGGGATGCACGCGATCACCCGCGGCTTCGGGAACCGCGAGATGCCCACGCGCCGTAGGACGACCTCGATCATCCGCTGGGTGATGTCGAACTCGGTCATCACGCCGTGGCGGAGCGGCCGGACCGCGACGATCTGGCCGGACCGTCCGCCGAGCATCTGCCAGGCCTCATCGCCCATCGCCTCCACGGTCCCGGTCGAGGCGTTCATCGCGACCACGGTCGGCTCGTTGAAGACGATGCCCTCGCCCTGCTTGACGACGAGCGTGTTCGCGGTGCCGAGGTCGATCGCGATGTCCCGGCCCACTACGCCCCCATCACCCAGTGCGACTCGCCGACGGCCAGGTGCTCCTTCTTCCAGATCGGGATGTCGTCCTTCAGGCGCTCGATCCCGCGGCGGCACGCCTCGAACGCCTCGGCGCGGTGCGCGGCCGAGCAGGCGACGATGACGGAGACCTCGCCGATCTCGAGCTCGCCCGTCCGGTGCCACAGGGAGACCTTCCGCAGCGGCCACGCCTCGAACAGCTCGTCGCCGAGCTCCACGAGCCGCGTGCGCGCGAGCTCGTCCCACGCCTCGTACGTGAGCCCGGTCACGACGCCCGCCTCCGAGTGGTCGCGCACGGTCCCGAGGAACACGCACGTGCCGCCGGCGGCGGGGTCGGCGACGGACGCGACCGCCTCGGCGGGATCGAGGGGGTCGGCCGTCACGCGGATCGAGAGGCCTTCGCGCACGACGCCCATCCTAGCGAGGTCCTCGCGCAGCTCGGCCGGGACCCCTGGAGCCGGACGCCTCGGTCGTGCGGAACGAGGGACCCGTACTACCCTGGATGCGTGGGCGATCCGCAGGAGCCGAACCCGTTCGGCGTGCCGCTCGGGGACATCTGGAACGACGTGCCGCTGTTCCGCGAGATCCAGCGCGTGCTCCTGTCCTCGAGCGGGCCGGTGAACTGGGAGCTCGCTCGGCAGGTCGGGATCGCCTCCGCCTCGTGGGGAACCGACGACCCGCCGCCCACCGACGAGGACCGGCAGACGTTCGAGGAGGCCGTCCGCGTCGCCGAGATGCAGGTCGCGGCCTTCACCGGTCTCGAGGCCCCGCACGACCTGCCGGTCGTGAAGGCGGTCCGACGCGCCGAGTGGATCGCCGAGAACCTCGAGGGGCTCCGCGCGCTGCTCGAGCTGTCCGCCGCCAAGCTCGGGGAGGCCGTCGCGAAGGCGCAGGGGATCCAGATGCCCGAGGGCGCGCCCGAGGGCGCGATGCAGATGCTCCGCCAGCTCTCGCCGCTGCTGCTCGGCGCGCAGGTCGGCTCGGTGCTCGGGACGCTCGCCCAGCAGGTGCTCGGGCAGTACGACGTGGCGGTGCCGCGGCCCGCCGGGGCCGCCGCGCTCCTGTTCGTCGTTCCGAACATCGCCGCGTTCGAGCGCGACTGGTCGCTCGACCGCACCGAGTTCCGGACCTGGGTGGCGCTGCACGAGGTGACCCACCGCGTCGAGTTCTCGCGGCCGTGGGCGCTCCCCCGGTTCCGCGAGCTGCTCGAGGACTTCCTCAGCACGCTCGAGCTCGACGTCGAGGGGCTCCAGCGCCGCTTCGAGACGCTCGACCCCTCGAACCCCGAGGCCGTGAAGGAGATGCTCGCAGGCGATGAAGGCCTGTTCGGCACGGTGCTCGACGCCGAGCAGCGGCTGAAGCTCGGGCGGATCCAGGCGTTCATGGCAGCGGCCGAGGGGTACGGCGACCACGTGATGCACGCGCTCGGCCGCTCGCTGCTCGGGACGTACGGGCGGATCGAGGAGGCGATGCGCCGGTACCGCGAGACCGAGCACGCCGACCCCGTGTTCGAGCGCCTGCTCGGCATCGAGATGAAGCGCGAGCAGTACCGGGCGGGCAAGGCGTTCTGCGACACGGTCGTCTCGCTCACCGACGAGGCGACGCTCGCGCGGATGTGGGACTCGGCCGAGGCCCTGCCCTCACTGCCCGAGATCGACGAGCCAAGGTTGTGGCTCGCGCGCTCGGCCTGAGGACGCCGGCCGCACCGCCGAGGGCCTCCGCTATCATTCCGCCCCGATGGCGAAGGGCGAGCTCGTCTTCGCGAACACCGTGGACCGCCGCCTCTGGGACGCCCAGGGCGAGCGCGGTCCCGGCGCCATCTACCTCTCCGGCGCGCCGGGTCGGGCGTTCCCGTTCGTGCTGTTCCGGGCTTGGAAGGTCGCGAACGGCCTCGTGACCGAGGAGGTCCGGTTCATCGACCCCTCGGGCAGGACGGTGCACCGCTGGGGTCCGGAGGCCCGCAAGATGAAGGGCTCGATGGATCTCACTGCCGAGACCGACGTGATCGAGGACGCCACGTTCCAGACGACCGGCACGCACATCGTGTCGTTCATCGTCGACGACGAGATCCTCGGCGAGATCGAGATCCCCGTGTACGTGCAGCAGGCCCCCACGAAGCTCCCGAAGGAGACCGAGGACGGCCTGAAGAAGTCCGACGTCATCTGGGTCGGCGTCGATCACAGCGGTCGGCGGAAGTCCATCCCCGCATGGTTCGCGTACAAGAACGGCCGGATCCTCGTGCTCTCGCAGCGCGAGCCCAGTCCGGACGAGCAGACGGTCCCCGGCGTGCCCGGCGCGCACGAGTTGATCGTCACGACCCGTCGCAAGGGGCGCGACACGTCGCTCGAGGAGTTCCCCGTGTCCGTCCGGCTGCTGGAGGGCCCCGAGTGGGAGGAGGCCGCGAAGGCCCTCGCCGACCGGCGGCGGAGCCGCGTCGGCGCCCCCGAGGAGTCGATCGCCCGCTGGCGCGGCTCCTGCGAGATCGCGGAGCTCACGCCCGTCGTGCCGGCGTGAGCCCGCCGGGTCCCTCCCGGGACCCGGCGGACCCAGCTACCTCCGTTACGGCACCGCCACCGGGCAGGCGGTGGCGCCGCTCGTCGTGCAGACGATCCGTCCCTGCAGCTGCGGGGACAACGGGGTGTTCGCCGAGATGTGGTCGGCGAGCACCTGCTCCATGATCGCCTGGGTGGTGCCTCGGCTGTAGACGTTCGGGTACCCGTCCCCACCGGTCGCCATGAAGTCGTTCTGGGCGATCGTGTAGGTCGAGGCCGCCGTCAGGTCGACCGGCGCCCCCGTGCAGGAACCGTCCGCCGCCTGCCGGACCGCGCCCAGGACGCGGCTCCCGACGGGCGCCGAGATGTCGTATGTGAAGCACAGCCCGGACACCTGAGGGAACTTCCCGTTCGCCGCCGGCATCGCCGAGACCCCGTTCTCCAGGTACGTCTTCAGCTCGGCGCCGTCGATCGTCACCGTGAACACCACGTTGCCGAACGGCAGCACCGCCAGCGACTGCCCCCTCGTGATCGGGTACGGGGGCGGGGTGAAGGCCGGACAGAAGTCGCCGTCGACGTCCGGATCCGGACACGTGAGATCGGCCCGCAGACCGCCCGAGTTCGTGATCGCGAAATCGGTGTTGTAGGTCGTGCGGAGCGCGTCGGTCGTGAGGTCGCCGATCAGCGACTCGCAGAGACGTCCGTCGGCACGGCCGCAGGAGTCGGCGCGCGGGATCTTGACCGACGACTCGCCGATCACCGTGCTCAGAACCGGCGCGAGCTTGGCGTTCAGGTCGTCGATGAGCGCCTGGATCTTCGGGTCCGGCGTGACGCCGATGTTCCACGGCTTGTGGAAGTCGGCCGTCGAGTAGACGACGTCGTCGGTCCCTCTGTGCACGACGAGCCGGATCCTCGTGAACCGCTGCCCCGAGTTCGGGCTCTCGGCGACGAGCACGCCGCCGCTCGTGCGGGCGATGTACTGGGCGTGCGTGTGCCCGCCGAGGACCGCGTCCACGCCGGGCAGACCCTCCGCGAGGGTCATCAGCGGCCCGGTCGGGTTCGTGACGCTCGTCCCGTCTCCACCCATGTGACCGACGGCGACGATCGCCTCGACGCCCATCGCCTGCAGCTTCGCGACCTCGGCGTTGATCGCCGCGGCCGGGTCCGTGACCATGAACGGGTCGAGGTACCCGGGGAAGATCAGCGACTCGAGCTCGGGCAGCGTGTAGCCCACGATCCCGAGGTCGAAGTCGTCGAACTCGATGAGGTGCGACGGCTTCCACTGCGCCGGGTACTCGCCCGTGCTCTCGAACACCACGTTCGAGGCGAGGTACGGGAAGTTGGCCATCGGGATCAGCTCGTGCCGCAGGTACGCGGACCCGCGGTCGAAGTTGTGGTTCCCGAGGGTGTCCACCGAGATGCGCAGCTTGTTGAAGACACGCATCGTGGGCTTGTCACCGAAGAAGTTCGAGATCGGCGGGCTGGCCCCCACGGCGTCACCGCCCGTGAGCCGGAGCGTCCGACCCCGCGCGTCCGCCTTGTACCAGTCGAACCACGGCTTCAGGTAGGCCGCTCCCCCGATGCCGAAGGACGGACCGAGCGTGTCGGCCGCCTGCGACAGCGGCGTCAGCTGACCGTGGAAGTCGCTGATGTACAGGAGCGTGACCTCCTTCACGCCGCCGCCCCCGCGGACCATCGGGTAGAGGATCTTGCCCCGCGCGTTCAGCGGGCCGGGGATCCCCATCAGGTACGCCACCGTTGGGGCGACGTCGATCGCCCGGACGCCGGCGAGCGGGCTCCGGTCCCGGATGCCCGGCCCGGCGGCTACGAAGGTGGCGTGCATGTTGACGTTGTCGGCGAGGTTCACGGTCTCGGGCAGGAACCCATGCTGCCCGAAGAACTGGCTGAACGCGATCGTCGTGCCGAACGTCGCCGCGTCGAACTGGTACGGCGGCTTCAGCACGACCACCACGTCGCCGCTGCGGTTCGGGTGCAGCGAGTCCGAGCCGTCGACGTTGCGGAGCTCCTCCTTCTCCATGATCGTCAGGACGACCTCGGCGCCCGGGTTGTCCGGGTCCTCGAGGTTCGAGAACGCGTCGATCACCGCGGTCCGGACCTGCTCGTACGTCGTGCCTTCCGGCAGCTCGGTGTTGACGTAGATCTGGGCCGTGCCGCCCGCCCAGCAGGCCTTCGCGAGGTTGATCGCGCCGGTGCCGGAGCCGGACCGGCAGTTGCTGAACACCTCGGTCGTCGCCCCGGTGTCTCCGGTGGCCTGCAGACCCGCGTCGAACAGGACCTTGCCGGCGTTCACGGCTCGCCACTGCGCAGCGAACCCGTGGTCCGAGGTCGCGATCGTGGTCGGGTTGCCGCCCATCAGCCCCCTGCCGAGCGCGAGCGTCGCGTCGGCCTCGGCGTAGGCCTCACGGATGAAGCCGTCCGCCATCTGGGGCGTGATGACCTCGCCGTACGACGTGTAGCTGTTGTAGTGGGGGTTCGGGACGCCGTTCACCGACGGGGTCATCAGCCCAAGGAACATGTGCGAGAACTCGTCGGTCGCCGGGTTGCCCATCATCAGCAGGTCGGCGTCGTAGCCCATCCCCGGGACGCTCCCGCCGTCCACGGTCGGGACGGGGTCGGTGCCCAGGATGTAGTTGAGGTACGCGAAGTGCGCGTCGCTCCACATCAGGCCCTGCTCGACGTACGTCTCGGCGTCGACCAGGCCCGACTCGAAGATCGCGTAGTCCGCGGCCGTCGAGCTCGGGAACAGCCGGTTGAGGTCGTCCTCGAAGTCGCCCGGGTAGCCGCAGCCGGTGCAGGTCGCCACGGCCCGCGTGACCGAGGAGAAGAACAGGCTGAACTCCGACAGGTCGGGCTCGAACAGCATCGACTTCACGAAGAACCCGCCGGTCTTCCCCGCCGGGTTCGCGAGCACGACCTTGACGTCCGCCCACTCGTCCTCGGACAGGTCCGCGACGGCCGCCGCGCCGTCCTTGCCGGCGGCGTTCGGAACGATCAGCACGCCGTCGTAGTTGACGGTTGCGTCGTCGGTCGAGTCGTAGACGTAGAAGTCATACTGGTCGTTCGCGATGACGGGCGTGCCGCTGCTCGTGTACGACCCGATGTCGAACGTCCCCTGCTTCGCCGAGCTGAACGTCGCGGGCACGTTGCTCCAGCCCGCGGCGTCGGCGAGGTCGAACCGCTGGTACTGCACGCCGAACGCCTGCGCGCCGGCCGGCTGGCCGGGCACGTCCCAGTTCGTCCACAGGCCGCGGTTCGAGTAGAAGTTGCGGTAGTCGACGACGGGGCCCTGCAGGCCGGTCATCGTCCTCGAGCCGCCCGCCCATTCGATCGAGACGACCTTCTTGCCGGCGCGCTCGGCGGCCTCGGCGATCGTGTCCGCCTGCAGGACGCCCCCGGAGAACGCGGCCGTGCGGTTCGAGAACGAGTCGCCGGTCCGGAAGAACGTGTTGTTCGTCGAGCCGTGCTCGCTCGGATACGTGCCGGTGGCGAGCGTGTACCAGCCGACGCCGGTGTTCGGCGGGAAGGCCTGCACGAGGCCGTTCTTGCCCTTCGTGCCGTCGGCCATCATCCGCCGGTACGTCGGCATCGCGCCGTCCGACGCGTATCGCTCCATGATGTCCGGTCGCATCCCGTCGGCTGCGAACAGGACCATGTCATGCGACGCCGGCGCACCGTCGCCGTTGACGGCGACCGCCCCCGACGGGATCGTCGCCACGAGCGCCGCGATGAACGCGAACGTGACGAGCGCGCTGGTTCTACCCCGGATGTGCATGGGCCCCCTCCTCGTGGGTGGACGTGCGCCGCCATCCCGCGGTGCAGCCGGATGGATGTGGGCGCGGACATCCGGCGCCGGTGTGCGGCCGTGTTCCGATCGACGGACGCTCGACGTGAGCGCGACGACGCACGACGCTACGAACCCCTCCCGAACGGGAGCGGATCCCCGGTTCCGCGTTCCCCCGACGCTCGGATCACCACCGATGCTGAGAGCGTGTCTCGGGTAGCACCCGGGTCCCAAGACCCTCGGCGGACGGGACCCGCCTACGCCGTTCGGGTGAGGCCGTGCGCGCTCGGACCTGCGTGATCGCCGCCTGGAGCCCGGTCCCGGCTCAGGTGCCGACGATCGGCAGCGGCCGGCCGAGGCGGTTGAGCGATCCCGACACGAACGGCTCCACCCGGACCTCCGCGTAGCCGGACGCGCGAACCGCGTCCTCGAGCGCTCGGCGGCCCTCCACCCTCGTCGCGCGGCGCAGGTCGTCGGGTCCGAGCTCCACACGCGCGAGGGGCCCGAAGTGACGGACCCGCAGCTCGCGGTAGCCCAACCGCTTGAGCGCCGTCTCGGCGCGGTCCACCTGCCGGAGCGTCGGCACCTCGACCGGCGTCCCGTAGGGCAGCCGGGAGGACAGACACGGCGAGGCGGGCTTGGCGGCGTTGGGCAGCCCGAGCTCGCGCGCGATCGCGCGGACCTCCGCCTTGCCGAGCCCCGCCTCGACGAGCGGGTGCCGGACGCCGCGCTCGGCAGCGGCTCGCAGGCCGGGCCGCCAGTCGCCGAGGTCGTCGGCGTTCGCGCCCGAGAGCACCGTGGCGAGGCCTCGACGCTCGGCGACGGCGTCGAGCACCTCGTACAGCTCGACCTTGCAGTGGTAGCACCGGTCGCGCCCGTTCCGCCGGTAGCCCTCGCGCCTGAGCTCGTGCGTTGCGACCACCTGGTGCTCGATCCCGATCTCGCTAGCGAGGGCCCGCGCGCCCTCGAGCTCGCCGCTCGCGAGGGCGGCCGAGACCGCCGTCACGGCGACGACGCGCTCCCCCAGCACACGAGCGGCGGCCGCGGCCACGACGGAGGAGTCCACGCCGCCCGAGAACGCGACCACCGCGCTCGGAACCCCGGCGAGCACCGCCTCGAGCTCAGCGAGCGCGCCCATACAGCTCCTGCGCGGCGGCCATCGCCGCCGCCCACACGTGCTTGACCGGCCGGCCCGTCGCCCGTGCGACGCGCGCGCAGTCGTCGTGCTCGGGCGCCACGTTCACCACCCGCCCATCGAGCACCCCGAGCTTCACACCGATCGCATGGCCGTCGACCTCGACCCGGCGGCCCTCGCGCTCGAGCTCGTACCGCCGCAGCGCCGAGACGCGAACGCCGAGCGTCGACGTATGCTCGAGGAGCGCCCGCGCGACGGCCGGCTCGGCCTCGGGCCTGGCGAGCGCGCTGACGACGACGCCCGGGCGTCCCTTCTTCATCTGGACGGGGGTCGTCCAGACGTCCACCGCGCCCGCGGCGAAGCAGCGCTCGACCGCGTCGGGGACGAGCTCGGGCAGCAGGTCGTCGAGCCCCGCCTCGAGCAGGACGACGTCCGTGCGAGCCTCGGCGACGGCCTCCCCCACGACGACGCGGACCACGTTCGGCCTGTCGGCGAGGTCTCGGCTGCCGGCGCCGTACCCCACGCGCTCGAGGGTCATCGGCGGGAGCGGCCCCCACGCGTCGCAGGCCTCGGCGACGATCGCCGCACCGGTCGGGGTCACGAGCTCGGCGGTCGTCTCGACGCCGGCGAGCGCCGCGCCCTCGAGGATCGCAAGCACCGCCGGCGTGGGGGACGGCAAGGTCCCGTGCGCGACCTCGACCAGGCCGCGCGCGTACGGCAGGGGCGAGCACACGACGCGCTCGACGCCGAGCGTCTCGAGCAGGACGAACGTGCCGCACAGGTCGATCAGGGTGTCGACGGACCCGAGCTCGTGCAGGCGGACGTCCTGCGGATCCACGCCGTGCACACCGGCCTCGGCGCTCGCCACCCGGCCGAGCGTCGACAGCGCCCGCTCCTTCGGCCCCGCCGAGAGGCCCGAGCCCTCGATCACGCCACGCAGATCCGCGACCGAACGCGGGGCCGGATCTCCCGCGGTCGCCTCGACCACCCGGACGTGGAGAGCCGACACGCCGAGGCGAGACGTCGAGGTCACCTCCACGCGCACCCCGTCGAGCCCCAGCGCCGAGGGCAGCTCGGCCAGACGCTCCCGCGGGGCGCCCGCGTCCACGAGCGCCGCGAGCAGCATGTCGCCGGCGACGCCGCCGATGCAGTCGAGGTAGGCGACGCGCGTCACTCCGCCCGCCCCCTCGCGATCCGCGCCGCGACGGTCCCGGCCCCGAGCCCGTCGTCGATCCCGACCACGGCGAGCCCGTCCACGCACGAGGCGAGCATCGCGTTCAGCGCCGTCGTCCCTCCGTGCGCCGAGCCGTACCCGACGCTCGTCGGCGCGCCGATCACCGGGCACGGCGCCAGACCCCCGACGACGCTCGCGAGCGCCGCATCCATGCCGGCGACCACCACGACGCAGTCGGCGCGCATGACGTCGGGCAGCGCGTTCCCGAGACGGTGGAGACCGGCGACGCCGACATCCTCGTGGACCCGGACGGCGACACCGAGCAGCTCGGCGCGGATCCGAGCCTCGTGCACCACCGGCCCGTCGCTCGTCCCGCCCGAGACGATCACGACGGTCCCACGCGGCTCGGGGACGCGCCGGCGCACCCACACGGCGCGCGCGAGCTCGTGCTCCTCCGCGTCCGGGATCGCCGCGCGCACGGCGGCCCGCACCTCGGCCGAGGCGCGCGTGACGAGCACGCTCGAGGCGCCCGCCTCGTCGAGCGCGCGCGCGATCGCCACGACCTGGTCGGGCGTCTTCCCCTCGGCGAGGACGACCTCGGGGGCGTCCTGACGCTCCTCGCGATGCGTGTCCACGTTCGCGAACCCGAGCTCGACGAACGGACGGGCGGCCAGACGTGCCGCCGCTTCCTCGGGCGTCACGGCGCCGGCGGCCACGGCGGCGAGCAGGTCCGCGATCTCGGAGCGCCGGGTCACGGGCGGGAGTCTACGCTCGGCGCTCCCGAAGGACGCCCGGTCTCAGCCGACCTTGCGGCCGAGGACCTTCGCGAGCGCCTCGAGGTCCTCCGACAGCGCGAGGAGCTCGGCCGGCCGGAGCGCCTGGGGTCCGTCGCAGAGCGCCTCGCCGGGGTTCGCGTGGACGTCGATCATCACGCCGTCTGCTCCGGCCCCGATCGCCGCGCGCGCCATCGGCGCCACGAGATCCCGGTCGCCGGTCGCGTGGGACGGGTCGACGATCACCGGCAGGTGGCTCTCGAGCTGGGCGACCGCCATCCCCGCGAGGTCGAGCGTGTTCCGGGTGGCCGTCTCGAACGTCCGGATCCCGCGCTCGCACAGGATGATCTCGGAGTTGCCGCGCTGGGCGACGTACTCGGCGGCCATGAGCCACTCCTCGACCGTCGCCGAGAACCCGCGCTTCAGCATCACGGGCTTGTGCGTCGAGCCGGCGGCCTTCAGCAGCTCGAAGTTCTGCATGTTGCGGGTGCCGATCTGCAGCGCGTCGGCCCACTTCGCGACGAGGTCGACGTCGCGGGGGTCGACGACCTCCGTGACGACCGGGAGCCCCGTCTCCTCGCGGCACATCGCGAGGATCTCGAGACCTCGCCCGCCCAGCCCTTGGAACGAGTACGGCGAGGTCCGGGGCTTGAACGCCCCGCCGCGCAGGATCGTCGCGCCGGCGGCCTTCGCGGCCCGGCAGGCCTCGAACGCCTGCTCCTCGCTCTCGACGGCGCAGGGTCCGGCGATGAGCGTGAACGTCTCGCGCCCGACGACGGCCGGACCCACGTTGACGACGGTGGGCTCGGGATGCAGCGACCGCGCGACCATCTTGTACGGCTTGCCGACGTGGATCAGGTGGTCGACGCCCGGCAGGTTGTCGAGGTCGAGCGCCCGGAAGATCGACGTGTCCCCGACGAGGCCGATGATCGTGTGGACCGTGCCGCGGGAGACGAAGGCCTCGCCGCCGACCTCGCGGACCCGCTCCGCGACGCGCTCGATGTCCGCGTCCGTCGCGTCCCGGTTCATCACCACGACCATCGCTCGTCCTCCGCGCTCGGCGGGCCCGGTCCCCGAGAGACGCTGAACCCCGGGTCCGTGACCCGGGGTCCCCTGTGCTGTCGGTCGGCTCAGGCGACTACGCCGGGTCGTCCCCGCCGTAGAAGTACCAGAGACCGAAGAGCTCCCTCATCAGGCGCCTCATCCTGCCAGGGCGCCGTGGCGGTGGCAACCGATCCCGGACGGTGGCGACCGGTTCCGGGCGCGTCGAGCGAGGACGCTCGGCCCGCCCCCCGGGGTCCGGCCGGCCCGGCGCCCCGAGGGGGGACCGGGATAGGATGCGCCCGATGTCCGTCACGGTCGTCGACCACCCGCTCGCCGAGCATCTGCTCACGTCGCTCCGAGATCGGACGACCCCGCCGGCCGTGTTCCGCACGCTCGCGAAGCGGCTGGCGCTCGCGCTGACGCTCGAGGCGATCCGCGACCTCCCGACGACCGAGGTGCCCGTCGACACGCCCCTCGAGCGGACGAAGGGGCGCGTCCTGGGCGACCTCGTCGCCGTGCCGATCCTGCGGGCCGGCCTCGGCATGCTGGAGGCCTTCACCGAGCTGTTCCCCGAGGTCGCAGTGGGGTACATCGGGCTCGAGCGCGACGAGGCGTCGCTCCAGCCGCAGTCGTACTACCGGAAGCTGCCGCCGGTGGACGCCCGGCACGTGGTCGTCCTCGACCCGATGCTCGCGACGGGGGGATCGGGCTCGGCCGCCTGCACGGCGATCAAGGAGGCGGGGGTCCCCGCCACGATCCGGTTCGTGTGCGTGGTGTCCGCGCCGGAGGGCATCGCGAAGCTCCAGGCCGACCACCCGGACATCCCGATCTTCACGGGCGCGCTCGACCGCGAGCTGAACGAGCACGGCTACATCCTGCCCGGTCTCGGGGACTTCGGGGACCGGCTGTTCGGGACGGAGTGAGTGTGGGGAGCGGGCTCGTGACGGCGTTCGGGAGTGCCGAACCATGGACGAGCGCGCTCACGTATCATCCGGAGGGAGCGTTCTGAGAGCGCTTGGGATAGAAGGGGGGAAGGGGATGCGCAAGTTCCTACGGATCTTCGCCGTGCTCGCCGTTCTCTCGCTCGTAGCTACTGCGTGCGGGGACGACGAGGGTGACGGCGGGGAGACCGGAACGACGGGCGGGACGACCGGCGAAACGGCGCTTCCGGGCGCCGACGTCACGGTCGGCCTCGTCTACGACATCGGCGGACGGGGCGACCTGTCGTTCAACGACTCGGCCGCGGCCGGGCTCGACCAGGCCGAGCAGGAGTTCGGGGTCCAGGTCCAGGAGCTCGAGCCGAACCAGGGCGGCACGAACCGCGCCGAGCTGCTCGACCTGCTTGCATCGGAGGGGACGAACCTGATCGTCGGCGTCGGGTTCCTGTTCGCCGAGACCGTGTGCGCCGCCGGCATCAAGTATCCAGACGTGAACTTCGGGGACGTCGACGGCTTCATCGACGAGAACACCGCCAACTGTAAGGGCGCGCACAACCTGACGGCCGAGGACAACGTCGCATCGTTGCTGTTCGCCGAGGAGCAGGGCTCGTTCCTCGTCGGCGCGGCCGCCGCGCTCAAATCCACCACGGGACACGTCGGCTTCATCGGCGGCGTGGACATCGACCTGATCCACAAGTTCGAGGCCGGCTTCGTGGCCGGGGCGATGGAGGTCAATCCCGACATCGAGATCGACATCAAGTACATCACCCAGCCGCCGGACTTCGCCGGGTTCAACGATCCCGCCAAGGCCAAGGAGATCGCGACGAGCATGTTCGAGGGCGGCGCCGACGTGGTCTACCACGCGGCGGGCGGCTCCGGTCTCGGCCTGTTCGAGGCGGCGAAGGAGTACTCGGACTCGAGCGGCAGCCAGGTCTGGGCGATCGGCGTGGACTCGGATCAGTACCAGACGGCGCCGGCCGACCTTCAGCCGTACATCCTCACGTCGATGATCAAGCGCGTCGACGTTGCCGTCTACGAGACGATCAGGTCCCAGGTCGACGGGACATTCGAGGGTGGATACCAGACCTTCGACCTCTCGAGGGACGGCGTCGGGTACGCGACGTCGGGTGGGTTCGTGGACGATATCTCGTCCCAGCTCGAGGATTACAGGCAGCAGATCATCGACGGGACCATCACGGTTCCGACGGCGCCGTAACGACGGCGATGCAGCGCGGGGGCCCGGGGGGTTACGATTCCCCGGGCCTCCGTTCCGTACCGGCGAAGGGACTCCCTTGGCTGAGCGCGCACCCGCCGTCGAGCTGAAAGGCATCACGAAGACCTTCCCCGGCGTCGTGGCCAACGACGACGTCAACCTCGCGGTCCAGCCCAGCGAGATCCACGCCGTCGTCGGCGAGAACGGCGCCGGGAAGTCGACGCTGATGAAGATCCTCTACGGGATGCTCCGCCCCGACAGCGGAACGATCCTGATGGACGGACACGAGGTCCACTTCCGATCCCCGAAGGACGCGATCGCTGCAGGGATCGGCATGGTCCATCAGCACTTCATGCTCGCGACGAACTTCACGGTCCTCGAGAACGTCGTGCTCGGATCCGAGCCGGCACACGCGGGGGCGCTGGACTTCGGCCGGGCGCGAGCCCGGATCCGCGAGCTCTCCGAGAGCCACGGCGTGCCGCTCGACCCGGATCGGTTGACGGAGGACCTGGCCGTCGGCGAGCGCCAGCGTGTCGAGATCGTGAAGGTGCTGTTCCGCGGAGCTCGGATCTTGATCCTCGACGAGCCGACAGCCGTGCTCGTTCCCCAGGAGGTCGTCGAGCTGTTCGGACAGCTGCGCGAGCTCAAGGAGCAGGGCGTCACGATCATCTTCATCTCGCACAAGCTCGACGAGGTGCTCGAGATCGCCGATTCGATCACGGTGATCCGGGGCGGACACACCGTCAAGACGGTCAAGCCCGAGGACGTCACCGCTCGACAGCTGGCCGAGCTGATGGTCGGCAGCGACCTCCCGATCCCGGAAACACGAGAGTCGACCGTGACCGAGGAGGTCCTGCTGTCGGTGCAGGGTCTCGGCGTCCGCGTGGGCGAGCGGTGGGCCCTCGAGGACGCCACGTTCGATATCCACCACGGCGAGGTCGTCGGCATCGCCGGCGTCGAGGGGAACGGACAGCGGGAGCTCATCGAGGCCCTCATCGGCCTTCGGAAGCCGGACACCGGCACGGTGGTCCTCGCCGGCACCGACATGACCGAGTGGTCCACGAGACGGCGCCGGGAGAACGGCCTCGGCTACATCCCGGAGGACCGGCAGGGCCGCGGGCTGCTCCTACCCTCCCCGTTGTGGGAGAACACGATGCTCGGCCATCAGACGCTCTACCCCTTCGCGCGTGGGCCGTGGATCAACAAGAAAGGCGCTCGGCAACAGACCGAGCACCTGATCCACGAGTACGGCGTGATGACACCCGGCCCCGACACCTCTGCGCTCGCGCTCTCCGGCGGGAACCAACAGAAGCTGATCGTCGGGCGGGAGATGACGGCAGCGCCCAAGGTGTTGATCGCTGCCCAGCCGACCCGCGGGATCGACGTGGGGGCGCAGGCGGCCGTCTGGGAGCTGATCCGTGAGGCACGGGCCCTAGGTCTCGCACTGCTGCTGATCTCGGCCGACCTGGAGGAGTTGATCGGCCTGTCGGACACGCTCTACGTCATCCTTCGGGGGCGCCTCGTCGCCGAGGTCGACCCGGCCGCCGTCACGCCGGAGGAGCTCGGCTCGTACATGACCGGGGCCACGAAGGCGGGCGCCGCGTGAAGCGCTGGCGGACCCGCCTGCTGTGGCTCCTCGTGCCGGTCTCTGCGATCGTCCTTGCCGTCGCGGTCTCGTCGCTCGTACTCCTGTCGATCGGCGAGAGCCCCGTCGATGCGTTCCGATCGATGTTCCGCTACGGCACCCAGGCGAACTCGGTGGCCTCGATGATCAACCGGGCGGTCCCGCTGTTCGTCGCCGGTCTCGCGGTAGCGATCGGGTTCAAGATGAACCTCTTCAACATCGGCGTGGAGGGGCAGTACCGGATCGCCACGTTGCTCGCGGCGGCGGCCGGCGCCGCGGTCACGCTGCCGGCGCCGCTCCACATCGCGTTCATCATGCTCGTAGCGATGGTCGTCGGGGCGGCGTGGGCGAGCATCGCCGGCGTACTGAAGGTCAAGCGTGGTGTTCACGAGGTCGTCTCCACCATCATGCTCAACTCGATCGCGACCGGCCTCGTGGCGTACCTACTCGCGAACCACCTCCGCAAGCCGGCGGCGGGCAGCGAGCTGCTCATCGCGACGCCCCAGATCCCGCCCTCGGGCCAGCTGGGCCCGTTGACGCAGCTCGGGGGGGAGGACCTCCGCTCGTTCCTCCTGCTCGCGATCGTCCTCGGCGTGGCCGTGTACGTGCTCATCTGGCGCACACGGTTCGGCTACGACCTACGGGCGTCCGGGATCAACCCCGATGCCGCGCGGGTCTCCGGCGTCGACCCGAACAAGATGATCATGCGGACGATGCTCCTCTCGGGCGCGATCGCCGGCTTGATCGGCATGAGCGACCTCTTCGGCTTCTTCCATGCGTACACGCTGGACGTTCCGACGGGGATCGGCTTCGACGGGATCGCCGTCGCGCTCGTCGGCCTGAACCACCCGGTGGGGATCGCGATCGCCGCGCTCGTCTTCGGATGGGTGGACCGAGCGGCGCAGATCCTCGACCTCCAGGGCGTCCCCAAGGAGGTCATCATCATCACGAAGGGCGTCATCATCTTCTCGGTCGTCATCGCGTACGAGATCGTTCGCCGCCTCGTCCTGTCTCAGGAGGTCAAGACCGCGGCCGAGGAGACCCGGCGGCTCGAGGAGGAGAAGGAGACGGTCGCCGCGTGAGCTGGGGCGAGGTCGACACGGGGCTGACGCCAGCGGTCGGGGCCGAGACGGGCCGTCGCCTGGACGCCCGCCGGGTCCTGCTCCTCCTCGGTTTCGTGATCGTCCTGCTCTCCGGCGTCCGGTGGATCACCGCGGCACCCGACCTTACGTCGAGCGGCACGTACGGGGCCGCGCTCCGCCTGGCGGTTCCGATCCTGCTCGCCGCGCTGGGCGGCCTGTACTCGGAGCGGACCGGTGTCGCGAACATCGGCCTCGAGGGGATGATGATCCTCGGGACCTGGTTCGGCGCCTGGGGCGGATGGCAGTTCGGCGCGACGTGGGGCGTCCTCCTGGGCATCCTGGGCGGAACGGCGGGGGCACTGGTGCACGCGGTCGCCACCGTCAGTTTCGGGGTCAACCAGATCGTGTCCGGCGTCGCGATCAACCTCCTCGCGGCCGGCGTGGCACGCTTCCTGTCGGTCGTCGCCTTCACCGGCGCCGGCGGCGGTGCTACGCAGTCGCCCCAGGTCACCTCAACGCTCCCGCGGATCACCGTGCCGGTCCTCGCGGGCGGGAGCTTCTTCGGTTGGGAGTCGCCCGACGTGCTCGGCTGGCTGGAGCGGCAGCACTGGTTCCTCGTCTCGGACGTCAGCGCGATGTTCCGGGGCTTCATGGTGAGCCTGTCCATCCTCACCGTGATCACGCTCCTGTTGGTGCCGGTCACGTATCTCTTCCTGTGGAGGACCAGGCTGGGGCTTCGGATGCGCTCGGCGGGCGAGAACCCGTGGGCGGCCGAATCGCTCGGCGTGCGCGTCTACACGATGAAGTACATCGGCGTGCTGATCTCCGGAGCGTTGTCCGGGCTGGCCGGCGCCTTCCTCGTGATGGAGACCGCCGGCATCTACCGGGAGGGACAGACGGGGGGCCGCGGCTTCATCGGGCTCGCGGCCATGATCTTCGGCAATTGGCGGCCGACCGGCGCGCTCGCGGCCTCAGGTCTCTTCGGCTACACCGACGCACTGAACCTCCGGTCCGACCCGGCGGTCCACGCGCTCGTGTTGGTAGCCGCGATCGCGCTCGTCGGTCTCGGGGCGTGGTACCTCTACAGGCGGCGGTTCATCGGCGGCAGCGTCGCGCTCGTGCTCGGGGTGCTCGCGTTCGTCTGGTTCGCGCTGACGGACAGCATCCCTCGTCAGTTCGTCTTCATCACCCCGTACGTCGCGACGTTGATCGTCCTGGCCGTCGCCTCGCAGCGCCTGCGGATGCCGACGTACGACGGCATCACGTTCCGCAAGGGCGAACAGATCAGCTAGCCGTCACCGTGGATCGGATCGCCGAGGTGCGCGAGCGGGTGGATGCCTCGACGTTCCACCGCGCCTTCGGCATGACGCTCGAGCACGTCGCCGAGGGCGAGGTGGACGTGGCGCTCGTGGCCGGGGCCGAGCACCTCAACCTCATGGGAACCGTGCACGGCGGGGTGCTCGCGACGCTCGCCGACAGCGCGACCGGCCTCGCGTACCGGACGGTGCTCGAGCCGGGGACGACGTTCACGACGATCCAGCTGCAGATCACGTACCTGGCGCCGGGGCGGGCGGGTCACGTCGCCGCTCGGGGCCGGGTCGTGAAGCGCGGACGACGGACCGGCTACGCGGAGGCCGACGTCGTGGACGGCGAGGGCAGGCTGCTCGCGCGGGCGACGGCGCTGCTCGCCGTGATGTCCGAGGGTCAGTAGTCGATGTCCATCTCGTCCATGGCCTTCGGCAGCTCGGCGATCGCGCCCTGGAGCTGCATGATCAGCATCATGCTGCCGTTGACCTTCAGCCGGCCCGTCATGAACGCGGAGACCGGGCTGACCTCGCTGCGCGCCATGCCGGCGGCGGTGTCGTAGTCCTGGACGATCGTGGCGTCCGGCTGCTCGACGTCCCCGGGCCCCATGTCGATCTGGCCGTCCTCGATCTTGATCCAGTACCGAACGTCCCCGTCGGGCCCGCCGGTGATGACCTGCTGGAGCGTCGCCCTCGCGTCGCCGGCGTTCTTGCGGAACGATTCGCTCGCGTTCAGTCGCTGCTTGAGCTCCGTGACCCACTCGTCAGACAGGAACTGGACCGGCACGATGTCCTCCTCGGTGAAGCCGAAACGTTCCGAGGGAGTCTAGCGGCTCGCCTGGCCACGGACCCCGGTCACCCCTCGGCGTGGCTG
>Ga0105100_10000432_pt1 | contig 24806 bp, 14 predicted proteins | sample PPLLak12cMay2015_2_FD_87033 | JGI IMG/M metagenome (GOLD analysis project Ga0105100, IMG submission 87033) | Freshwater sediment microbial communities from Prairie Pothole Lake near Jamestown, North Dakota, USA - PPLs Lake P8 Core (1) Depth... | ecosystem: Environmental > Aquatic > Freshwater >...
ACATCCTCGTGCACTCCATCGCGTTCGCACCCAGGGAGGACCTGCAGGGTGGGCTGCTGAACTGCTCCGCCGCCGGCTTCTCGGTGGCCATGGACATCTCCTGCCACTCTTTTATCCGCATGGCGCTTCTGGCGGCGCCGCTGATGAAGGACGGCGGGACGCTCTTCGCCATGAGCTACCACGGGGCGCAGAAGGTGGTGCCCAACTACAACGTGATGGGGCCGGTCAAGGCGGCCCTGGAGGCGGTCTGCCGCTACCTGGCCTACGAACTCGGGCCCCGCAAGATCCGTGTGCACCCGATCTCGCCGGGCCCGCTCAAGACGCGGGCTGCCTCGGGGCTCAAGGACTTCGATCGGATGCTGAACGATGCCGTCGAGCGCTCGCCGGTCGGTGAGCTGGTGGACATCATGGACGTGGGTTTCACCTGCGCCTTCCTGGCGACGCCTTTCGCGCGGCGCCTCACCGGCCAGACCGTGTATGTCGACGGCGGCGCCAATATCATGGCCTGAGCCGGGCGCCGGTGCTTGGCACCGGCATGCAATCAGTTTTCGCGGTTCACAGATAAGGAGACTCACATGAAAGAGACGAAGAACATCAATCCAATCCTGGGTCCCAATGACCTGATCGAATATCTGGTCGACGCCGGACAGCGGACGGTGCTTTACTGGGACGTGATGCGCCGGCGCGGCAACCAGTACCTGGAGCGCATGGCCGAGAAGGTACCCCATGTGCTGCAATTCGACAATCACCTGATCATGGACGGCCGGACCCTGCCCCGGCCGGTGAATTACGGCATCATCAAGATCGACCCGCCCGAGGGGACCGTCATCGACGACCTCAAGCGGCCCTTCGTGGTCATCGACCCGCGCGCCGGCCACGGCCCGGGAATCGGCGGCTTCAAGGCCGACAGCGAGATCGGCGAAGCCCTGGGGGCGGGACACGCCTGCTACTTTATCGGGTTTGCACCGGTACCCGAAGCGGGGCAGACCATCGAGGCCGTGATCGACGCCTGGGCGGTCTTCCTCCAGCGGGTCGCGGAGCTGCACCCCGCGGCAGAGGGCAAACCGGTGGTGATCGGCAACTGTCAGGCGGGCTGGGCGCTGATGATGCTGGCGGCCAAGCGCCCGGAGCTCTGCGGGCCGATCATCGTGGCCGGATCGCCGATGTCCTACTGGGCGGGTGTCCGTGGCGTCAACCCCATGCGCTATACAGGCGGCCTGCTGGGGGGGAGCTGGCTGACGGCCATGATGAGCGACCTGGGGTGTGGAAATTTCGACGGCGCCTGGCTGGTGCAGAACTTCGAGAATCTCAATCCGGCCAACACCCTCTGGTCAAAGCAGTACAACCTGTATGCCAAGATCGACAAGGAGGCGCCCCGCTATCTGGGCTTCGAACGCTGGTGGGGCAGGCACGTGATCCTGACCGGTGAGGAGATGCAGTATATCGTCGACAACCTCTTCGTCGGCAACAAGCTCAGCAGCGCCGAACTGGTGACCGCCGACGGCGTGCGGCTGGATTTCAGAAAAATCCGCTCGCCCATCGTCTGCCTGTGCTCCAAGGGCGACGACATCACCCCGCCGCAACAGGCCCTCGGCTGGATTCTGGACCTCTACGCCAGCGATGAGGACATCCTGGCCGCCGGCCAGACGATTGTCTACGCGGTGCACGAGACCATCGGGCACCTGGGGATCTTCGTGTCGGGAAGCGTCGCCAAAAAGGAGCACCAGGAGTTCGCCGACAACATTGATCTCATCGATTGTCTGCCTCCGGGTCTCTACGAAGCCGTCTTTCAGGATAAAACGCCGGATGCCGTCAATGCCGAACTGGCCGCCGGCGGCTACATCTCCCGTTTCGAGCGGCGCAGCCTGGCGGACATCCGCGCCCTGGGCGGCAACACCCCCGATGACGAGCGCTGCTTTGCGGCCGTGGCCCGGATGTCGGAGGTCACCCGAGGCCTCTACCGCAGCACGCTGCAGCCCGTGATCCGCGCCCTGGCCACCGAACAGAGCGCCGAAGCGCTGCGCCGCACGCACCCGCTGCGGCTGGGCTACGAGATTTTCTCGGACCGCAACCCGGCGCTGCGGCCGCTGGCCGCGGTGGCGGAAACCGTGCGGGAGAACCGTCAGCCGGCCGCCGGCGACAACCTTTTCCTGCAGTGGGAAAAGGGCTTCTCCGACTGGATGACCCAGTGCCTCAAGGCCTATGGGAATTGGCGGGACATGCTGGTGGAGCAGGTCTTCTTCGGCGTCTACGGCCAGTCCTGGCTGCAGGCCCTGCTGGGGCTGCGGGCAGCGGACGATCCGCCCAGAAAGCGCCCCGGCGAGGACCCCGATCACCAGGCCTTCGTCAAGTGCCGGATCGCGGAGCTGCAGGCCAAAATGGACCAGGGGGGGCCGCGCGAGGCCGCGATCCGCGCCCTGATTTACGTGCGCATGCCCGAAAAGGCCATCGACGAACGGGGCTTTGAGATGCTTCGCCGCATCCGGGCGGAACACGGCGCGGGAAAAACCGTGGCCGAATTCAAGCAGGACCTCCGCGAACAGTATTACATGCTGCGGCTTGACGAACGTCGGGCCGTCGATGCCATCCCCGTGCTGCTCCAGGGCCGTGAAGGCGAAGCTCGGCAACTGCTCAAAGTCGTGCACAAGGTCGCCACCGCCGGCGGACCGCTGGGTGACGAGGCGCAAAGGCGCCTTGGGGAGGTGGAGAAGCTGTTCGCCTCGCCGCCTCCGGCCGAGCCCGGCGGGACCGATTCGGAAACGACTGAACAAGGAGGTTCAGGCCGATGATCACCAACAAGACCTTCGATGAAATCCAGATCGGCGACACCGCCCACATGGAGCGCATGTTGACCAAGCAGGACATCGATATGTTCGGGGTCCTGTCGGGCGACATGAACCCGACCCATTTCAGCGACGAGTACGCGCAAATGCTGCTGGAGCGCCACAAGCTGGTGGGCCACAGCATGTGGGGCGGGGCGCTGATCTCGAGTCTGCTGGGCAACGACCTGCCGGGGCCCGGCACGGTCTACCAGTCCCAGCAGCTCGAGTTCCACAACCCGGTCGAACTGGACGACACGCTCACCATCAGCGTGACCGTCAGATCCAAGGATGCTGCGGACGGCAGCGTGATGTTCGACTGCCGGGCGGTCAATCAGCGCCATGAGGATGTCATCACCGGGGTCGCCAAGGTCAAGGCGCCCACCAAAAAGCCCACCGCTGCCGGGTCCCCATACGCCACCGAGCATTATCACCGCAAAACGGCTTTCAAAAGGCTGATCGACTACGTCGATGACTGGGAGCCGATCCCGGTCGCCGTCTGCCATCCCTGCAGCAAAGAGGCGCTGGAGGGCGCCATCGATTCGGCCCGGGCCAACCTGATCGATCCGATCCTGGTGGGGCCGGAAGCCAAAATCCGTGCCCTGGCCGAGAGCCTCAAGCTTGACATCAGCCCCTATCGGGTGGTGGACGCGCTCCACAGCCATGATGCGGCGTTAAAAGCGGTGGCGTTGTGCCGATCGGGAGAGGCGGAGGCCCTCATGAAGGGCAGCCTGCACACCGACGAGCTGATGGGCGCGGTGGTCTCGTCGGCCACCGGGCTGCGCACCGAGCGGCGGATCAGCCATGTGTTTGCCATGGACGTGCCCACCTATCCGCGGCCGCTTTTCATCACCGACGCGGCCATCAACATCTACCCGACCCTGGAGGACAAGGTCCATATCGTCAAGAATGCCATCCAGTTGGCCCACGCGCTGAACATCCAGCGGCCCAAGGTGGCCATTCTCTCGGCGATGGAAACGGTCAACCCCAAGATTCCCGGAACCGTGGAAGCCGCGGCCTTGTGCAAAATGGCGGATCGCGGTCAAATCGAGGGGGCCCTGCTGGACGGTCCCCTGGCCTTCGACAACGCCGTCAGCAAGGAAGCCGCCCTGATCAAAGGCATTCATTCGCCGGTCGCCGGCGAGGCGGACATTCTGGTGGTGCCCGACCTGGAGGCCGGCAACATGCTGGCCAAGCAGCTGTCCTTTCTGGGCAGAGCCGATTCGGCCGGCATCGTGCTCGGCGCGCGGGTTCCCATCATCCTGACCAGCCGGGCGGATTCGGCCGAAGCCAGGCTGGCGTCCTGCGCCGTTGCGGTGGCGTTTGCCCAACGGCTGCGCGAGAACCAGAAGGTCAAAAGAAGCGTTCAGGGGTGAGGAGAAATGGGCATGAAGGGATCTACATGAATAGAATCCCAAGCGATATCACCTGCACGGTCCTGACGGTGCTCTTCATCGGTGTCCTGATCGGTGCCGCGCTATGGATCCTCAAACCCTTTCTGGGGGCCGCGATCTGGTCGGTGACGATCGTGGTGGCGACCTGGCCGCTGATGACCGCCATTCAGAAGCGGCTTTGGGGCCGTCGCTCGCTGGCGGTCGCGGTGATGACCCTGATTCTTCTATGCGTCCTGGTGGTGCCGCTTTGGCTGGCCATCGGTACCATTGTATCGAACGCCGACCAGATTGCCGGCTGGGTGAAATCGGCGGCCGCTTTCGAGGTTCCGCCGCCGCCGGCCTGGCTCGGGAAGCTGCCGCTTTTCGGCGGCGACCTGGTAGCGGCATGGGAGAAGGTTCTGCTCGCGGAGTTTCAGGACTTCATCAAGAAGCTCGCACCGTATGGCGGCACAGCCCTCCGGTGGTTTGCCACGGAAGTGGGCGGTTTCGGGTTCCTGGTCCTGCAGTTTCTGCTCACGACGGTGTTCGCCGCCCTGCTGTATGCCGGGGGTGAGCAGGCGGCATCCTGGATCAAGCGTTTTGGGCGTCGTTTGGGAGGCGAGCGCGGAGAGCATTCGATCCGGCTGGCCGGACAAGCCGTGCGCGGCGTCGCCCTTGGTGTGGTGGTGACCGCACTGGTCCAGTCGGTCCTGGGCGGCGTCGGCCTTGCCGTTGCCGGAGTTCCCTTTGTCGCGGTGCTCGTGGCGTTGATGTTCATGCTGGCCATCGCCCAAATCGGACCGATGCTCGTGTTGGCGCCTTCGGTGGCCTGGCTTTACTGGACCGGCAGCACCGCATGGGGAACGTTTCTGCTTCTTTGGTCCCTGGTGGTCGGCACCATGGACAATTTTCTGCGCCCCGTTCTCATTAAGCGAGGGGCCGATCTCCCCTTGCTGCTGATTTTCACCGGCGTAGTCGGCGGTCTGATCGCTTTCGGCCTGATCGGCATCTTTGTCGGGCCGGTGGTGCTCGCCGTGGCCCACACGCTGCTGTCGGCTTGGGTCGATGAGGAAACCGCCGGGGATGAACCGCCCGGCCTGCAAGAGCCGTAAGCGGCGTTTTATCGGGCGCCGGGCGGGTGAACGCCGGCTGAAGTGCAATCAAAAGGAACAGGAGAACCACCATGAGAGGGGTATCGTTGAATAGCGTGTCGAAGTGTCTGCTGCTGTTGGGTTTGTGTGCGCTGGTCACCGGTTGCGCCGGCTTCGCCAGGGGGGTGACCGAGGCGTTGATGGACGACAAGGGAGCGGTGCAGAACGACCCCCGCAAGTGTTTCGTCCGGGGGCGTGCTTTCCCCGGCCTGGAAGCCTACATGCAGCAGCAGGAACTGGAGGCCGGCCGCGGGGTCGTCGACCGGCGGCTGCTCAAGGTGCTGATGGTGCACGGCATCGGCACGCACCAGCCCGGCTACGCCACCCGCCTGGCCGAGAACCTCGCACGGGCGCTGGTGCTGCCGCAGGTTCAGGAGAAGTACAAGGTAATCGCCCTGTCACACCCGAAATACCCCGGCGGGCTCGGCACCCTGCGGGTCAGCCGCTACTTCAACACCGCCACGGGACGCGAACTCCTCTTTTACGAGCTGACCTGGGATCCGATCATCAATGCCGCCAAGGAGACCATCGCCTTCGACAATTCGGGGGACTACGCCTTCCGCCGGACGGCCATCAACAACTCCTTAAAACTATTTGTCAACGACACGGTGCCCGATGTGGTGCTGTACTATGGTCAGCATCGTGATCAGATCCAAAGATCGGTGGGTCAGTCCCTCTGCTGGATGATGAGCGACACCTGGCAAACCCTGCCGGAGTCCGGGTCGGCCTTCTGCGACCCCGCCAGTCCGGAGACGCTCGACCGCTTCGGGGACGATTACGCCTTCATCACCCACAGTCTCGGCAGCCGGGTCACCACCGATGCCCTCCAGGAAATCGCGGTCCAGGGCAAGGCCGACCCCGGATTTTCCAGGCGGCTGGCGGTCCTGATGGAGAAGACCTTTCCGGTCTTCATGCTCTCCAACCAGTTGCCGTTGCTGCGGCTGGGACAGGCGGAACCGGCGGTTCACGGCCAGATCCAGGAGATTTGTGCGCCGGGCGCCCCCCGGGCCGGCGAGCGGCTGTTCCGGGAAACGCGGCTGATCGCCTTCAGCGACCCGAACGATCTCTTCAGCTACGCCATTCCGCCGGATTTTCTCGACCGCCACATCGATTCCCGCCTCTGCCCGGCGTTGACCAACGTGATCCTCAATGTCGCGCCGCTGTCGAATCTGTTCGGGCTGGGCGAGATCGCCAACCCGATGGCCGCCCACACCGAATATGACAAGGACGAGCGCGTCATCGGGCTGATCGTCCACGGCATCGGCCATGACCAGGTGGCGCCGGTGGTTGCCGAGCGCTGCGAGTGGCTCGAAGCGGTGCCGGCGGAACCGTGAAAGGGGTAATGTGAATGGTGACCGGAGGGTGCTCACGATGATGAAGGGCTGGACGCGCTTGACGGTCTGGCTGCTGCCGACCCTGCTGCTGCTGTTGGCGGTGGTCTGGGCGGCGGCGGCGATCTGGTTCGACGGCCCGGCCAGCCGCTGGGCGGCCGGCGCGCTGGCAGCGGCCTTTGCCCTCGTCTGCCTTGGCATGCTGCTGTGGTTGCGGCCTCACTGGCTGGCAATGGTCGCCGTGTTGGTCGCATTTGGTATCGTTCTCGGCTGGTGGCTGACCATCCCGCCCCGCAACGACCGCGACTGGCTGCCGGACGTGGCACGCACGGCGACGGTCGAAATGAAGGGAAACCGGGTAACTGTGAGCAACCTGCGCAACTTCGACTACCGCAGCGAAACCGATTTCACCGCGCGCTGGGAGACCCGCACCTACGACCTCGACCAATTGCTCGGGGTCGACCTCTTCATCTGTTTTTGGGGGCCGACGGCGATCGCCCACACCATCGCCAGCTGGGAGTTTGCCGACGGCCCGCCCCTGGCGATCTCCATCGAGACGCGCAAAGAAAAGGGCGAGACCTACTCGGCGCTGCGCGGCTTCTTTCGCCAGTTCGAGCTCTACTATGTGGTCGCCGACGAGCGCGACGTGGTGCGGCTGCGCACCAACTACCGCGGAGAGCAGCTCTACCTCTACCGCATCCGGATGCCCGTGGAGCAGGCCCGCGCGCTGCTCCTCGACTATCTGGCGGAGGTGGACCGGCTGGCGCGACGCCCCAAGTGGTACAACGCCCTGACGCACAACTGCACCACGGGCATCCGCTACCACCTCAAGCACCTTGGCGTGGGGCAGCGGCTCGACTGGCGCATCCTGGCCAACGGGCGGCTGGACGAGCTGCTCTACGCGCGCAGCAGCGTCGACACCCGCCTGTCGCTCGCGGAGTTGCGCCGGCGCAGTGAGATCACGGCCCGCGCCAGGGCCGCCGACCAGGACCCCCTCTTTTCCGCCCGCATCCGCGAGGGGCTGCCGAATCCGCGGTCGCCGGCGGATGGCCAATGATCCCGCGTGAACCCATCGTTTTCTGATGTGTACCCCAAACCCGCCGCAAGCATCGTAGAATGATCTCGCTTCCACGGTTAAGCGGATTTAAACCCAAAGGAAAGGAAAAGGGAGATGAAAAAGACATTTTTTTTGTTCATGGGCATGATCCTGATTGTGGGCTGTGCCACCACCGACAGTTACCAAACCGGTGTGGCACCGGCCGCCCAAAGCAAATTCCTCGAGGGCTATTACGCGAATTTGGCGCCCGGTCCCGAAGGCGGGGCCAAAATGCGCTGGCTCAAGCCGGGAGTCGATTTCTCCGTCTACAACAAAGTCATGCTGGACAGCGTCGTTTTTTTCTTTGACGAAGAATCCGAATACAAGGGCATCGATGCCCAGCAACTGAAGGAATTGGCCGACGCCTTCAACCTGCAGCTCGTCAACACTCTCCAGGCAAGGTTTCCGATTGTGGCCGAGCCGGGGCCCGATGTCGTCCGCCTGCGCTTTGCGATCACGGATCTCAAGCAGAGCAATCCGGTCGTGAGCGGCGTTACCTCGGTTGTTCCGGTGGGATTGGGCGTCAGCCTGATCAAGAAGGGCGCCACGGATTCCTGGAGCGGTTCGGGTGCAACCGGCGCCGAAGTGATGGTGCTGGATTCCATGACCAACCAGGTGATCGCGGTCGCCAAAGACGAAAAAACCGCAGGCTTCACTGAAAGGTTCTCCAAGTGGGGATCCGCGGAGGAGGCGTTCGCGTTCTGGGCAGGCAGGGTCAAGCTCTTTCTGGAAAATGCGCACGCAGGGAAACAGTAACCAAACTAAAAGGTGGGTGAGAAAAATTCAGGGCCCCTGCTTTTACGCGGGCTTTGATCCGCTGCGCAGGGGCCTTCGCACGTTGTCCGGGCGCAGGACACCCAAAACGGCCAATTCGGCGGCCGCAAGCTCCGGCTCACCCACCCCCAGACCGCATACGTCCCCGGGATTTCCTCTTTTCGGCTTCCCCGTCTGATACCGCTCCTGAGGTTGGCACGACAAACAAAGCCGATCCTAAAACTTTTGAGCCGCTTCGGCGAGCATCAGCTGAACTGGTTTGCTGAACCAGCAGTCGAGAAAGTTTTCATTTTTCGATTGATGGTGTTTTTCAAACCCCGATCGGATCGCCTTTTTTCCGGAATCGATCAAGCGTGTCTCGCAGGAGTTGGTCGCGACTGATTACCGGGCAACGTTCTTACCGGACTTCCCGCTTTCTTGCGCGACCCCAGACCCGAATTCACGGCAGGGCGGTTGCAGGCGGCGCGCTGGCGGGTGCCGGCGCGGGCACGCCAGCGGGCGCGGCGGGGGGTTGGGCAGGATTCGGCCCCGTAAGGCCGGGTTCAGGATTCTCGGGCAAGCCGCTCTGGGCCGGCAGCACTTCCTTGACCGGCGGGTCCGCCTGGCTGGTGGCGCCGTCGGGCTTTTCACTGGCCGGTGCGACGGCCGGCGATTTGGCGGCCGCCGGGGCCTCCGGATAGAGATGCGGCTGCAGCTGGGGCAGCAGGGTTTTCAGGATCTGGGTGGTGAGCGAACTGGTGAAGCCGAACTGGCCGGCCTGCTCGCCAGGCACCAGCGCCGTCAGTGTGCCGAAGTAGCGGTCGCCCAGATAGAACATAAAAGTGGCGGTGCGGTTGACCACGCGCGCTTCGAGCAGTTGGCCGCCCTTGCCGTAGCGCTCGAAGCGGTGGTCGCCGGTACCGGTCTTGCCGCCAATCGTCAGCGGCTGGCCAGCCGGGTCCTTCAGCGCGCCGGCGAGGCGCACGGCGGTGCCGGATTCCACCACCTGGGCCAGCGCGCGGCATGCCGTGCGGGCCACCTCGGCCGGCATCAGGCGCTCGCCTTCGACGAGCTTCGGCGACAGTCGGGTTTCGTAGGGCGTGTTGGCGGCGAAGTGCAGGCCGGCTGCGCTCACCATCGGCATGCGCAGCCCGTCGTTGATCAGAATGCTCATCAGCTTGGCCAGCGCAGCGGGGCGGTCGCCCGAGCTGCCGATCGCGGTGGCGAAGGACGGCGTGATGGTGTCGAACGGATACCCCAGGCGTTTCCAGTCGCGCAGCAGGCCGTCAAAGGCCTCGACTTCCAGCAGCGACCGGATGCGGGTGTCCTGTGCGTTTTTGCGGCTGGTCTTGAAAAGCCAGTCGTAAACTTCCAGACGCACCGCCGTGCCGGAATCGTAAAGGGTTTTGAGGTCGGGTTGCGGCTCGCCGCGCAAGGTTTTGACCACCCACAACTCCAGCGGATGAATCTGCGCGATGTAGCCGCGGTCGGCCAGGTTGTAGGCCTCGGGCGCATGGGTATTGTAGAGCGATTGGAGCGTCTTCTGGCCCAGGCTGACGCTGGCCGGCACCTGCGCGCTGAGCGCGGTGACGTAGGACGCGAAGGGGGCGTCCGGCTCTAGATACCGGAACACCGCGCTGAAGCGACGCGGGCTGTGATGGGTGCGGGCGTAAAGGTTTTCGGCCATCTGGGCCGGGGTGAGCTTCTTGTGGCGCTGGTAGAAGCGGTTGATGAAGACCCGGCCTTCCTGGTCGACGAAACGAACAAGGTAGGTTTTCCGCATTGGGTTGCTGGCGTCTTCCAGAATGCGCGCCGCGGCCCCCGGGGTGCTGCTGCTGTAATAGCGGATGATGTCGCGCATGATGCGGATGTAAACCAGGTTGACCGAATTGCGCGTGGCTTCCCAAACGGTCATCACGCGGCGGTTGTCCTTGACGTCGAAGTTGGCGAAATTGTGCACGCCGCCGCCGGTGAAGAAGGGTTCCGGGGCGGCGGAATAGGTGCGCTCCATCGCCGCATCGAGGGTGGCGGCCAGGGTCTCCTTGGGCTTCACGAGGAGGCGCGCGGCCACCCACTGTGCCAGCACGTTGCGCTGGGGCTGTGCCTTCTGCTGGAGCGCGGCAGGCTCAAGGCCGCGGTATTCGCCGTGCAGCCGGGCGATGATTTCCAGGTAGGTGACAAGGGTCCGCAGCTTGGCCGTGGAGCCGAGATCGAGCCGCGCCTGGCTGTTGATGTCGAAGGGCTGGTTGAGGTTGTCGGCCTGGATACGCAGCAGGTTGCCGGAGGGCGATTTTTCGTAGAGCGTGAAGCTATAGATCACGCTGCCGAGCGGATTCTCCGGTTTCAGCAGGCGATGTCCGATCAGCCCCGCCGCCGCGGCGGCTTCGGGTTTGGCCAGGCTTTGCAGGCAGCGGCTGACGACCTGCTGGGCCGGTTGGTTGATGGTGGTGTCGACGGCCAGATCGAGCCGGTCGAGGGTGTACAGTCGGGGTTCGCCCAGCAGCCCGGCGAGCCGGATACGTTGAGCGTTGGCGGCCTTCTGGTCGACAAAGCGCGGCGACGGCGGGTCGAAGCCCTGTCTGCTGGTGCGCAGCTTGACCTGCTTGGCTTGATCGGCCAGTTCGCGCGAAATCAGATTGGCGCTGGCCAGCAGATTGAGGTGGTCGTCGGTCAGCGCGTCGAGCGCCTTGCGGTTGGCGGCGAGGTAATACGAGGGGCGGCGCACTGCTACGATCAGTGACAGCGCATGCTTGAAAGCGCTGGCAAAAGCGCCGTCATCCCTGCCGGGCGGCATTTTCGAGAGGGTGCGGTTGACTTCGTCGAAGTCCAGCCCATACCAGGCCCACAGGCCGTCGCCGATGCCGTTGACCTCGCCATAGGGTGCCGCCGCCGCCAGCGGTAGGGTGTTGAGATAGGCGGTCACGGTTTCGCGGCGCATTTCAAGGGTGTTGGGGCCGTTCAGATACGCGCGCAGGCTGCCGGTCGCCATCTGGCGCAGCTTTTCGCCCATACTGGAGGTGAGCCCCTCGGGCGAGTGGCGATATTTTTCGATTTGCGTCGGCAGGGTGCTGCCGCCGGGCACGTTGCGGTTGCGGTCGACCAGGCTGATGCCCTTTTCCAGCAGCGCCTGCGCCAAACGGTCCCATTCCACCGCCGGGTTGCGGGTGGGAAAGTCCTCGGCCAGCAGCTCGCGGTTTTCGATGTGGATCAGCGCATTCACCAGCACCGGCGGGATGCTGCCAAAGCCGTCGTAGACCCGCGTGGGATGCCGGCTGGTATAGAGCGGCCGGCGTTCGCTGTCGTAGAGGGTGAGGCCGGCCTGGTCCTTTTCGTGATACGGCAGGAACAGCCCGAGGTCAGCCGCCCACGCCATCTCGATGCTGATCCTGGCCTGTTCGTCGATCTGCCAGCCGGCCTGTTGCAGCCGGTCAAGATAGTCGGGCAGCCTGCTGTAGCCGAGCCGCAGATCATACGGCCCCTGGCTGGGGTAACGGATGCAAGCCGACGGTCCCGGCAGGACTTGCCAGGTCATCTTCTGGGCGGTCTTGGCGAGGTATTTCGCTTCCAGCGCAGACGACAGCAGTTCCCGGGTGACCAGTGCGACCAGCGCTGCCAGCCAGATCACTACCAGCAGGAGGCCAAAGCCGATCAAAATGCGGTGGGACGCTCTGGACATGAATCAGACCCGCTCACGCCCGGTTGAAAATAGAAACCTGGTTTTTGCTGGAAAGAGCACGTCGGGAAGGTGATTGGGTATCGATGTCAAGGTCAACACACTATGCTGGTGGGGTTAAATATTGGGTCGATAGCCGTTCGTCGAGGCGGTCCCCAAGCCCCATCGCAAAGGTCCCCGCCAAGGTGTTTTACATATCGGCAAATACTGTGGGGCGGATGAGTAAAATTTGGATGTGTGTGACAGGCGGTGACGACTTCGGCAGAAATGGGGGACTTGATTTTTGAGGGGTCGAGCATGCCAGTGCGGGTTGGTGATGTCGTCGTCTGCCGGGGGCGAGGGGTGCTTTGGATGTTTTCCGGGAGCACAAAAGGAAACGGCCGATTGATAGGTGGTCAATCGGCCGTTAAGGAGGAGAAAAGGTGAAGATTATTAGGTGACAATCTACATAGCAAACAGCTTGCCAACTTTTCGTTTTGCCCTCATTTTTCGTTTAAAATAGAATAAAACATAATAATTTGAAATGGTTAAATTGATATTAAATCATGGCCGGTCTCCGCGGGTCCCAAAAGACGTACCCGGCGCGACAGGCGAAAGTTCAAAATTTTTACTCAATTTCGATCAGAATCGTTTCAACCTACCGAATTAATTGTTATTTTACATAAAAGTCACCGGTTCAATAATTTGAACCCGAAACCCCGCACGGTCCTTTGCTTTTTTAAGTCCCTGAAATTAAATACTATTCAGGTTCACGATTCTGAACTTGGCGGCTTGCAGTGGATTTCGGTCGAGGCGCCATCCGCAGCCGCGCCCGGGGTTGCGGCGGCCTTTGCGGTCACATCTGCGCCGCCACATCCAGCAGCACGGACAGCATGTGGACGCCTCCGCCCATCACCACCCCTTTCACCGGGGTGACGTCGCCGTAGTCCCGCCCCCAGGCGAGGGTGATGTGGTTTTCACCGGCGACCAGGTTGTTGGTGGGGTCCAGGTCCACCCAGCCGGCATTCGGCACGAACAAGGAGATCCAGGCGTGGGAGGCGTCCGCGCCGATCAGCTTCGGTTTTCCGGGCGGCGGTTTGGTTTCCAGGTAGCCGCTGACGTAGCGGGCCGCCAGCCCCAGGGCCCGCAGGCAACCGATGGCCAGGTGGGCGAAATCCTGGCACACTCCTTTGCGGGTTGCCAGCACCTGGCCGACGGTGGTGTCCACGGTCGTGGCCGACCGGTCGTAGGTGAATTCCGTGAAGATCCGTTGCATCAGGTCCATGGCCCCCGCCAGGACCGGCGTCCCCGGAGGAAAGGAGGGCCGCGCATAGGCCAAGGCGCCGGGGGCGACCGCGGCCAGCGGGCTGCCAAAAACGAACTGGCAGGCCGCCAGTTCCGCCGGATGCGCATGCGCGGCCAACCGCCGCACCACGTCTTCCCAGGGTGGGGTGCCTGCCGGCGCGGGTACCACCGGCAGGTGCGTTTCCACAATGCTGGTGGCGGTCATGGTCAGCTCGTCATGCGGCTGCTGCACCATGAAGACATATGCGATGTTGCCGAAGTAATCCGTCCGGCGGTGCAGGTATTGGGGCTCGGGAACGATGGCCAGTCGGTTCTGGACCACCCGCTGGGTGTCGGTTTCCCGGGGATGCAGAAACAGCTCGTTCTGGGAGAGGGAAGCCGGCTCCGAATAGCGGTAGGCGGTTTTGTGGGTGATGCGGTATTTCATGGCTGGCGGTCACGGATGAGCGTGGAGAAATGGGGCGTTGTCGGCACCCGGCTAAGGTAGTGGGCGCTGATCTGCTGGGCGAATTCCTTGAGGCGCTTCTCCATGGCTTCGAGGAAGGCCGCCAATGAGGCATGTGGGGCGCTGCCTGGGCCGCAGCCCAGGCCGGTGAGGTCCACCAGGCGCACGGCGGTGAGCATCTCCAGGGCCATGCGCTCCTCCGGGCTGGCGAAGCGCCGGTCGCTCTGGCGGGGCAGATGCGCCACGTGGTCGGCCAGCCGGCTGAACTGGAAGGCCAGGGATTTGGGGTTGCTCTCGTCCACGAGCAGCAGGTCCAGCACCGGCGCCAGCTGAAAGGCCGTGCGGTAGCGGGCGCGGTAGGTCATGATGCTGTCGTAGACCTCCAAGAGCGCCTGCAGGGTGCTGCCGGATTCGGTGCAGACCGGGCTAAGACCGATGCGGATCAGGCCGGTCTGGTTCATGGCGCGCTCCATCCGGCGCCCCATGTCCATGAAGCGCCACCCCAGGCCGCGGGTCATGCTCTCCATCGCCAGACCGCTGAAGGCGCTCAGGGTGAACAGGGTGTCGTCCAGAAGCTCCAGCGGGTCGTTGGCCGGGGTGTCGGCAAAGCCTTCCAGGCGGTTGATCACCCGCCAGGAGTCCAGCGAGAGCCGGTCGCGCACATTGCGGGCCGCCTCCTGCACCCGCTTGAGAATGGCGACCACGCTTTCGGGCCGATCCTTGCGGTAGAGGGCGGCATTCAGATGGGCCCACAGCGCGCGGTAGAGGGGGATGCCGTCATCGCCGGCCGGCGCCGGGGGGATGGTGTTGTCCGCCCTGAGAAGGTTCAGCAGAAACGGCAGCTCGGGAACGTCTGCGGGGCGGGCTTCGCCGGAAAGCCGCCGGAAAACCGATCGCAGGAGCCGTATCAGCCCCTCGGCGCGCTCCAGGTAGCGGCCCAGCCACAAGAGGTGGTCCGCCACCCGGCTGGGCAGGTCGCTGCCGCGCCTGAAGTCGGCCACCGTCTGGAGCCCGCCCATGAGGCTGAAGGTCTCCACCGGCTGATCGGACAGCACCCAGATGTCTTTGCTCTGCTGCCGTTCGGGGCAGTCCCCCGTCAGGGTCGCCACGTCCGCAGCGGTGACCGCCAGGCCGCCGGGCATGACCTCAAACCCCCGCTCGGTTGCGCAGGCAAAGACCCGCAACAGGGTGCAGCGGGTGCTGACCCCGCTGCCGTCCCAGGCGGCGACCGCAGCCGGATAGAGCGGGTCGCGCGCCATGAAGGCGTGGGGCGCGGCCTGCACCGCTGCCGCCAGGGCGTCAGGGGCAACCGCGGCCGCCGACCGGTCTGTGGCCGGGCCCACGGTCAGTCGCCCCAGATTCGCCAGCGTGTGGGTGCGGCCGTCGGCGGTGCCGCACCACCAGGCCGGGTGGTTTTCCAAAGCCAGATCCTCACCCAGCAACTGACGGCAGAGCGCGGGCAGGAAAACCGGCAGCGCCGGCGTATCGACAAACCCGCTGCCGATGGGGTTGACGATCTCGATGTTGCCCTCCCGGGAGACCTGGATCAGCCCCGCCACCCCGGTTGCCGTTTGCCGCCGCAGGGCAAAGGGATCGCTGCCCTCGTCCTCGGTGTGGCGGAAGATGGCCTCCACCTGCTCCAGGCCGGCCAGCTTGTTGAGGAACAGCCGGCCGTTGCGCACGGTCAGGTCCTGGCCTTCGACCAGCGGGTAGCCCAGGTAACGGGAGAGCAGGGCATGCTCGAAATAGATGCGGCTGTCCGGTCCCGGCGAGAGCAGCACGATGCCGGGGTCCTCCCGCCGCCGGGAGGCCCGCTGGACCAGGCTGCGGTGAAAGGTCTGGAAAAAAGGGGCCAGCCGGCGGATCGGGGTCCTGTGGTAGAGCTCGGAAAAGACCCGCGAAATGACGATCCGGTTTTCCAGGGCATACCCCAGGCCGGCGGGGTTGGCGCCGTAATCCCGAAAAACCCGGAAGCGCCCGTCCGCTCCCCGGTAGAGATCCGCCGCGTAGTAGGTCAGAAACCGGGTTCCGGCGGGCTGGATGCCGTGGCAGGCGCGCAGAAAATTGGGGTTGGCAAAGACCAGCGCCGCGGGCAGCGCGCCGGTTTTGATCAGGTCCTGGGGCCCGTAGGTGTCGGCCAGGATCTTTTCCAGCAGAAGGGCCCGCTGCACCAGGCCGGCTTCCAGGCCGGCCCAGTCCCCTGCGGTGAGGGGCAGCGGGATCATTTCCAAGGCCCAGGGGGTCCCCCGCCCGCTGGGGTCGTCGAAGGGATTAAAGGTCGCCCCGTCCTCGTGGCGCATGCGCTTGACCCGCTCCTGGCGCATCTGGAGCACCTCCGGAGGTGTGGCATCCAACGCCGCGATCAGCGGCTGCCAGTGCTCACGGGGGCTTCCCGGAGACGCAAACGCCTCGCAATAGGCATCGCGGGGGAAGGCCAGCGCGTTGAACAGGGATGCCTGCGCGGCCGGGTCGCTAAGGGTTGCTTTGGTCATACAGCCGATGCCTCGTGTGCGGGTGGCGGGCGCCCCCGTGGGGCGCCCGGGGCGGTCTATTTACCCCGTCTGGCGCCGCAAATCAAGGGTATAGGGGAACCAGGGGTTGGTTTCGGCTGCCGGGATCGCCGCCCGGCTGCCGGGGGTGTGGCCGCCGGCAACGAAGCGTGCGTTGCGCCGGCCTTCGGCCTCGTAAGCGTTGACGGGAAAGACGTCATGGTGGCGTCCGCCCGGATGCCCCACATGATAGGTGCAGCCGCCCACGGACCGGCCGGACCAGGTGTCGAAGAGGTCGATGGTCAGGGGGGTGTGCACGCCGATGGTGGGGTGCAGGCAGGCCGGCGGCTGCCAGGCCCGATAGCGGATGCCGGCCACGAAGACACCGTCCGCGGTGGTCGGCTGCAGGGGCACGCGCCGCCGGTTGCAGGTGACGATGTGGCGTTCCCCGGTCATACCGGAGACCTTGACCTGCAGCCGCTCCACCGAGGAGTCCACGTAGCGGGCGGTCCCCCCGCCGCCGGGCTCCTCGCCCAGCACATGCCAGGGCTCCAGGGCCTGGCGCAGCTCGATCTGCATGCCCGCGCAGTCCACTTGGCCGTAAATCGGAAAGCGAAACTCGAAATGGGGGTGGAAAAAATCCATGGATACCGGGAAACCGGCCTGATTCAGGGTTTTCAGCACGTTCGCAAAATCATCCTGCAAGGGGTGGGGCAGCATGAAGCGGTCATGCAGCCGGGTGCCCCAGCGCACCAGGTCCCGGCGATAGGGGGTTTGCCAGAACCAGGCCACAAAGATGCGCAGCAGCAGCTGCTGGGCCAGGCTCATGCGGGCGTGGGGCGGCATCTCAAAGGCGCGAAACTCCAGCAGCCCCAGCCTTCCGGCGGCGCTGTCGGGCGAGTAGAGCTTGTCGATGCAGAATTCGGCCCGGTGGGTGTTGCCGCTGACGTCCACCAGCAGGTGGCGAAACAGGCGGTCCACCAGCCACGGCGGACACGGCCGGTCCGGACCCGTTTGGCGCTCCAGTTCGGCAAAGGCGATCTCCAGTTCATAGAGGCTGTCGTGCCGGGCTTCGTCGATGCGCGGCTGCTGGCTGGTGGGGCCGATGAAGAGGCCGGAAAAAAGAAATGAGATCGACGGGTGGTTGTTCCAGAAGGTCACGAAGCTGCGCAGCAGGTCCGGCCGCCGCAGGAAGGGGCTGTCCGCCGGCGTGGCGCCGCCGATGATGATGTGGTTGCCGCCGCCGGTGCCGGTGTGGCGGCCGTCCAGCATGAACTTTTCAGTGCCCAGGCGGGTCTGACGGGCCGTCTCGTAAAGCGTCGTGGTGCACTCCACCAGCTCCCGCCAGCTGTGCATGGGCTGGATGTTGACCTCGATGACCCCGGGGTCCGGGGTGATCTTGAGACTTTCCAGGCGCGGGTCGTGGGGCGGCGTGTAGCCTTCGATCACCACCGGCAGTCCGGTCTGTGCGGCGCTGGCTTCGATGGCGGCCACCAGTTCCAAATACCCTTCCAGGGCGGTCACCGGCGGCATGAACACATACAACCGACCCTCGCGGGGTTGAATGCAGAGGGCCGTTCGGATCACCCAGCCGGCGGATTCGCCGGGCGCCGGCGCCGGGTCGTCGAAGGGTTTGGGCTGGGTGCGGACACTTTCGCCGATCTTTTCCGCCGGCCGTCCCTGCAGCGACTGCTGGCCCGCGTGCAGGTCCGGCAGCGGCCCCCGGTCGGCCATGGGGTCCAGGGGATGGTCGTAGGGAAAGTCCGCCTTGGCAACCCAAGGCAGCGATTCCAGTGGCAGGCGCAGCCCGGCAGGCGAATCGCCGGGCAAGAGGAACATGTGATCCCCCCGGAAGGGCCATGGCCCGCTTTTCCAGGAACCGTATTGCAGGGGCAGGACGTACCCCGCCACCGCCCCCAGTCCGCGCTGAAAGGCGCGGACCATGCGCGTCCGGGCCTCGGGATCTTCCAGGCGGGGGTCACTGGGGTCCACGTTGACCGGCAGCCGCTGCTCCTTGTGCAGGTAATACAGGATGTCCTCGTAGCCTTCGCGGATGTAGCGCCGGCTGACCCCCAGGGCGTCGGCCAGGGTTTCGATGAAGGCCTTGGCCTCGGCGACGCCGAAACCATAATCTTTGGAGACGTCGGCCATCCACCGGTCGTTGCGCCACACCGGCTGGCCGTCTTTGCGCCAGAAGCACCCCAGGGCCCAGCGGGGCAGGGATTCGCCCGGGTACCATTTCCCCTGGCCGCAGTGCAGCAGTCCGCCGGGGGCCCACTTTTGGCGCAGCCGCTTGATCAGGGTCTCGGCCAACTGCTGCTTCTCCTTCCCCAGGGCCGCGGTGTTCCACTGGGCGCCGTCCATATCGTCGATGGAGACGAAGGTGGGTTCCCCGCCCATGGTCAGGCGGACATCCGCCGCCGCCAGCTCACGGTCCACCCGCTCTCCCAGTTCCACGATGGCCGTCCAGACCTCTTCCGGGTAGGGCCGCGTGGAGCGGGGCGCTTCCCGAATGCGCCGCACGCTCATGCTGTGGCTGAAATCCACCTCGCATTCGTCCAGGGCGCCGGTGATCGGGGCCGCGCTCTGGGGCTCCGGCGAACAGGCCAGGGGAATGTGCCCCTCGCCGGCAAAAAGCCCGGAGGTGGGGTCCATCCCCACCCATCCGGCCCCGGGCAGGTAGACCTCGGTCCAGGCGTGCAGGTCGGTGAAGTCGGCTTCCGGCCCCGACGGGCCGTCCAGGGATTTGACATCCGGCGCGAGCTGGATCAGGTAGCCGGAGACGAAGCGGGCGGCCAGGCCCAGATGGCGCAGGATGTTCACCAGCAGCCAGGCCGAGTCGCGGCACGAGCCGCTGCCCAGCGCCAGAGTCTCTTCGCAGGGCTGCACATTGGGTTCCATGCGGATGAGATAGCGGATGTCGCGGCTCAGCTTCTGGTTCAGAGCGACCAGGAAATTGTTGGTCGGTTTGGGGCTGCGGTCGACCTCCGCCAGGTAGGCCGTGAGCTTGGCACCCGCCGGCTCTGCGGCCAGATAGGGCGTTAGATCCGCCTTGAGCTTGGAGACATAGTCAAAGGGATAGGTTTCGGCATCGGGCTCCAGAAAAAAATCGAAGGGGTTGATGATGATCATCTCCGCCACCAGATCGACCTCCACCTGAAACATGGTCGTTTTGTGCGGAAACACCAGGCGCCCCAGGTAGTTGCTGAACGGGTCCTGCTGCCAGTTGAGAAAATGGTCTTGCGGCATGACGGTCATCGAATAGCTCAGGATCGGCGTCCGGCAATGGGGCGCCGGTCGCAGCCGGACGACGTGGGGCGCGAGGGCGACGCGCCGGTCGTAGCGGTAGGAGGTCTTGTGGTTCAGGGCGACATGGATTCCCACGGGCGGTCCTTTCTGTGAATCGGGGGCGGCGGCAGGCTACTGCTCGTTGGTGGCGGCCTCGATCAGGGGCTTGAGGTTGAAGAAGGTGCTGCCGATGGCGGCGTCCACCTGATTGAGCCGGGTTTGCAGGCCGTCCAGGAACTCGTGCATGCCATGCGCGATGACCTCGTCGATGTCGGTGTATTCCAGGTCGGCCTTGAGGCGCCCCAGCCGCTTTTCGGCGTTGTTGTTGGCGGACCCCAGCGGTGAGCCGTCGATGCGGTGCAGGCAGATCTGCGCCTTGGCGATGCAGTGGCGGATGGAGCGCGGAAACTGGCCGTCGAAAATCAAAAAATTGGCCACATTGCGGGGCGTGATGTGGTGATGCTCCTTGCGGAACATTTCGAAGGCGCTGGCGGATTTGAGCACCGCCGTCCACTGGATGTTGTCGATGGGGCTGTTCACCAGGTCGGCCTGGGGCAGCAGCATGAAGTACTTGACGTCCAGTATCCGCGAGGTTTTGTCGGCGCGCTCGATCATCATGCCGATGCGGGCGAAGTTCCAGGCCTCGCCATGGCTCATGGTGGAGTCCATCAGGCCGGTGAACAGGTGGCTGCGCATCTGGATGATCTTGAAAAAGCGATGGGGATCGGCCAGGGCCAGGGCCGGGCTGCCGCTGTCGGCCAACTCCAGATAAAACGTGTTCAGATGCTCCCACATCTCCGATGAGATGATCTCGCGGATCGAACGGCCGTTTTCGCGCGCCGCCGATAGACAGGTCAGGATGGCGTTGGGGTACTGGCGGTCAAAGGTCAGAAAGCGGCTCACCGCCGCCTGGGTATAGTCCGGGTAATTTTTTTCGAACAGCTCCTGGTCGCCGGTGATCATCACCAGCGGCTCCCAGTGCTTGCCCTTTTCCGAAGGCATGTCCAGCAGCAGGTTGAGGTTGACGCTGATGAAGCGGGCGACGTTTTCGGCCCGCTCGATATAGCGGCACATCCAGTAGATCGCGTTGGCCACACGGCTGAGCATCGGCAGTTCTCCTCTGATTTGTGCCCGTCCAGAAAGGGTGATTCCCGGCCCGGGACAAACCCTGGGCCGGTTGCCAAGCGCGCGCCAGCGCCGTCCGGGGGCGAACGGGGCTGCTGATGGCTGCGCGCAGGCGGGCCTCGCCTACAGCACCCAGGTGTCCTTGCTTCCGCCGCCCTGGGAGGAGTTGACCACCAGCGACCCTTTAATCAGGGCCACCCGGGTCAGGCCGCCGGGCTGCACGTAGATCTCCTCGCCGAAGAGCACGTATGGCCGCAGGTCCACGTGGCGCCCCTCGATGCGGTCGCCCACGATGGTGGGCACCCGGGAGAGCGAAATGGTCGGTTGGGCCATGTAGTTGCGCGGTTCGGCCGTGATCTTGGCGGCAAAGGCGGCGCGCTCGGCTTCAGTGGCATGCGGGCCCACCAGCATCCCGTATCCGCCGGACTCGTTGGCGGCCTTGACCACCAGCCGGTCCAGGTGCGCCAGCACATACGCCCGGTCCTGGTCGTTGCGGCAGATGTAGGTGGGAACGTTGGGCAGGATGGCCTCAGCGCCGGTGTAGTACCGGATGATCTCGGGCACGTAGGCGTAGATCACCTTGTCGTCGGCGATCCCGGTGCCCGGGGCGTTGGCCAGGGCGATGCGGCCCTCCTTGTAGACGCCGACCAGCCCCCGGACGCCCAGCAGGGAGTCGGGGCGGAACACCGCCGGGTCGATGAAATCATCGTCGATCCGCCGATAAAGCACGTCCACGCGCTTGAGGCCCTTGGTGGTGAGCATGTGAACGAAGCCGTCGGAGACCACCAGGTCCTGGCCCTCCACCAACTCCACCCCCATCTGCTGGGAAAGAAAGGAGTGCTCGAAGTAGGCGCTGTTGTAGATGCCGGGGGTCAGCACCCCGATGGTGGGCGACTGCACGTGTTCGGGGGCGAGGGTCGTCAGCATTTCCAGCAGCTTGGTGGGGTAATCGTCCACCGCTCGCACCCGGGAGGCTTCGAACACCTGGGGAAATGTGCGCTTGAGGACCTGCCGGTTCTCCAGCACATAAGAGACGCCCGAGGGGCAGCGCAGGTTGTCTTCCAGAACGTAAAAGCGCCCGTCGCGGTCGCGCACCAGGTCGGTGCCGGTCACATGGCACCAGACCCCCCGGGGCGGGGTGAAGCCCTCGCACTCTCTGCGGTAGGTGCGGCTGGTGAGAATCAGGTCTTCGGGGACCACCTTGTCCTTCAGGATCCTCTTCTGATTGTAGATGTCCTGGATGAACTCATTCAAGGCGAAGATCCGCTGTTTCAGACCGCTTTCAATCTGTTGCCAGTCGCTGGCGGAAACGATGCGGGGGATGATGTCGAAGGGGAATATCTTTTCGGTGCCTTCGTCGCGGCCGTAGACATTGAAGGTGATGCCCATTTTGAGGAGCAGGGCCTCGGCCGCTTTCTGGCGGATGGCCAGCTCCCCCGGCGGCAGCGACGCGATTTTGTCCACCAGCAGCTGGGCCCCGGGCCGGGGGCTGCCGTCGGCGTCGATCAATTCATCGTAATAATCCCCCGGGTCATAGGTTTCAAATGTCGCCATCGAAGTTTTTCCTTCCATTGGTCTGTGTTCATTTTCTTGTGCGGACAAGAAAACGAACCAAAAGAAGCCGCCCTCGTCCCGGGGCCCTTCGGGCTGCCCTGCGCTTCTCGCAGCCGGCGGGCCCTGTGGAACGCGCTTGCGCTCAAACAGCCACAGGGCCTTTTTCGCCGGCTGTTGCGATGCTCGGCCCGGGACGACGGGACATAAACCCCCGGCGGCATCAGGCGATGTAAATCCGGCTGGCGTCTTTTAAAAACGCCATATCTACGGAACTGTCAGCTTTTGCGGGACCCTCAGAGTTTGGCCGCCTGGACATGCATCCAGTCGAAATTCCGGGTCCGGCCGAGGCTGACCCAGCCTTCCTCCTCCCAGAAGCGCCACCAGGCGTCGTATTCGGGTCTGGCCAGGGTCGCCCGGTCGCGCCCCCAATTATACCCGTTGAACTCGGTATCGTAATCGATCGCGATGCCCCAAGAGTGCATCGACCATCGGGTGCCGCCGCGCATTTTGCGCACATTCAGGCAGCCGCCCCAGCGGTCCAGGTGCAGCGCCGGGATGCGCTGCGGGCCATAGTGCGCCAGTACCCGCGTCAGCACCCGCAACGCGCTGTCGTGAACTTTTTCGTGGCACGAGAAGGTCTGCACGGTTTTTCTGAGATCCCAGGACAGCCGGTGGGGATAGGGAAGCGACAGCATCGCCTGGTTTTTGCCGATTTCCCCGTAGTGCCGGATGAGCTCCGCTTCGCTCTGGCGCGGCCAACCGTTCGGGTTGACGTCCAATGGCGTCTCGTCCCGAAAGGGAGGCGGCAGCATGCCGTGTTCGCGCTGATAAAGCAGCATATCGCAGGCGTATTCGGTCTGCGGTCCCCACAGCCCGTCGATCCGGCCCACCGCGATCGCCTGCTGCTTGCAAAGCAATTGCAGCATGGCGACGCAGCGGCGGTGGTTTGGCCAGTCGTTCCAGTCCGCCGGCAGCTCTGCGCTGCGTTTGGTCAGCGCCGCGGTCACGGCGCCGTAAGTCTTCGGGCCGAGTCGGCCGTCAACCTCCCCAAGGGGGTATCCCTCTGCGACCAGGGCCTGCTGTACCAAACGAACGGTGGGTATTCTCATTTGGCGGCCTCCATTGTCTGCTGGGTGTCTGGAAAACGGTGGTCACTCCCGGCGGGCGGGTCTAGTCCGCGAACTGCTCGAGGGAGTTTCGAAATCTGAGGTAATCCTGAAGATACCGGCGCCGCGCTTCCTCGTCGCGGTACGTGATTCCCAGGATGGTTCGCACCGACCCCTGGTGGGCGCGCGTGTCCTGGTAGGAGCGGCAGTAGCCGCCGTCTTTGGCGCAGATCGTCAGCCACTGGATTTCGCGGTCGTCCTGGACCGCCCTCTTTTCGGAGACAAGGGTTTCGCGCAGGGGATCCAGGGCGATGTCGGTGGGCTCGCCGCCCCACTGGGGGGCGTAAACATAAAAGGACACGCTGCCATCCGGGGAGATGAAAGCTGCGCTGTCGTATCCCTCGGCCGTGCTGCTGGCAAGCGAGGGGGCCGGCGTGAAGCCCGCCGGGTAGGTAATTTTGAACCAGGCCCCCTGAAACACCTGCCCCACGGGGTCTTGTAAGCCTTGCGGGGGGTGCTGCGGGGCCGTGCAGCCGATTACCATTGCCAGACACCCCAGAAGCGCAAGGCGAACCGAGGCGGCTCGGTTGAAACGGGTCCTCACGATGGGTTGTGCCGGATGGTTCATGGGGCCGTGTACCTGCAACTGGTGATGCGCTTCCCCCTGCGCTCCGGAAAACGAAGTGCGCAGCAGACTTTCCTGATGGTCTTTGAACGGAAGCCCCATCCTTGTGAATCTAAATACGATGTAGTTTTTTTACAACAGTTTTTTGGCGCCGCCCGGGACGCAGCGCAAGCCGCTCACGCACAGCGCAGTAACGGGTGCCGCAAAGGGGGGCGCGTCAGATCGTGAGCACCGCCGGCAAGGGCTTGATGAAATTCTGCCGCAGGCTGTAGGTGTAGGCGCCCTGGGTGGGAATCATGAGGATGTCGCCCGGCTGGATATCGGCGCCGAAGTAAAGCCAGCCCCAGACGTCGTGGGGGGTGCAGAGGGAGCCCAGGATGTGGCAGGGCTTTTCCGAGAGCGCGGGGCGGCTCAGGTTCAGGACCGGAAAATAGTCGCTTTCGAAGCGCTCCCAGCCGACAGCGTTGGTGCCGGCGTCGGTGATCACCAGGTCGGGGGCTTTCTTGTCGACCACCGACATCAGCAGGTGGACCGCATCGTTGCAGACCCAGCGGCCCGGTTCCAGGCAGATCCGGCAGGCGAGGGCGCTGAAAAGATGCTGGTGGATCGCGGCAGCGATCCGGTCGGCAAAGACTTCGATGGGGGTCGCCGGCAGACGGTGGTGGGTTTCGACCGGGCCGGGCGGCCGCCCGAG
>Ga0105100_10000433_pt1 | contig 24780 bp, 12 predicted proteins | sample PPLLak12cMay2015_2_FD_87033 | JGI IMG/M metagenome (GOLD analysis project Ga0105100, IMG submission 87033) | Freshwater sediment microbial communities from Prairie Pothole Lake near Jamestown, North Dakota, USA - PPLs Lake P8 Core (1) Depth... | ecosystem: Environmental > Aquatic > Freshwater >...
AAATCATATTACAGCAAACACGTGTAAACCAGGGAATACAATATTATTATCGGTTTCTTGAAAGGTTTCCCGACGTAGGTCAACTCGCAAAGGCCCCCCTTGAGGAGGTGCTTAAGGCATGGCAGGGTTTGGGGTATTATACCCGGGCCAGGAATCTTCATGCTACCGCTGCGATCATCAAAAATCAATTTAATGGCCGGTTCCCGGCTGATTATGACTTGTTGTTATCGTTAAAAGGTATCGGTGAATATACGGCAGCTGCCATCGCCTCCATTGCGTTTAATATCCCGGTGGCACTGGTTGACGGTAATGTTTTCCGGGTGTTGTCACGCTTATACGGGATAAGGTTACCCATCACATCACCGGCAGGGAAGAAAGAAATCCACAGGCTGGCGACACGCATCCTGGATAAGAAGAACCCCGGTAACCACAACCAGGCATTAATGGAACTGGGAGCGCTGATATGCCTTCCCAGGAATCCCGCCTGTGGCAAATGCCCTGTCCATTCCCGCTGCCTTGCTTATCAAAAGGATCAGGTAAATGAATTCCCGGTTAAACCTGCCGCATCACGCCACCGGAAAAGGTATTTTCACTACCTGCATATATCCTTGTCGGACAAATTGTTCATTCATCAACGAAAGCAAAAGGATATATGGAATTCATTATTTGAATTCCCCCTTATTGAAACCCGTCAAATTGTCAGTCCTGACAGGCTATTCCTGCATGAACAATGGAAGAATCTCTTCAACGGGAGTGAGTATAGGGTCAGCCATATTACACCTTATTATATTCATACACTTACCCATCAAACTTTATATGTCCGTTTCTACCATATTCAGGTAAAAACTGTCCCGCCCCAACTGGCAGAAGGATACATCAGCATCGAAGAGAAGAAAATATTTGATTATCCGGTCTCCAGGCTGACCGAAAAGTATCTGGCCACAGCTGTCAACCGGTAAAATATTGAATAACTGCATATTACCTGAGGCAGATAAAACCTTCGCAGGAAATCAATAAATTTTGTATTTTTACCCCTCATTTAAAAATAATTAACCATGTCAGTTAATAAAGTTATTTTAGTAGGTCATGTAGGTAGTGACCCGGAAGTCCGTTATATTGAAAGCAACACTCCGGTTTGCAATATCCGGCTTGCCACCAGCGAAGTATATAAGAACAAGAACGGGGAAAAGGTGACCACCACTGAGTGGCACACGGTGGTTTTATGGAGAGGACTGGCTGAAGTAGCTGAAAAATATGTTAAGAAGGGGACGCAATTGTATATCGAAGGGAAAATACGCACCCGTTCATGGGATGATAAAGACGGCAATAAAAGATATACGACAGAGATCGTTGCTGATGTATTGCAACTGCTCGGCAAACGGGAGGATTCAGCTAATGCATCTGCACCAACCGCCACTCAACGGCCACCAGAAACCGCTATGCCGCCGGAACCCGGACCTGAAGCTGATGATCTTCCATTTTAGGTTGTTTCAGTTAACCAACTAGTGCTCTGAATTGGAAACGGATTCTTACCAGGAAGCTTTTCTTTCAATTCTGCTGATATACGCAAAACCTTTTAGTATGCAGGTTTTGATTGCTATACTGGCAGTCTTGCTATTGCTGATCTCCAGTGCAATGGTATCGGGAGCTGAAACTGCCTTCTTTTCCCTTACCCCTGCTGAACTTGATGATCTGCGTAGTTCCAAATCAAAGAACAGCCACATGGTAATAAAATTGCTGGATATGCCTAACCGTTTGCTTGCCAGTATCCTGGTCTCCAATAATTTAATTAACGTGGGCATCGTAATCATTTCCGCCTTTATTACCAATTCGTTGTTTGATTTCAGCGAATCACAGGTTCTTGGTTTTATCATACAGGTTGTTGTTATTACTTCAGTCATCGTCTTTCTCGGGGAAATCCTGCCCAAGGTATATGCCAATAAGCATGCTGTGAAATTCGCCAAATTCATGGCCACCCCGCTGGAACTATCCGAAAGAATATTCCGGCCTGTGAATTTTCTGCTCATCCGGTCCACTTCACTGGTGAATAAAAGATTTTCACAGCGCAGAAAAAACCTTTCGATGGACGAATTATCGGATGCACTGGAATTGACCGAAGAAAGCATCAATGAGGATAAGACCATCCTCCAGGGCATTGTCAAGTTCGGTAATATCGACGTCCGGGAGATCATGACATCACGGGTAGATGTGGCAGGCGCCAGCATAAAAACAAGCTTCCGGAAACTGATTTCATTGATCGTGGAATCAGGATATTCACGTATTCCGGTATTTGATACCGATCTGGATAATATAAAAGGTATACTGTATATAAAGGATCTTCTCCCTTATCTCGACAAATCCCATTCCTTCCGCTGGCAATCCCTTATCCGCCCCCCTTATTATGTTCCCGAGACCAAAAAGATCAGCGATCTGCTGAGGGAATTCCAGGGCAATAAAATTCATATGGCAGTGGTGATTGATGAATACGGCGGCACTTCGGGTGTCATAACGCTGGAAGATATCCTTGAGGAAATAGTCGGTGAAATTACCGATGAATCGGATAATGAAAATCCTTTCTACCTGAAGATCGATGATAACTCCTATCTTTTTGAAGGCAAAATAGCCCTGAATGATTTTCTCAAGATCATGAATGAAAAGGAAGATCTGTTTGAAGATGTTAAAGGCGAGGCCGACACGCTGGCAGGACTGATACTTGAGCTGAAAGGAGAAATCCCCAGGAAGAATGAAACCTGTTCCTGGAAACATTATAATTTCACCATTAAATCTGTTGATACCAGAAGAATCAAACAGATTCAGGTTACCATAACAAAACCGGAAAAGCAACATGAGAAACCGGCCTGATGCAATATTGTTTCCCTGGGCGATGATTTTGGTTTTATCGCTCCTGACTGCCACAGGCTGTAAGAAGGCATATACACCCAGGCCACGGGCTTTTTTCCGCATTGATTTTCCGGAAAAAAAATACAGGACCTTCTCCGGTGATTGTCCATATGCCTTTGAATACCCTGTATACGGCAATATAGTTGATTATGCAGGAAAGGATGCTGAGCCGTGCTGGATGAATATCGAGTTTCCGCAATATAAAGGGACAATCTACCTGACCTATAAACCGGTCAGCAATAATCTGGCCGTATACACGGAAGACATCCGCATACTGGCCTATAAGCATATAATTAAAGCAGATGACATCATTGACAAGCCTTTTCGTTATCCGGAGCGCCATGTCTTTGGAATGATCTATGATATCAGGGGGAACACTGCCTCATCCGTCAGTTTCTTTGCTACCGACAGCACACACAACTTCCTGAGCGGATCTCTATATTTCAGTGTGCCGCCTAATATTGATTCGCTCAACCCTGTAATAGGCTTTTTTAAAGAGGACATTATGCACCTGATCGAAACTTTAACCTGGAATTAAATAAATACGACAGTGGCCCTGATTCTGAATGAACATCTTGAGAATGAATGCCAGCTTGGTATCTGGGAGATTCAGGAAGACTATGATAACCTGTTCAATCGCCTTGTTCTTCTTCCGGAGGAAATGGAAGTGGTTGAGAACTTCAGGAATTACGACCGTAAACTGGAATGGCTGAGCGTTAGGGTACTGCTCAATGAAATGACCGGGAAGGACCTCACCATTACCTATAATGGTAACCGGAAACCCTATGTGAAAGATAATCCTTATAATATCAGCATATCTCATTCCAAAGATCTGACGGCCATACTGCTGAGCCAGAAGAAACGTGTAGGCATTGACATGGAATATATGTCCCCCCGTATCAGCCGGATTGCCCACCGTTTTATCAACAGCGATGAAATAATAACAGAGGAGCCTGAGCTGAACACCTTTCATATGTATATTCACTGGTGTGCCAAGGAGGCTTTGTATAAAATATGCGACAAACAGGATATCCAGTTAAAAGAGAATATTACCATTGAACCTTTTTTCCCGAAACCCCAGGGATCACTTACCGGATGGGTACGGAACCGGTTACGGAATGATCTCTTTTTACTGGAATATATCAAAATCGATAATTATGTTGTAGCCTGGAGCTCGAAATAATAAAGCATGATTTATAATACATTACTAACCGGTCCGGCGAAAAAGTTTGCCCTGCTTATTGATCCCGACAAACACACTGATATTTCACTCGTTAAAACCCTGTCCCTTGCCAGCAAGGCCGCTATTGACTTCATTTTGGTGGGAGGGAGCCTGGTGTCCGGGCCCATTGACCATACCGTGGATATCATTAAAAGCGCCTGCCGTTTGCCCTTGATCTTGTTTCCCGGGAGCCTTCTCCAGCTATCGGAAAAAGCCGACGGGATCCTTTTACTGGCCCTGATCTCGGGGAGAAATCCTGATTACCTCATCGGTAATCATGTGCTGGCAGCTCACTATCTGAAGAAATCAGGCCTTGAAATCATTCCAACAGGCTACATCCTCATCGATGGCAAGTCTGTCAGCTCAGTGCAATATATCAGCAACACCCGGCCCATTCCGGTTGAAAAGCCTGATATTGTTGTTGCAACGGCAATAGCCGGTGAGATGCTGGGCCATAAACTGATATACCTCGAAGCCGGCAGCGGTGCAGACAGACGTGTCAGCGAAAAAGTGGTGGCTGAGGTAAAAAAGAATATCACCATTCCCCTAATGGTCGGAGGCGGTATCCGCACGCCGGAAGATGTCCTGAACCTCTTTAATGCCGGGGCTGAGATCGTTGTTGTGGGCTCGGCGGCAGAAGAAGATCCGGAGATCCTGGCGAAGATGGCGGAAGTGAGAGGTAAACGTTGACCAGTAACCGGATGTCGGCCTGCCTGCCGGCCTTGCTCCGCCATAGCGGCTACGCGAAGGCGATGTAGACAGGTTATCGGTTTCTTAGTTCTTTGTTCCGGAGTCTCCGGCTTATCATCATGCAGACCATCATCCCTGATCTTACTCAATAATGATCTTGTATAATCCGTTGTCCAGTTGAAGGACATACACGCCCTTTGGCAACCCTGACAAGTCAATGCTTTCATTATCGGAGACCAGGACTTTGCTGATGACCAGCTGTCCGTTAGCATTCACGATGTCGAGGGTTACAGGTTCATGGCTTCCCCGTTTAATGAAGATCCTGTCTTTTGCAGGATTGGGAAATACCTGCGTGGCTGTCAGGGCATTCTCATCCATGGCACTGGCTCCGACCGTTAATGACTGAACCACATCAGCCGCAGCCTGATAAATGAAGTTGCCCTCCTGTGAAGCGGTTATGTTAGTGGTACCTGTTCCTGCCAGGGTCACAATGTCTCCATTAATAGTAGCGACACCGGTATTGGAACTGACATAACTCACCGGCAGCTTTGAACTTGCTGTTGCCGTGAGCGTAATCGGTTCATTGCCGATTCTGATATCCGCAGGAAGTGGTCCAAATGAAAGGGTCTGTGACATCTTAAAGCTCATATCTTCAGGCATCCAGTCAATGCCAAAGGATGGATTCGTTGCTTTGGAAAAGATGTTTGCTAATGTATAGCCGGCAGCTTCTCCGTCGGTCAGCTGTATACCCGGATAATTGACATTGGTTGACCGTTGATCGGGTTTATAGCCCGGACCAAAACATTGGTATTCGGCGAACAGGGGATTAAGTCCGGAAGACATTTGTGTCCAGCCGGCAGCAGCGATCGTTGCAGGCTCATAACAATTCATATACACAACTTTCGGATTTGCCTGCCAGGGACGGCCTAAATAAACAGACGATATACCGGCTCCGTCAAAACCGACAGGAGAGGTCATCAGCCTGCAATCCCTGAAAACATATCCGAATGTTGAATTTATGTCTGTACTTGCAGCCGTATAAACACCACCGTTCCTGTTAACCTTCAACTCGCAGCTGTCAAAAACAACGGTAGACCTGCCAAAGATAAAATCAACCGAACCTTCAATGTAGCAATCTCTCAAATACACCCTACCAAGTCCATAGGTATAATAGGTATCCTGGTAACCAAGCAGCCTGCAATTGTAATAACCCTGCCTGTCACCGTTGGCACGTAAGGCTACTGCCTGCTGGTTGGCAAAGGTACCGTCATTTTTGATCGTGTTCTGGAAAGTAATTTTGATTGCGGTGAAATCATTTGCATCAATGCTCACGCTGTAAGAGCCTGAAGTGCCTATTATTCCTCCCGATCCGTTCGATTTTCCGGCATAATCATCGTAAGTGAGGATTACGCTGTCGGGATGATCAGCCCTTAATACTACATGGGTCTTGTTTCTGCCCAGCAGCAGTTTTTCCTTATATACTCCGGGCTTTATGTATATCGTCCATGTCCCTGTATATAAATCCGGCACTGCATCAAATGCTGCCTGAACCGTTGTGTAATCACCACTGCCATCCTTTGCAACTACTTTTGTAACATCGGGCGTCGGATTCTGCGTGGTGAAAGACAGTTCCTCTCCGTATCCCGTTCCGGCCGAGTTGGTTGCATATGACCTGACATAATATTTGGTTCCCCTGGTCAGCGGATACAATGTACTTTTAAAAGTACCCAAACCCTGTCCATTAATGGTATAACTATCGTCAATGGCAGGAGCGCTGACAGTATCCCAGCAGACTCCACGCGCCGTTACCGTATCACCACCCCAGGCTGTTACCTCACCGCCGCTTTCTGCTGTTGTTACCATGATGGATGAAACAGCTACGGTTGTAACGGTCGGGACCAGAATAGAATCAAGCGTAGTAAAAATGCGCTCTTCACCGTAAGATGTATCGGCAACATTAATGGCATAAGCCCGCAGATAATAAGTCTCACCGGGAGTTAATCCTGTAACAAGACTTGTAAAAGCGCCTGAACCCGTGCCGTCAAGTGTTCTGGCGTGATTCCCCGTTGGATTTACTGCTGTATCCCAGGCCACTCCTCGCTGGGTAACCAAGGCACCACCATCGGAAGGTATGTTCCCGCCGCAGGTCACAAAAGTGGTTGACAAATAGGAAATATCTGCCGTAGTTACGGTTGGGGGATCAGCGGTGACCCCAATGGTTGATCCGTAAATTTTAAGGTCATTGATGGCGACCAGCTTGGCCCAGCCTGCAGCCGCCGTGCTGTGAGGATAAATACGAAGGTAAAACGACTGGCCTGTATAGATATTGGTATCCAAAGGAATTGCCCAATGATCCATGGCGTTGCCCGGAAGCTGGGTATCCTCCTTCAGCAGGGTTGCACCCGAAAAATCAGCGTTGTTTGAATAATACACCGCAGCCTTCAGGTCGGAAGAGAACCATCCTCCGATATTCAGGGTCACTGAATCTATATGGAAAGTACCGCCCGTCTTGGGACGAACAGAACTGGCAAAATACAGATAATATACCGTATCAGCTTCGGCAGCCCAGGTTGAACAGGAAGGGAAAATAGTCCCTGCAGTCACAGTCGTACCGGCTCCGATTAAAGTAAGATCCGTGGTGGACGAGTATAATTTCATTGAATCACTGTATGCGGGTTTATTGGCCAGCAAACCGCCTGAAATAACAGGATCCTCAGCACCGTTCACGAACCAGGCAATAGATGCCGGTGTACGAAGACTTTCGGTTCGCCCTGAAATATATACGTTCTGCAGGCACATGTATTTGCCGGTAGACACACTGGAGTTCTCGTGCCAGGGATAAAACCTGAGATAGAAAGTCTCACCGGGTTCCAAAACAACATCCAGATCATTTAATGTCAATAATACCAGTGAACCAGAGGTCAGATAATTGTTCGAACCGGCATCAACATGTCTTACCGCGGTGTAAGTGGCAAAAGCCGGATCCTTGGAATAATATACATTGGCCTCCATGGTCGAGGTGGACATGGCACCTATCTTAAATGACAATGAATCAATGGTGAGCCGGTTTGATTCTTTGGGTGAAACGGAAAATTGCACATATACGGTATCCAGCTGATAGGTAAGGTTTGCCGGCCAGGTATTGCCGGTATTGGCCATGCGGATGCGCTGGCTGGTTTCCGCTCCGGTATATTGGTTTATTTCCGTGTTGAAAAAGGCCTCATCCGAGGCTGTGACCTGACCTTCTGTGGCACCATTGAGTCCGGTTCCCCCGGCTGAAGGATCAGTCAGCGGCCAATGGGCGGATGCAGGGTAAAAAGGATCGGTTTGACCGAATGCTATACTGCCCGTTAACAGGAATAACAAAATATGACAGGATAGATGCAAATTTTTTATCATATCTCAGATTATTATAATGACTCCGACAGTTTATTTATTGACCCGAAAAAAAACAGACTTTTCACTTTTATGAAATGAGAGAACTCATTTCCATTTTGAAGGTTCAAATTTACTATTGTTTCTTAATTGATGGTAGTACTTTTTTTTATTTCAGCAGCAAAATAAGGTTGGCCGATGGATACAGGGAGTCCGAATAAAAAGGGAAAAACACAACCTTAACAAAATTGTTAAGAAATAAATTGCTGCCTGATCTTTAATTCGATAGGAATCTACCATATATTACAATTGTAATAAAATATAAAAAGCTATAGATACGCAATATTATTATGGATTAAAATATTTGGGTGTAGTTTTGAAAATTACACCCGGTGCGGGGGTTGTGAAGAAAAAACAAGTACCCAAATAATAATGCTTCTCATCAATCGTTTATTATTGGTGATCAGTAATTTTCTTTATTTATCCCGGATGATAAGTTAGGAATTCAAGTTTAATATTGTTTGTCTTAAAACAGGACCGATGCAATATATTCTCCATTCTATCCTGTTTGGATTAGTATGTATTAACCTGTTTGTAAAACCTACACCCTTAACCATCTCCATCAATGAAAAAAAACAATGTACTGACCCCTTTTTCCTTAATCCTGGCATTGCTGGGATGCATGCATGTTCATTCGCAAAGTACCCTTAATGCAATCCAGACCGCAACACCTTTTCTGAATATTGCATCCAACGCTCGCACCGGAGCTTACGGAGAAATTGCATCCGTGTCATCTTCATTCTATAAAGATGCCGGCCTGAACGGGAATCCTGCATTGCTTTCCGGGTATCCTCGTTGTGTGGGAGGCAATATGAGCTACCTGGCCTGGCTCAGGAATCTGGTGAGCAATATTTATCTCTTTGAGCACAATTCTTTCTATTCAATAAATAATAAAAATGCAATAGGATACAGATTCAATTATTTCAATCTGGGTGAGATATCATACCTGACACCGGGAGGAACCGTTGAGGAAGTAAATCCCTATGAATTATTCCATCAGCTGACGTATTCGCACGCTTTCAATAATGGCTTATCAGCAGGCGCCGGGGTAAAATATATCAGGAGCGACATCGCTCAGGGACAAACAATTAATGGTTATGATTATCACTCATCAGATGCATTTGCCATGGATCTTGGGATCCATTATGCAACAGCATTCACGTTCTCTGAAAACCTTACAATCCACTTCAATTCAGGAGCCAGTTTAAATAATTTAGGAAGCAGAATCAGCTATACTGATGATCCTGCTATGAATAGTATGTATTTACCTGCAACACTGTCTTTAGGTCTTATGGTCAATCCTGAATGGTACGTTTCAGATAATATCACTATGAGTTTTGACATTGCTTACCAGATGGATAAGCTAATGGTTCCCACCCCTCCCCTCGTTGATTCAGACAGTCTGGATGCTAATGGTAATCCTGCAATCCTGTTTGGGAAGAGGTTTCCTGAATCTGTGCCGGAGAGCTGGATACAATCCTTCTACGACGCCCCGGATGGTTTCAGGGAAGAATTGCATGAGATCCTTCATAAGCTGGGAACGGAAGTCAGGCTTCAGTATCAGGATAAGCTTTATGCTGCAATCCGTGCAGGCAAGCTAACGGAACATATCACAAAAGGAAACAGGAAATATACAACGATCGGTACCGGCTTCGGGTTGTTTGGTTTTTCACTCGACACAAAGCTTATCCTGGATTCCGACTATTCACCTGTTCAGAAATCCTGGGCTATAACCGCCGGATTTTGTGCCTGCCTGGATGGCAGGGCGTTAAGGTTTTGAAAGAAGGATCGAAGACCGGGAGAGGTTTGGTGGTATTCGGTATTCGGTATTCGGTATTCGGTATTCGGTGCAATGCCCGTCGGGAGCGTCATGGTAAACTATGCGACATGGATGAAGGGAAATAAGGACACATGATGATGCTTGGCGCGGCAAGCGGAGCGCAAAGGCAAGGGGTGCAAAAGAGCAATCCCCCGCACCGGGTGTAGTTTTGTAAAAAGCATCAGTTAAGGCTAAAGATTGAACGACTGCAAAACCTGTCTGCCATAACGCAGACCATAGCCAGGCAGGCATTACCACCATTACAACCCTACCATCATCCCAATTACAACAATCCAAAAACCTTTTTCAAATCCTTTGCCTCCGTTTAACATATTTTAAATAGTTTTATACCGAAAAACCGGGCTTAAAATTGCGCTTATGAAAAAAATAATACTTGCACTTTGCGGATTCCTTCTTGTGCCAACAGCATCTCTTTTTGCCCAGGACGGATTGATCATCCAGGAAGAAACTCTTGGTGTCTGCACCATGGACGGGACAGTTGATTCAGCCATCACGGCCCAGGGTTACACCGGCGTTGGCTATGCCAATATTGACAATGGCATTGGCGTGGGGATGAGCTGGAGTTTTACGGTCGCTACCGGTGGAACATACAGGGTTACATGGAGGTATGCCCTGGGCGGGACTGACACCACCAGCCGCGATGCCAGGCTGTTGCTAAACAATGATTTCACGGGCGACACCGTGAAATTTCCACACACTGACAGCGCCAACTGGAATAATTACAGGCCAACTGATACTATCTCATTGAGTCTGCAAGAAGGGCTGAATAAAATCCACCTGTTTGCCGTTACGGTAAAGGGACTGCCGAATATTGACTATTTTCACATATTGGGAAGCGGGATTGAACCTGCCCCATGCGTACCATCCTTTATTTTCAGCCTTGCCGCAAGTGACACAAATTACGGGACGGTGAGTTATTTCCCGGTAAAGGAATTTTATGACCATGGTGAAGAAATTACCGTCACCGCATCAGCAAGGACCGGATATTTTTTCCACAGCTGGTCGGGCGAGGTATCGGATATACTGAATCCCTTAGTATTTAACATAACAGAAAACACCGGTCTTACAGCCCTGTTTTATCCTGAAGGTACAATCCAGGCAGACAACGCGGCCGGCTATGCCACCGTTCAGCACGATAACGGCACACCGTATATATTAACAGGGGGAGCTGCAGGTGAGACCGTTGACGCAAATACAATCTACGAACTGATGAAATACCTTGGTGATGACAAACCTTATACTGTGAGGCTTTCCAAATTCATAAAAAGTAACAGTCCGATGGAGATCAAAATCAAATCTGATAAAACTTTTACAGGCACCAATGATACTGCCCATATTGAAGGCATCAAGATGGCGCTGGAAGGAGCCCGTAACGTCATTATCCGCAATATTACATTTTCCAAAGTGCTGGGTGACGACCTGATGGAACTTAACGCAGGTTCAAAAAACGTGTGGATTGATCATTGTGAGTTTTTTACTGACCGTGAGCATGATGACAACGAAGATTATTACGATGGCATGCTTGACATTAAAAATGCATCTTCCTTTATCACGGTATCCTGGTGCCATTTCCACGATCACAACAAGGGAATACTCGTAAGCTCGGGTGATGACAGTTATCAGGACAGTGTTCAGCGGATGACCTTTCATCACAACTATTTTTTTAATTGCAATGCGCGGCTTCCGAGTATCCGTTTTGGGAAAGCCCATATTTACAATAACTATTATGAGCAATGCAATACCGCTGTGAATACGCGGATGAACGCCTGCGTGAAAGTCGAAAATAACTTTTTCAGGAATGCCGGTACCGGCATAGGAATGCTTTACAGTCCGATCCCCGGCGGTGTGGACCTGGGAGAGAATATATTTGACAACACCACTTATTCAACATCACCGGTATGTGAGCTGAACCCGCCTTATGACTATGCATCCACCATGGATGATGCCGAAGGCCTGCCGGAACTTATAACCGGCAATATCAGACGGTATGCCGGTTCATCTGATTATATCCAGCCTGCCCTTCATGATCCATTTATTTTTCAAGCCTATCCGAATCCTGCAGAAAACTGGCTCGTGCTGTCGTTTCAGTTGCCCGAATATCAGTCAGCCACAATATCGGTTTCTGATCTTCTTGGAAACGAAGTATTGATGGACACCGAAAGCGTATTTTCATATCTGAAAAATGAGATCAGGCTGGATATTTCGCAATTAAAACCCGGGCTCTATTTTGTAAGGCTGAAATCTGGGAATGCCATGGTAACGAAAAAACTGATCATTCGTTAAGATGCAGGCAATTCTTCTGCTTTTACCTCCCATATTGCGTGTAGTTTCAAGAACTTCACCCAAGTATCATGCAAATTTCCACCTTTCCACCTTTCCACCTCTCCACCTTTCCACTTTTCCACATTTTCACTGTTCCACTATTCCGCTTTCCCCCCCCAATCATCAAATCATCAAATCATCCAGTCAATAAATAAATATCTTTCTGCTATATTTGTCGATCCAAAAAAATCTAAAGTGCTGATGATATGAAAAAAGAAATCGTAAACAGAGCTGCCGACAACATTCGCATCCTTGCCGCCGCCATGGTTGAAAAAGCCAAATCGGGACACCCCGGAGGCGCCATGGGTGGTGCAGATTTTATCAATATACTGTACAGCGAATTCCTGAACTGGGACCCGGCTGATACGGGCTGGAGCAACCGTGACAGGTTTTTCCTTGATCCGGGTCATATGTCGCCGATGCTGTATTCTGTTCTTACGCTTACAGGCAATTTCAAGCTGGATGAGCTGAAGAACTTCCGTCAGTGGGGCAGCCCTACACCGGGGCATCCCGAGCTGGATGTTAAAAAAGGTGTTGAAAATACTTCTGGGCCACTTGGCCAGGGACATACCATGGCCGTTGGTGCAGCCATAGCTGAGCGTTTTCTTTGTGCCCGCTTTGGCAACTGGATGGCCCATAAAACCTATACCTTCATCTCCGATGGCGGTGTTCAGGAAGAGATATCGCAGGGTGCCGGACGCCTTGCCGGTTTCCTCGGCCTTCATAATCTCATCATGTTTTATGATTCCAACGATATTCAGCTGTCCACCGAGACCAAAGCCGTGACTGCCGAGAATACCACCATGAAATACGAAGCCTGGGGATGGAATGTTATTACCATCAACGGAAACGACCAGGACGAGATACGGGCTGCTTTGATCAAGGCAAACGAGGAAAAATCCAAACCGACACTGATCATCGGCAAGACCATCATGGGAAAAGGAGCGCTCGATGCCCAGGGGAACAGCTTTGAGCGGAAGACATCAACCCACGGGATGCCGCTCGGCGAAGCAGGTGCATCATTTGAAAAGACCATTAAAAATCTGGATGGAAACCCAGCTGACCCTTTTGTAATTTTCCCTGAAGTGGCTGAATACTACCGCGAAGTTTTAAAGAAAAAAACTGAAACGGCAAAAGCCAGAAAAGAGGAAGGAAAACGTTGGGCCAGCGCAAATCCTCAGCTGGCCGTAAAACTGGATCAGTTTTTCTCAGGTGAATTGCCTGCCATAGATTACAGCCAGATTGACCAGAAGGATGATATTGCCACACGTGCAGCGTCAGCCAATGTGCTGGCTTACCTGGCAAAAAATGTCGAAAACATGATCGTTACCTCAGCTGACCTTTCCAACAGCGATAAGACCGACGGATTTCTGAAAAATACCAAAGCTTTTACCCGGGGAGACTTTAGCGGGGCCTTCCTGCAGGCTGGTGTTTCAGAACTTACCATGGCCGCAATCGCCAACGGGATAGCCCTGCATGGCGGAGTGATCGTGGGCTGCGGTACTTTCTTTGTTTTCTCCGACTATATGAAGCCTGCTGTAAGGCTTGCAGCCTTAATGGGCCTGCCGGTGAAGTATATCTGGACGCACGATGCCTTCAGGGTCGGTGAAGACGGTCCCACCCACCAGCCCGTAGAACAGGAAGCCCAGATAAGGTTGATGGAACACCTGAAAAACCATCACGGGGAAAATAGCGTGCTGGTTTTGCGACCTGCAGATGCTCATGAAACTACCGTTGCCTGGAAAATGGCGCTGGAAAATGACAAAACACCCACAGCCCTGCTTTTATCAAGACAAAATATCACAACCCTACCGGCAAACCCGGGGTCAACCCGCTTTGAGAGTGCTTTTGAAGCCGGTAAAGGGGCCTATATTATAGCGGATTGTGAAGGCAATCCTGATGTCATCCTCGTGGCAAACGGATCTGAAGTTTCCACACTGGTTGCAGGCGCTGCAAAGCTCAAAGCTGAGAAGGGACTAAAGGTCAGGATTGTATCGGCACCATCCGAAGGACTATTCAGAAAACAGGACAAGGCTTATCAGCAAAAGGTGATCCCTGATAATACCCCTGTTTTTGGACTTACTGCCGGTATCCCGGTGACTTTACAGGGTTTGACAGGTACGAAGGGAAAGGTCTTTGGCCTCGATCACTTCGGATACTCCGCACCCTATAAAGTGCTGGATGAAAAATTCGGATTCACGACCGATAACGTGTTTAACCAGGTGCTGGAATATCTGAAAGAGTATCGTTGACATTAAGTCTTCATGAATGAAAAACGCAGGCTTGTTAATAATCCTGCGTTTTTTTTTGTGCAATAGCTGCTTTGATTCAGTAACTTTCACATTGTGTTGACCGGATATCATAAAATTGTGTTTTCAACCGTTCTTAATATAAAATTCTATGGTAACTGTTTACCGGAAAAAGATCGTACCGGCATTATGCATGATAGTCTCTTTTTTCTTTTCCTTAGCATACGGACAAACGGCAAAGCCCAAATACGTGCCTCCCGAAACCCGTATACTCTTTATCTTTGATGCGTCGCAAAGCATGGCCGGAAAGTGGGAAAAGGAAACCAAAATAGCCATCGCGCAGCGGGTGCTGATCCATATTATTGACAGCCTTGAAAGCCTGGATAATGTGCAGATGGCATTAAGGTTATACGGCCATCAGAGCCCGGTACCTCCGCAGGATTGTAATGACACCCGGCTTGAAGTGCCATTTGCCAAAGGAAATGCGCCAAAAATCCGGCAGGAGCTTCGGTATATAACACCCCGGGGTACAACTCCCATTGCTTATTCCCTTGAAAAGGGGGGTGGTGATTTCCCGGAGGATTGTGATAACTGCAGAAATATAATAATCCTGATTACCGATGGAATAGAAGCATGCGATGGTGATGCCTGTGCGGTTTCCTATGCACTGCAGGAACGTGGTATTGTCCTTAAACCCTTTATAATAGGGATTGGTATTGACGAAGGATTCCGGCAGACATTTGACTGTATAGGCCATTTCTATAATGCAACCCACGAGGATAAGTTTGCTGAGATCATGGAAGTTGTCATTTCCCAGGCACTGAATGCAACCACAGCCCAGGTCAACCTGCTGGATATCCACGGCAATCCTACGGAAACCAATGTCAACATGACATTTTATGACCAGTTTTCAGGTAAGGTCATCTACAACTACATCCATACCATGAACCACAGGGGCCTGCCCGATACCCTTATACTGGACCACCTGATGACTTACAGGCTCAGGGTGAATACACTGCCTCCGGTTATTGTGGAAAATGTGAAACTGACGCCGGGAAAACATACGGTTATTGCTGCCGATGCACCACAGGGCATCCTGGTTGTTAAGGTGGCTGACCAGATCCAGTACAAGGGACTTGAATATATCGTCAGGAAGGCAGATGACATGAAGACACTCAACATGCAGAAAATGTATGAGGAAGAAAAATACCTGGTGGGCAAATATGATATTGAAATCCCTGTTTTACCGCGTATCTATCTGACTAACGTTGATATCAGGCAAAGTCACACCACGACACTGGAGATTCCGAGGCCGGGACTGGTAACCTTTCTGAAGTCCTCAACCGGATTTGGCAGCATATATTTACGGAAGAGTGCTACCGATGAAGAATGGGTTTATAATCTTGACAATCGCATGAAGAATGAGACCATTCTTGTGCAGCCAGGCACTTATAGGGTTGTTTTCAGAGCACAAAATGCAAAGCAGACCCTGTATACGGTGAATAAGACTTTTGATGTCAAGGAAGGGGCTTCTGTTCCTATACAGTTATATTAAGAAGTGACACCTGCCTGCCGGCAGGCAGGAGTGATTAGTGACAAGTTGTGTGGTAGCTTAAAACGGGTGTGGTTTATAAAGAGTACGGCGCAATGGTTCTAATGCCAAAAGTCCCCCCTGGGGATTTAGGGGGCTTTTTCCTCTAATTCCTAACCACCAGCGCCTTTATCAAGTGCCACATCACAAAGGGATTTTCCTTTAACCGCCGTGTGCAATAGTTGTACCAGTCTTTCCCGAAAGGTACATAGACCCTCATGGCATAACCTTTCTTAACAATGGACTGCCGGAGACCTGGTGTCACACCAAACAGCATCTGGAATTCAAATCTGTCAACCAGGACTTTGTATTTTTCAATCAGACGATAGGCGCCTTCGACCAGCTTTCTATCATGGGTTGCAATAGCCGCGAATATATTGCGCTGAAACATATATTCCAGATCATTCAAAAAATGATCCCTGATCTCCTGTTTCCCCTTATAGGCAATTTCTTCAGGCTCCACATAGATACCCTTGCATATGCGGATGCTGCCCAGATCTTTTTGGGGATGCATCTCAGCCAGTTTTTGAATATCATCCAGGGTACGGCGCATGTAGGCCTGAAAGACAAATCCGACTCGGTCGGGAAATTCACGGTACAGCCGGTTGAATAATGCTATTTCCGCATCCGTGCATTGTGAATCTTCCATATCAATCTGCACAAAATAGTTGCATGATACCGCTTCAAGGATTATATCCCTGAGATTGTTATAACACATTTCCTTGTCCAGTAACAGCCCGAACATGGTAGGCTTAACCGAAATGGAAACATCCTGCTTTTTATAGGCTGCCTCAAAAATGGTCTTTATATACTCTGATTTATAATAATCGATATTTTCCCTGCGCGTGGTAAATTCACCCAACAGGTCAAGGCTTACCTTGATTCCTTGTTGGTTCAGTTCACGGGTAACCCTGAATGCATCTTCACGGGTTTTGCCGGCAATATATCGTTTTGAGAAAATCCATACGAGGCTTTCCGGCATGTATTGTAGGATCCCGACAATAAGCTTATTAAACATGAAATACGTTAATATTTGTATTGATAATAAAACGACGAAAATTAACTGCAATTCCCTCCCGAAAAAAGGATAATTATCATGAATATTTCATCATGTAAGCAACGCCGGCCTTGGGATATATGATTTTTATCAGGAATTTTTAAAAGATGGCAGACTGCTCCGGCGGACCCAATTCAATTCCGACTACCACCCTGTCAGGGTGGGTATACCCTGACAGGGTATCTGCTGGAATTATTTGATAATCAAGATGTATATTTTGCTGACACCCTGACAGGGTGGGGGTACGATCTCAGGAGGAAGAAACAGAATGAGAATGATGAGAAAAAAAGGGCCTAATGCATATCTTTCATCATTCCCATTCCCATTCTCATTCCCGCTCTGGTATTATATCCCGGAAGGGTGCTGCAGAAACAGAATGGGAAAGAGAATGAGAATGATGAAAAAAAACAGGAGCTATAAAAATGTTAGTAAATAATGATTTTTGCTCTGTAGGTTAATGTATTGCCCGACAGGAGGATCTGATACATGCCGTGCGGATAGCCGGTTAGATCTACCGGTTGAAGCAATGTATGCTGCGCTTCAATCTTCCGGTTGAAAACCATCTGGCCATTCATGCCGACGATAGACATCACCAGGTCCTGCGTTTCTTCCATGCTGATCTCCAGATAGAATTGACCATAGCTTGGGTTGGGATATACATTAACCGTCAGACCGGTGGATCCATATTCCCTGAGCGCATTCTCGGGGTTGATATATACCACCTTACTGGTCTGACAATCATTTTGTCCCGTGACGGTTACGGAAAAAGTTCCGTAGGCAGTGACATTAAAAGTTTGTGATGTTGAACCGTTGTTCCACAAATAGGCCTTATGCCCGCTTCCGGCATCAAGCAGGTGGGGTAATGTTGTCAACAGCACACCGTTTGCATCGCCAAAGCTTACCACCGGACTTGATAATACGGAAGGCTGACGGATAAGCGTATCGTTTTCAGGCCTCATATCAGCATCCAACAGGGTGTAGAAATTAACATCCGGACTTGATCCGGCACTTATTATAATGGGATACTTTAGCGTAACCGTACGGGTGGTGCTAAAGGCAAAAACACGGTCAAGCACTATGGTGTCAACATGCATCTGCAACCCGTTAACGTCATATCCCAGGTAAATGTTCTCACCCACACCGATACTGGTGGTTCCTTGATTTCTTATGGTGACCTGAACATGTTCCACAGGGCCCGAACACACCTGGTTTCCCAGCGTGGTTGAGGTTACCCCAAGGTCGTCGATGATCAGGAACAGGATCACGGTATCCCCGCCATAACAGGCAGTTCTGTTGTCTGTTACCTTCACGCCATAGGTCCCGCTATTGGTTGCAGTATATTCATGTTCCAATGAGTTGTCCTGCCACAGATAGTTGTAATAGGGCTGATAACCTGCATCGATGGTGAATTCCGTAGTCCTTTCGGTATAGGATGTTCCAAGACCGAAATCGACAGATGGTTTGGAGTACCGGTATATGGTATCAATGAGGGTATCGTTGGCCACTCTTATATCAGTGGCTGTTTTTGCAATAAGCGTAAAAATGTAATCATTGGGATTGTTCAGATTCACCGTACCGCTAAATGTGTGGGTCACTCCTGCATCGGGGAAGAGCTGGGATGACAGCACAAATGATCCGTTCACCCAACTACCGCTGTTCATCTGGTATCTGACATTTATGGTTTCCCCTGAAGGAACGGTATCAGTTCCCGTATTAATCACCCGCATCTGCACGTTTTCAGACGGGCTGAAGATACAGGCTGAAACAGGGCTGATAAGCTGAGGGCTGATGTCCCTTATCTTCAACCGTATATAAACTGTATCAAAATCAGAACAATTGTTGTTGTCCAGCACCCAGACCCAGTAGTTGCCCGATTCGGTCACGGTGCGTGTCTGCCCGGTTGTAGTGTTGTCCCACAGGTAATCGATATAACCTGAACCGGCGTCAAGGGTATGGGACAAGGCCTGGATGGTCCTGTCAGCACCCAGGTCAGCCGTGGGATTGCCGAATATTGTAACCCAGCGGCTGATGGTGTCATTATAATATACAGTATCCCCTGAGTAATCAGCATAGAGCTTAAACGGATAAGTACCCATGGCGGTGAGGTTCACCCCTCCCTTGTCAAAAGCATATTCAATGGTATGTTTGGAATAAAGGGTATAGGCCAGTGTCAGTGTATCAATAACCGTAGTGGTATGATTGAAAACAAAAGCAACTTTTATTTTCTCACCGGCAGGTATGCTGTCGGTTCCATAGTTTTTGATCCTTAGCGTGACATACTCGTTGGATGACAGTTTGCAATCATGCACAGGATATATCATGCTGTCAACACCTACGTCATAGAAAAGCAACTCAACATAGGTTGTATCCTTCGCCGAGCATCCGTTGCCGCGGGTGGCCGTAACGGTCACGCTATGCAAACCGCCTTTGTCGACATCGTAAGTGCTGGTGGTTTTTCCGTCGTGCCAGAGATAATCATACTGCGCATCATAGTAAGGCCTTAATAACACCGTATCGGGTTCTCTGGTCTGGATGGTATCCGGCAGGCCAATGGTTGGATTGGGCAGAACGGTAAAGGTAACGGAGGCAGTGTCATTATTTGCTCCGTAATAGTAAGGATCGTCCTCAATCAGGGTGTAGGCTTTTACAGTATATACAGCAGGAGAAGAAACATCCACCTTTTCTACAAAGGTATGCTGGACGGACTGCCCCGGCAACAGGTTTTGTGTCAGCAGAAAAGTATCCGTGACCATAGGGATATTGTTGAGGCCAAATCCCACAATGATGGTATCATTAATAGCTAAGGAATTAATTCCAAAATTTTTCACCGTCACGGTAACCTCATCAGGGTTCAGCCCTTCGCATTGTGTGGCAAAGTCAGCGATAGCTGAAACGCCAATATCATCAGGGGCAGGGCCGATCTTGAAATCATCGAAAGCAAAGCCACGGTTACTGGTATCGGAATCCGACTGCCACAGGACACGGAATTTAACACGGGGTTGTGAATTCAGGGATAAGGGCAGGATCGTCTTTGCAGTTTTCCAGTTTTCGCTATTGCCTGACCATCCGATATTTTTCAGCGCTGTGACATAATTTTCATACCAGTTCCAGGGATAACCGAAGGTATTCTTGGTTAACAGATTCCAGGTAGTGCCATCATTGGTGGTATATTGAATATTGGCACCGTCGTTTCCTATCTCCGACAGCAGCCAGTATTTGCTTTCAAGCACCAGCCGGTCAGAACTTACCAGGTTATAACATGAACTTATGATGTAAGAACTGTCATTGCTGGCATAATTGCCATAGGGTGACAATATCCAGGCTTTCGGGCTGCCCGGCACCTGGCCGATACTTGCATCAGGTACCTTACATTCCCAGGTATTGAATACCCCGCCGGAGATCCAGTATCCGTTCCCGGTCTCAAAATTAATCAGGCGGGGCGGATCTATATTTTCCTGGATGTTTACGGTCAGGTGAATGGTATCATTGGTCCGGTACTGATCCCCTGTCGCATCAGTGCTGACCAAAAAATCATAGGCGCCCGGGGCCGGAAAATCAGCCCTGCGGGTAAAGGTAAATATGATGGAATCATCAACAGGAATAGGAGAGACAATGGTATCATATGTTTTCGGCCCCTGCGTCCCGTTCAATGAAAAAAAGATGCGTGTATTGGCGGGGGAAGGTATGGCCGCGTAGTTTCTCACCACCACCTGGACTTCATCATTGCCGGTATCGATGCAATCATCACAGGGCAGGATCACCCGTGTTATTCCCAGGTCGTTTGTAAGGTATTCGCCCGTAACGGCAAAATTATCCAGGTTCCATCCTGCATAGGAATTGTTGTTGTCAGAATAATTCATGGCCAACCGGAACCTGACATTGGCCTGTCGTTTAGCCAGGTTGTTGATTTCATTATACAAATAAAGGCTATTCCAGTTATATTCAGGTAACTGGCCGCTCACCTGCGAAAACCAGACCCGTGTCCAGTTGGACCCTCCGTCCGTGCTGATATCTATGGTGGCATTGTCCTGCGGTTCAATATAATTCCATTTCCAAAGTGTCAGTTTGATTTTGTCAAAGTATTTCAGGTTCATAACCGGCGTGGTGGCAAAATAGGCGTTGGCGGAATCAATGCTGAGCGGATAGGCGCCATCGTTGTTCAGATCAGTACCCAGCACCTTGTCTCCCGAATAAGCATAATCGGGATCATAGCTTTTGATCACAAATTTGCCCTTGGGGACATCACGTTCGAAATCATTCTGAAGCGTCCATCCCTTATCGGTTTCAAAATCATCATAAAATATTGATTGTTCAACGGTGTTGGCACCGGCGGGAGAGATTGAAGCGGCAGGGTATGAATTGCTGCTGATGTGAACACTGCTTGCATCGAGGATAAAATCGAGGGAGGTTTTCGGTGTTGCGCCTGTCTTGATATCAGCAGCCAGCCAAAGGCAATGCTTCCCGGTTTTCAGCGTTGTTGCCAGGTTGGAAAATCTTATGATACCATTCGATATACTCTGTGAGGTGCCAATCTTTGTTGATACTCCCTTATGTTTATTTTTAAATATCTCATCCGTGGTATGAAACAATTCAAAACCACCGTTTTCAAAAACCCCGTTATCACTGCTCAACGAACGGATTTTGAGGGAATCAAGGATCAGCGTACCATTGTTACCAACCACCTCAATGTCAACCCTGAACAAGGGGAGATCCACTACACCTGAAGGCACAACTGGATGCGCAACATGCACTGCATTTACGGTATGCACATAACGGTTAATGATATCCTTTTCTTCAATCCTTACGTCATCAATACAAACACCATGACCCCCAACCACAGTGCCTAAAAAGGCTACATAGAATTCACCGGTCAGATACTTAGATCCATAATCATCAATATTGAAAACCCGTTGTGGGAACCACTGTGTACCCGGAGTGGATGGCGAGATATAGGTAATAATGGTATCCCACGTTCCGGTGACACCGGCCCTGAACAACAGAGTCAGATTGTCGATGCCATCCCCCGATTGAGCCTGGGCATGATAAAAGGTAAGCTGTGGCTTAACTGCAGTGCTTAGATTTATCGGCGGTGAAACCAAAGCGGTTTTGTAGGCTTCAAATCCGTTCCAGTAAAGATAGGCATTGTAACTGCCTTCCCTGGCTCCTGTAGGCAGACTGCTGTGACCTCCGCTTTGGTATTCCCATTTAAGCTGCGGAAGATATGGAACTGAGGGCTCGCTGACCCATTGCCGGGGGATGGTTTCGAAACCATCATTTATATAATATATCGTTGTATCCTGTGAAAAGGCAATCCTTGCCAATAAGCATATGGATCCCAGCATTAATAAGCGTTTCATAACCGGTTGTTTAGCTTCGAGGAAGAACTATTTGACTGATTTTACGTATACTGTATTAAAAAGTTTTAAATATTAATTGCTTGATATTATAAGGCTAAATCGCTATTTTTATTGATTCTTGTCAGATATTATCCAACCGATGAAAAAAAGACTTCTCCTGTTATCAGGAATATTTCTTTCTTTAATAGTTGAAGCACAGATTGATAATGAATTCTGGTTTGCAGCCCCTGATGTTTCAGGCTTTCATGACTGTAATCCTGTCGGATATCCTTATGCCGAAGGCCGTCCTATTAACATGTATGTCACTGCCGCACAGGCAACCAATGTAAGGATTGAAATGCCGGCCAACCCGGCTTTCACGCCCATTGAATTTTCTCTTGTTGCCGGCGAGCATCGCATGGTTCCTTTGTCTCCTCCCTATTCGCCCGATGTATTTGAAAATTATTCGCAGCAATGGCCTTTACCGATGGGGCAGTCGATACAGACAAAAGGTATCCGCATAACCTCTGACCAGGGAAATATCACGGCGTACTATGAACTCAATAACCGTTGTAACCGCGATATTTTTGCGCTTAAGGGGAAAAATGCGCTGGGCAAGAACTTCTATGTTTCAACCCAGAATTTTTTTCCGAACGGCGTCTACAGCAATTCTGCGTATAGCGGCTTCGTTATTGTCGCCACCAAGGATAATACAAGCGTTACCATTTACCGCAACGGAAACTGGACCAATTTCACCTCCCCATCCGCTCCCCCGATTGTCCCGGTTACCATTACCCTGAACCGAGGAGAAACTTTTGCCTTCATCGCCAACAGTACCAATCCGGCTAACCATATTAACGGAGTGCACGTCACGTCTACTGAAGATATTACCATTACATGGTATGACGACTCCATAAGAAAAAGGAATAATGCATCCAGCTATAGTTATGATATATGCGGTGATCAATTAATTCCGACAGGCCTGATCGGGATGAATTATATTGTCATGAAAGGCAATATTTATGTGGGTGATGACGGTGGCGAAAAGTTTTTTGTGACTGCCATTCATGACAACACCATGGTGTATGTCAACGGAACATATAAAACAACCATCAACACCGGACAAGTGTATTATGAGAATGTCACAGCCACAACCACCCGGATATCCTGTTCAAAGTCTGTTTATGTGAACCACATGAGCGGAACTGGCGGAGGCGGCGAACTCGGAGGGGCAACGCTGCCCACCATTGACGGATGCACGGGATCTCATTCTGTAACCTTCACCCGTAACAATTACAGCGGTGACCAGTTGCAGATAAACCTGATGCTCAGGAATGTGACCAACCCTGCCAGTCCGCTGAAGAACAAAAGCGTTGAAAACTGTTACCTGCAAATCGGTGCCAATGAATATGGCATACCGAAAAGTTTCTTTGATTTCATTCCCGACAGCACCTGGGCTGTATTAAGATGGTCAGACCCTGCAGTTGCCAACTTTTTCACTTCCCGCATCGGTGCCGGCACCACAGCCACTATTTATAACCATGTTTCCTTGTTTCACCTGGGCATCCAGAACGGTGCGGCCTCAACCGGCGGAAAATATGGTTATTTCTCTGATTACAGTTCCTACAGGGGCAGCGCTGGAATTGAGGGCCCCAAAGCACCCCCCAAGAAAACCTATTGCAGCCTTGACCCGATTTTGTTTGCCGTGGAAGGAGGGCTGTCTTATAAATGGGCAGCCGTGGAATTTCCTAACGACACCAATTACCTGAGCAGTACTACAGCCAGCGAGGTTTATTTTTATCCGCCGGGCCCCACCACGCCCACTCACTCATATAAGTTTAAAGTCACCATTTCCAGAGACTGTTTCGGCGACACAGTCATTTATTTATCTCCGCGGGTTTACGTGGCACCGGTGGCCAATTTCAGCATATCCAACCCGGTTGCCTGTTCCCCTGCCAATCCTCTGTTTGTCAATCAAACCGATTTTGGTTTGGCAGAGAGTATGTTATGGGACTTTAATTATGATAATAAAAATACTGATACCATCAACCAGGTATTGCTGCCAAATCCCTTTAACCATCTATTCCCCGAAAATCTTACCGATACACCCCAGTATTATAAAGTAAAACTATATGCC
>Ga0105100_10000434_pt1 | contig 24748 bp, 29 predicted proteins | sample PPLLak12cMay2015_2_FD_87033 | JGI IMG/M metagenome (GOLD analysis project Ga0105100, IMG submission 87033) | Freshwater sediment microbial communities from Prairie Pothole Lake near Jamestown, North Dakota, USA - PPLs Lake P8 Core (1) Depth... | ecosystem: Environmental > Aquatic > Freshwater >...
CGCCCATCCCGGCCAGCACGGCCTGGCGCGGGGGTTCTCCCGTCGAAAGCGCGAGCGACCGTCCCATCTCCCAAGCGGACGCCAGCTGTCCCGGCAGGCCATCGATGTGGGCTTGCATCCCCGCCGGATCGAGCCGGCCAAAGCGTTCCAGGTCGTCGAGGTTCATCGCGCCTCCAGCGCCATCCGGTAGACCTCCTGGCGAGGCAGGCCGCTCTCCTCCGCAACTGCCCGAGCCGCCTGCGAGGCGGTCAGACCCTCTCGGCGCAGCCGCTCAATCGCCTGCCCCACGCGGGCCTCATCCCACACGGTCTGCGCTGGCGGTGCACCGGAAATGACCAGCGTGCATTCGCCACGCGGCTCGTCTTGAGCAAAGTGCCGCTCGAGCGAGTCCAGGCTGCCGCGCAGCACTTCCTCGTGCAGCTTGGTCAGTTCGCGGCAGACGGCGGCCGGCCGGTCGCCGCCCAGCGCCTGCCGCAGATCCTGCAGGCAGGGGCGCAGGCGATGCGGCGCCTCGAACAGCACCAGCGTGCGCGGCTCGACGGCGAGATCGCGCAACCAGCGCTGCCGCTCGCTGGCACGGCGCGGGGGATATCCGACGAAGCTGAAGCTGTCGGTTGGAAGACCGGAGACAACCAGCGCACTGATCACTGCCGATGCACCCGGGATCGGGTGAACGGCATGGCCGGCCGCCAGCACCGCCTGCACCAGTTCATGCCCCGGATCGGAGATCAGTGGCGTGCCGGCATCGGACACCAGCGCCACGTCGCCCTGGTCGAGCGCCTTCAGGATTGGCGTCCGCCGCGCCTGCTTGTTGTGCTCATGGTAGCTGATCAGCGGGGTGGCAATCTGGAAATGCGTGAGCAGCTGACGTGTCCGGCGCGTATCCTCGGCCGCGATCAGGCTGACCTGCGACAGCAGGCGCAGCCCACGCAGCGTCATGTCTTCCAGATTCCCAATCGGCGTGGCTACGAGATACAGCGTCCCCACGCGGCTATTGTAGCAGTCGCCCAGCCATCAGGCAGCCGCGGGCTCAATGTCTTCCGGGGGAAGCGGGCGGACCTGTGCCGCCTGCGGTCCCTTGGGCGTGTCCTCGACAACGAAGGAAACGCGTTCACCCTCCTCAAGGTTTCGAAAGCCCTCGCCCTCGATTCCGCTGAAGTGAACGAAGATCTCCTTCTCCTCTCCTTCGGGTGTGATGAACCCGTAGCCCTTCACCCGGCTGAACCACTTCACCGTCCCCGTGCGCCGTTCCTCCGACATCTGCTCCTCCTTGGCGTTCCGTGCGGGCGCCCCGCCAAAAAGAGCCGTGCTGAAGGTGCGGGTGCACCTTCGACTCGGCTCCTTCCAGCAGCGCTACGATCCAGTCCGCATAGAACGGCTCCAGACTAGCACAAGCGCAGTCTGCGGTCAAACCCGCCCGCTTGGGTTCGGGGGCCGGACACGTCCTGCGACGCACCGGCCGCCACAGCGGGAGGCAGGACCAGCCCCTGGGAATCCGGCGACCAGGCTTGCGGCCCTCCGACCTCCTCCTCTCCGCATTGTGCGCGCCTCGGCGCATGCGGTTCGGTTGGCACGTACCCCTGTGGCTTGTGCCTGGGGGCACAAACTTCCTGATGCGAATCTGCCTGCAGGCCGCAGGCATCGGTGGAGCATCAGCTGGGACTGGCGATAGGCAAGATGGATTGACCGCCAGCCGCCAGCCGAAAGGGCGGCCCTCCCCTCATCGGCTCACGTGTCCCTGGATGTGCCGGACCCCCGGGTCAACGTGACGTCTTGTGCGCCGTCTCTGCCTCCCCTCTCATTCCGCCTCGACCAGGCCGCAGGCACTCTCGAGCCATACCCAGCTAGCGGATGAGCTGCCCTGGTGCTCACGCTCATGCCGGGCAACCATTGACTCCCATCGCGCCGTGCGGCAGAATGGCATCCATCTGTCCTTGCGGTGAGGGCAGGCCGGATCGACCCGACTAAGCTCCATTTTGAAACAGCGCCAAGCCAGGAGGGTTGCCATGTCGGACCCAGGGCCGATCCTGCCTGCTTTCGAGCAGGGCAGGGTGATCCTCGCCGACGGGGCGATGGGCACGCTGCTGCACACGCGCGGCGCTGAGCGCCATACCTGCCTCGACGCCCTGAACCTGCAGCGTCCCGAATGGGTCTTCGAGATCCACCAGGCGTACGCCTCCGCCGGCTGCGACTTGCTCGAAACCAACACCTTCGGGGCGAACGCCTTCAAGCTCGCCGCGTTCGGTCTCCAAGAGCAATTGGCGGCGATCAATGCTGCCGGCGCCCACCTGGCGCGTCAGGCTGCCCGGGAGTCAGGGCGAGGTATCTGGGTGGCGGGCAGCATCGGCCCGCTCGGCGTGCGGCTTGCGCCGTACGGCCGGGTGAAGGCTGAGACCGCCGCCGACGCCTTCCGCCGCCAGATCGAGGCGCTGGTCGAAGGTGGGATCGATCTGCTGTTCTTCGAAACCTTCACCGATCTGCGGGAGTTGTGCCTGGGGATCGAGGTTGCCCACGCCGTCTGCAGCCTGCCGGTCGCTGCCAGCCTGACCTTCACCCGCGACGATCGCACCCTGCTGGGCGACACTCCCGAGCAGGCCGCGGCCATACTCCCCAACGCCGGCGCGGATCTGTTGGGCGCCAACTGCTCCGAGGGGCCGTCGCAGTTGTTGCGCGTCGTCCAGCAGATGCACAAGGCCGCCCCGCAGGCGCGCCTGCTGGCCATGCCCAACGCCGGCTGGCCTGAGCGATCCGGCGGCAGGATTCTGTACCCGGCCACGCCGGACTACTTCGCCGGCTACGTCCCCCCCTTCCGGCAGGCAGGCGTGCAGCTTATCGGCGGCTGCTGTGGGACAACGCCTGACCACCTGGCGGCGATGCGCCGGGCAGTCGATGCCCCCCCTCGGCCGGCGCCGGCCTGGTCGCTGCCCTTCCCAGCGCCAGTTGAGGAGCCTCTGCCCGAAGAAGGCCCGACCGCTCTCGCCACTGCCCTGGACGCCGGCCATTTCGTCATCGCCGCCGAGCTCGACCCGCCGCGCGGCTTCTCCACTCAGAAGATCCTGGCTGCCGCCCATCTGCTTGCCGAGAGCGGCGCCGATACGCTCACCGTCGCCGACAGCCCAATGGCCCGGCTGCGGATGAGCCCCTGGGCGGTCAGCTATCTCATCCAGCAGCAGGTGGGCTGCGAAGCGATCCTGCACTTCCCCACGCGCGGCCGAAACCTGCTGCGCATCCAGGGGGACTTGCTCGCCGTCCACGCCCTCGGTATCCGCAATGTGATGATTGTGATGGGCGATCCGACTTCGATCGGCGATTTCCCCAGCGCCATGAACAACGTCGACCTGGTCCCCTCCGGCCTGATTCGCCTGATCCGAGAGAACCTCAACACAGGCCTGGACCACGCCGGCGGAAAACTGGGCGAAGCGACCACCTTCTTCTGTGGCTGCGCCCTCAGCCTTACTCCGTCCGATCCCGCACGCGAGATGCGCGCCCTGCACAGGAAGATCGCCGCTGGCGCCGGCTTCGCCCTCACCCAGCCGGTGTTCGATCCCCACGCCGCGGTTGGCTTCCTCGAGACGTACGTCCAAGCCTACGGCGAGCTGCGGATCCCGATCCTGGCCGGGATTCTCCCGCTGGTCAGCGAGCGGCATGCCGCCTTCCTGCAGCATGAGGTTCCCGGCGTGAATCTCCCCGACCACGTCTTGCAGCGCATGGCGGCCGCGTCGGTCCCGGCCACGACCGGCGTGCAGCTGGCACTGGAGATCGCCGCCGCGCTCTCGCCGCGCGTGCAGGGGATCTACCTGATGCCTGCCCTGCAGCGGTATGATCTGGCGGCAGAGGTCATCGAAGGAATCCGCTCCCAGCACGAAATTCGGCCAGGCTAGGCCGCCCACGGGCCATGCGGTCGCTGGCTGCGGCTCAGGATGGTTTGTAGGAGGGACCCATGCCATCCGACTTGGCTGCTCTGGAATGTGTCCCCTGCAGAGGCGGGATGCCGCCGATGCAGGGTGAGGAGCTAACCGCCTGGGCCCAACGCCTCGGTGGAGGTTGGCAGGTAGTCGACGGGCATCACCTTGCCAAGGACTTCCGCTTCAGGGACTTCCGCCAGGCTTTGGCGTTCACCAACCGGGTGGGCGAGTTGGCCGAGACGGTCAACCATCACCCGGACCTGTGTACGAGTTGGGGACGGGTGCAGGTGACGCTGTGGACGCACAAGATCGGCGGCCTGAGCGAGACGGATTTCATCTTTGCCGCCAAGGTCGATTCTCTGCTCCCCAGCCCAGGAGATTGACTCGCCGATGTATAATGAGACCCAAGGAGCAAGCATGAACGCACAGTGCGTGCGCACCTTCTTCTCGATGGCCATGCTGGAGCTGCCGGGGCCGATGGGATCGGGTCCATCGGACGGATAGCGCCTGCCTGCGGCGCCCCGGCACTCTCCGCCAGCCCCGGCTGGCGTTTTGTTTTCTGCAGGCCGCAGGGATGGACATGCTACAATCCCCAACCCCGGCCGGAGGGCGCACGGCCTACCGACCACCAGCAGAACGAGGTCCAGCATGACCCAAACAATCCACGTCTCCGTCGCCTGGCCGTACGCCAATGGCGACCTGCATGTCGGGCATCTGGCCGGTGCATATCTGCCGGCGGATATCTTTGCCCGCTACCACCGGCTGAAGGGCAACCGCGTGCTGATGGTGTCGGGGTCCGATTCCCATGGCACCCCGATCACCGTCGAGGCTGACAAACGCGGCCAGTCGCCGCGCGCCTTGTTCGAGCACTACCACCACCGCTTCCTGGACGCCCTGCAGGCAACCGGCATCAGCTTCGACCTGTTCACCCACACTGACACCGAGAACCACCACCGCATCGCGCAGACCCTGTTCTTGCGCCTGCACGCCAATGGCTACCTGTACCTCGACACCCAGCGCCAGCTGTACTCCGAGTCCCAGCAGCGGTTCCTGGCCGACCGCTACGTCGAGGGGACCTGCCCGGTGTGCGGCTTCGATGCGGCGCGTGGCGATCAATGCGACAAGTGCGGTTCGCTGCTGGACGCAGTCGACCTGGGCAATCCGGTCAGCAAGATCGACGGCAAAGCGCCTGTCATCCGCCAGACCGAGCACTTCTACCTCGACCTGCCGGCCTTCAGCGAGCGCTTGCTCGCCTACCTGGACTCGCACGCCGACCACTGGCGCCCCACGGTCATTAACTTCGCCCGCAGCTACATCAGGGAAGGCCTGAAGGGACGCCCGGTCACTCGCGACATCGAGTGGGGCATACGCGTTCCCCTGCCCGACTGGCAGGAGAAGGCGCTGTATGTATGGTTCGAGGCCGTCATGGGCTACCTGACCGCCTCCGTAGAGTGGGCGCACAACACCGGCCAGCCCGAGGCCTGGAAGGATTGGTGGTACGCCCCCGAAGCGCGCATCTACAACTTCCTGGGCAAGGACAACATTCCCTTCCACACCGTGATCTGGCAGGCCGAGCTGCTGGGCGCAGAGCGTCTCGACGAAGCCGACGCCGGTCGCCGCTTCAACCTGCCGTACGATGTCCCGGCCAACGAGTTTATGAATGTCGAGGGGGCCAAGTTCAGCAAGAGCCGCAACTGGGCGATCTGGCTCCTGGATATTCTGCAGCGATTCGACCCCGACCCGATTCGCTACTATGTGACCTGCCTGATGCCGGAAACGCGCGACACCGATTTCTCGTGGGAGGAATTCGTGCGGCGCAACAACGATGAGCTCGTCGCCACCTGGGGCAACCTGGCCAACCGTGTGCTCTCCTTCGCCTACAGGCATTGGGAGGGACAGGTGCCTGCGCCGGGCCAGATGCGGCCCTATGACCTCGAACTGCTTGAACAGGTGAATGCCGGTTTCGGGCGCATCGGTGAGTTGATCGAGGCGGTGCATCTGCGCGAGGCGCTGAACGAGGCGCTTGCCCTGGCGCGCGCCGTCAACGGCTACCTCGACCGCGCCCCCTGGTTCGGCGTGATCAAGACCGATCGCCTCGAAGCCGCCACCACTGTCTACACGGCACTGCGGGCCATTGATTCGCTCAAGACGCTGCTGTCGCCTTTCCTGCCCTTCACCAGCGAGCGACTTCACGCCGCGCTCGGCTACCGGTCTCCGCTCCAGGGAAGCCTGCAGATCGAGACGTTTGCCGAGGTGACCCGCGAGCATCAGGCTCTGGTGTACGTCGCCGGCGAGGCCAGCGGCCGCTGGGCGCCGAGCGAGCTACCCCCCGGCCAGCAACTGGAATCCCCCCGGCCTCTGTACCGCAAACTCGAAGATGAGATTGCCGAGCAGGAGCGCGGCCGGCTGGGCCAGTAGGCCCAGCCGGCACCCCGCTCGCTCCCTGGACTCAGCCACGCCACGCGACCTTGCGCCAGCCCATTCTCCTCCCAGGGGGAGGACAGGGCGAAAATTCCTTGCGGGATACCGAAGCGCGGAGAACCAGCATGCCCGCGCCGCCCACCGACTCTCCAGCCCGTGTCCTTCCCGAAAGAGCCAAAGATATCCGAAGTGCGGCGATGCGGGAATCCGGGGGATGCCCCAAGTCAAGCAGCAAACAGCGGTGGGGCTACCTCACCGGCCAGACCACCCTTGAGTTCTGCCGCACGTGACAGAACGCCTGACCTGGGCGCCTGCGTTCGCAGGGGCGACAGACAGGGAGGGTTATTCGGATGCGGTCGCAACGCTCTGGCTGAATGGGGTGGCGCCTGGTGCTCTAGCGTGTGCGGAGCAGCCGGTTACAAAGCACCCCGCAGCACAGCAGAACTGAGTGCAGGGAAAGGCCGGGAGAAGCCTCTCCGCCACGCCCCACTCCCAACGCGGAAACCAGCCCTGAGAGCGGTTCGGGTGAGGGCTCAGCGGATGCGGCGGAAAGGCAGCCGTTGAGCAGGCTCCGCTGGATCCGACTACGCGGCCGGGGGTTCCCCGCCCGAGGCGCGGCGATCATCTTCGAAGATCAAGGCGCACTCGCACTCGCGCCCCTCGGCGCAGTCCTCACAGCAGTGGAACTTGTCGCCACGCAGCACGGGCGCGCCGGTGATCTCGGCGCCGCAGCCATCGCAAAACAGCACACCCTCTTCCCATGCCATGGCTCACCTCCGCAGGACACAGGCGCGATCGATGAACGACCTCGGCGCGCCGGGCGGTTCAGGCGATGAAGCTTGCGCAACTCGGGGGTGGTGCCGGTGAGCGCGATGTCAGAGCAATGGGTCTAGCCCGGCGTCCCCCGCTTCATCCAGCGAGTCATCCAGGTCCAACCCGAACTCGACTTCGGCCCGGCTGTCATCCAGCCGGACCCACAGGAGCAGCAGGTGGCCGTCGGCCACCTCGACCCAGCGCACGGCGACGATGGAGGCTTCCTGAGTCAGCCCGTCCTCCGTGCGGTACTCGAGATTCATCGGCGTGCCGTCGCGCCAGGCGCGGTAGCAGCGCTCGACCAACGTCGGGCCGTTGAGGGTACGCACGCGGCACATGGCAATCATGCCAGCATAGGGGCCCTCGATCAGGCCCAGCAGCCAGGAATCACTGACAACCTCAAAGGTCGGCGGCGGTCCCTCGATGATCGTGATCTTCTCCGGCTGTGTCATGCGATCCTCGGCCCGTCCGTTCGCCGGGCGGCGCGATCATACCATAGTCCGACGTCGACGCAGGTGGCCGCGCGCCTCCAGCCAGTCATAGGCGTCGCGCAGCGTGGTCTGCAACGGGCGTGGCTGCAACCCCAGCCCACGCTCGGCCTTGCCGGAGTCGTACGCCGGCCAGAAACGCATCGCCTGCAGATGCCCCGCCGCCGATGCCAGCACCGGCAACCGGGAAATCATGCTCGTCGCCCAGTCAATCCAAGCCATCGGAATCTCCCACCGGGGCCCAGGCGCGCCGGCGGCAGCCGCGGCCCGAGCCAGGAACTCACGCACACTCAGGTTCACTCCGCCGAGGATGTAGCGTTCCCCGATGGCGCCGACCTCGGCCGCCGTCAGATGCGCCGCGGCCACGTCGCGCACATCGACCACATTCAGCGTTGCGGGCACCGCAACGCGAGCCCAGCCGCGCGCGGCCAGCACCAGCAGGCGCGCTGTGGTCAGATGCACATCGCCGGGGCCAAACACCGCCGTCGGGTTGACCACGATCAGCGGCGCCTGTAGCGAGGCCGCCTCAAGCGCTTGCTGCTCCATCGCCGCCTTGACCTCGTAGTAAGCGGAGCGCGGCAATCTGCCGGGCACATAGCGATCCCCCTCATTCGCCGGCCGCGACTGCCCCGGCGGCGGCCAGCCGATCGTCGACAGGCTGGAGGTGTACACCATCCGCGGGGCGCCGGCCGACTGCCACGCCTGCAGCACCGCCTGCATCGTCCTCCGGCCGCGGGCGATATGCTCCGCCACGCTCGCCCGACCCTGGGGGTAGTAGCCAGCCGCATGGAACACGAATTCAACGCCATCCAGGGCGCGGCCGAGCGCCCGTGCGTCCGCAAGGTCTCCGTCTACCCACTCGATCGGGGCATCCGCCAGGTCGCCGGTGGCGCCCGGTCGGCGGCGCAGGGCGCGCACGTGCCAACCCTGCGCCAGGCAGGCCCGTGCCACCTGCCCGCCGATGAACCCACTCGCTCCCAACACCAACACCCGGCGCACGATCCTGCCTCCTGCAAGGGGGGGCAGGGGACCTGCGTCAGGAGGCAACATCTGCCCGGACACTGGCGCGCACCGCGGCGCAGGCCTCACAGCCCTGGCGGCTGCACAGCAGCGCCCGCGGGTCCTGGCGGATCCACCCCACGACAACGTGCACCAGGTCGCGCAGCGGCAGCAGCCGTGCCGCGAACCCACTCAAGTCCATCCTGCGGCCGATGCCGTTCAGGCGCGGTTCGAGGGCTTCGAACCCCTCGGCACACCCCGGCATGCCAGGACATTGGCGTACGCCGGCCGGCGTCAGCGCCCAGCGGATGAACTGCCGCCGCCCAGCCATCGACTCGGCGTAGTGGATGGCGACATTGTGACGCTGATCGACTCCGAGCAGCAGGACATCGCCATCGCAGGCCGCCAACTGGGCCAGGGGCGCTAGCGGCGACTCCAGACTCTGAGCCGTAAGCAACTCGTTCACCTGCCAGCCGCAGAATGAGAGCAGCGGGTGCATCGAGCGGGTGGAGGCCGGGACTCGGCGCAAGGCCTCTGCCACCTCACCCAGTCCGGCATCGATCGAGAGATGGGGCCGGAAGAACTCCGCTTGCTGGCTGAGCTCGTGCTGGGCCTGGTAGTCCATTCCGTTGTCGGCGGGTCCGACCTCGGGGACGACCTGGCAGCGCAGCGTGAAGGCCGGCATCAGCAGCCCGGTGGTGCTGGCCAGCAGGGCGCCCAGCACCGTCTCGGCGCCCCCGACGACCTGCACTGCGAAGTCATCGGCGACATGCGCCAGCAGCACGCCGCCCGGCTGCATTTCCAGCTGGCTGAAGGCCTGGGTCAGACCCCGATAGCTCAGCACGTCTTCCAGCCCGCGCAGGTCAGCGGCCCCGCCAGGTGGGTGCTCGCTTGTCGATGAACGCCGCCATGCCTTCCTTCTGATCCTCGCTGTCGAACAGCAGATAGAAGGCCCTGCGCTCCGCCGCCAGCCCCTGCTGCAGCGGCAGCTCGAACGCCTGGTTGATGGACTGCTTCCCCAGCCGCACGGCCAGCGGCGCTCGCCCGGCCACCTCCTCGGCCAGCCGCAGTGTTTCTTCGAGGTAGCCCTCCACCGGCACCACGCGATTGACCAACCCCAGCTGGCGAGCTTCCTCCGCCGTGAGCGTGCGGTTGTTCAGGATCATTTCCATGGCGACGGCCTTGCCAACGGCGCGTGTCAGGCGCTGCGTTCCCCCGGCGCCTGGAATCACGCCAATGCTGATCTCCGGCTGGCCGAACCTGGCGGTCTCGGAGGCGACGATCATGTCGCAAGCCAACGCCAGCTCGCAGCCGCCGCCGAGACACCACCCGGATACGGCCGCGATCACCGGCTTGCCAACCTGGGCGACGTGGTCCCACAACGAGATGCGGTCTTCGAGCAGCATTTCCATGGCACCGGCGCCGGCCATCTCCTTGATGTCGGCCCCGGCGGCGAAGGCCCGTTCGTCACCGCAGATGACGATCGCACCCACTTCCGGGTCTGCGTCCATCGCCTGCAGCGCTTCGGCCAGTTCCTGCATCAATGCCTGGTTGAGCGCATTCATTGCCCGCGGCCGGTGGAGCCGGATCAGCCCCACCCGCCCGCGCGCTTCGATCTGGATGTTCTCGGGCATTCAGACCTCCTGCTCGGGGGACCCCAACCGTCGCGCCAGTTCGTCGAGGTGTTCCTGGGCATGCTCCATCGATCGGATCATCCACCACTCGAAGCTGCGCGGCCCGGTCTCCGGATGCGTGCCGGTGCGTTCCCAATCCTGTGGCGTCATGTCGGCGGTCAGCATCTTGGCCCGCTGGCGCGCGGCGACGAAGCTCTGAAGCACGGTCTTGACGGGTTCGGATTCGCGGTAGTGCTCCTTCATCCAGTCCTCGGCATTAAAATCCTCGAAGGTCGGAGCGTCCTGACGCAGGATGCGCTCCAACCGCATATGGTAGGCGCGCACCTCGACATCTCGCATGTGCACCAGCACCTGGTGCGCCGACCATTCGCCCTGGGTCGGCGGCTTGACGATCTCCGCCTCGGGGAACCGCCGCATCAACTGCTCGAGTTCGTCCGATTGTCGAAGGTAGCGCTCGACCAGCTTCATTCGTTCGGGGGAAGGAATCTGGCGCTGCAACATGTCGACCCTCCCGGGGCGGGTGCGGACGGCCTTACTCTGGCCGGCACGGCCGGAGGTGAGGCGGCCAACCTTTTTAGCCGAGCGTGCGCCGCAAGCGCTGCAGGTGTTTCACGTGATCGCGCTCGTGCCACAAGGCCCGGCGCAGGACCTTGCGGGCTGACCAGGTCTCTCCGCCCATGGCCACTACGCCCTGTCGCTGCGCCAGTGGTTTGAGCGAGGCCAGCAGGTAGTCCCGCACCTGATCCAATCGCTCGAAGGGATCCTCCACCATCTGGCTGCGCGGGAAGGACAGGCCCATGCGATCCAGGTACCACCACTCGGCGTTGGCGACGTGGCGCAGGATGCCCGACATCGGCCAACGCTCGCCGGGGAATTCGCGTTCCAGTTGCTCTACGCGCAGCCCATCCACCGCCGCGATCAGATCGCGGCGCGTCGCACCCAGCAGGTGTTCATACTCGGGGAGCTCATCGGAGGTTACCGGCGGCCGATCGGCGGCAAAAAAGGCATTGACCTCCTGGTCGGGCTCGTAGTTCCAGGCGCGGATCACCTCGCTGACGGTCATGGGCCCCGACAGGCCGGAGACGCGCAGACCATGGCCGCGGGTCCAGACGAGGTAAGCCTCGATGCCCGCCGGCACTGCCTTGAGCGCCAGGTCGAGGTTGGCATCCGAAGTGAAACAGCCTGGCAGATCCGGAACATGGGCGATCCAGCGACCGTCCATTTCCTCAGCGCAGGCCACGTAGGCCATCAGCTCATCACCTTCCCGCCATCGACGTTGATCGCCTGGCCGGTGAGGTAGCTCGCCGCCGGCGAGCACAAGAAGAGCACTACGCCGACGACCTCCTGAGGCTGTCCCAGCCTTCCCTGAGGGATATCGGCCAGCCAGCGCTGCATCATCTCGGGATCATCCCGCAGTCGAGCGGTCATCTCGGTCTCGATCACGCCCGGGCAGACGGCGTTGACGCGGATATTATACGGGGCAAGTTCGCGTGCCGCTTCCCGCGTCAGGCCGATCAGGCCCAGCTTGCTGGCAACATACGCGGAGCGATCCTTCAGCCCGTGCGCCCGCCCAGCGATCGAGGCCACGTTGACGACACAGCCTCCCCCCTGCTCGACCATCACCCGCCCGACGGATTGCGTCAGCAGGAATGGTCCTTTGAGGTTGACCGCCAGCGTGCGATCCCAATCCCACTCGTCGAGGGTCAGCAGCGGGGCATGTGGTTCCACCCCGGCGTTGTTGATCAGGATGTCGATTCGGCCGTAGGCTTCGCGCACCTGCTCGATCATTGCCTGCACCGCCTGCCTCGAGGCGACGTCGGCCAGGAAGGCGCGCGCCTGGCCACCCTGCTGCTCGATTGCCCGCAGCGCCGGGTCCAGGTTGACCGGAGTGAGGTCATTGGCGGCGACGCGGGCGCCTTGCAGGGCGAACGCCTCGGCCAGGGCGCGGCCGATGCCGCGCCCGGCCCCGGTCACCAGCACCACTTGCTCCGCGAAGGCCCGCATGGATTCCTCCTGGGTGGTCGTACCTCAGTCAGCCGGAACCGGGCAGGTCGGCGGCAGGTTCCCCACGCGCGCCGCATTGACCTCGATCCCAAGGTACGGACTGGGATCGAGCGTGTTGGCGACCTCCAGTTCATTGCGGAACCTGCCGAACCCATCATCGAGCACGATGGAGAAGTGCAGATGCATCCCAACCGGGTTGTTCGGGTCCGCCGAGTAGTTGCCCTGGTAGCCGAGCAACGTTCCCGCCGGGACGAAAACCTCCTGGGTGCCGGGCGGGAATCTTTCATGGATGTAGGAGCGGCCGTCGGCATCCGCCATGTGGGTGTAATACAGCCAGATCGTCCGCCCCGGCTGCAGAGGATCGCTGGGCAGGCGTTGGATCACGGAGGAGCGCCACTCGGGGAGACGGGTGAGGTAGCCATCGGATGCCGCCACGACGGGTGTCTGGCCTAGCCCATTCGGCCCGCTGGGCCCGAAGATGTCCAGGCCCTGGTGCGTGTGCCCGGGACGGAACGAGTCCCCCCAGACAAAGCCGACCAACCCGTCGGTCGGCATCACCAACGGCGCTTCGCCACAGCGCTCGCCGGCTCGGACCGACCAGGCAATGTGAGCCTGGGGATCGCTCCAGTACTGACGCAGCTGCTGGATGCGTCCCCCAGTTGGGGCCACCTTCCAGCCCAGGTACACCCCGGCGCTGATCACCCCCACCGCCACCAACCCAGCCACTTGCAGCAGCAGCCGGGTCGACGGGTCGCGGCCGGATCGCCTCAGGCCCTTGCCCAATTTACGCGCCCCACTCCGGAGGTCGCCCGGCGCAAATCGGCGCTCTCATGCCGGGAGCGACATCTCGTGATGTTCGGCGAAGCAGATGGTCACCCTGCCGTGCGCCAGGGCCATCAGCGCCTGGCCGGCCGCCTGCCCTTGCGGCGAGCCCATGGCCTGCATCAGCGCCTCGCGGTTGTCGAAGAGGAACTCATGCAGCAGATATGGGGCACCCTCGCCGGTGGCCACTCCGCTGATCCGGGCAACGCTCACCCGGCGCAGATCAGGCAGGCGCTCGATGATCGTGACAAATTCCTCGCTCCAGCGCCGATCGAATTCCACCGGATCCTCTGGTTGACTGAACAGCAGCACCAGCTTGTGCATGTCGATGCCTCCCCCCTGAGTACTAGTCCTCGGGACCAGGTCTACTCCTCGGGGTCTATTGCCCGCTCACCACCCCTTCCTATAAGGTAGAGGTGCAATCATCCACAGTTCTTCGGGGGGTTGAATGCAGGTGCACACCCCACGTGGTCAAGGGCTTGTCGAGTATGCCATGATCATCTTGTTGGTAGGCATAGCCGTCATTATCACCTTGTCCATTTTCGGAACCGGCGTGGGGAACATGTTCAGCCGGATCGTCTCAGGGATCTAAGAGCGACCCGGCCGCGTTCCCCAGCACGCCGTTGCGCCGTCTGCCGGCCCTCCCGGCGCGTTGACGCGTACGCCTCCGCCCTGCTGCGCCGTCCCCTCCGTCTGAGTCGGACTAGCCCGACTCAGCACCGGGGCCCTCTTCCCCCGCTCGCCGAACGGTCGCCTTCATCCGCCGCGCCAACTCACGCCGCGAGAGCAGCACCTTGCGTCCACATCCCAGGCACCTGATCCCGATGTCGGCGCCCAGGCGCACGACCACCCAGTCCGTGCTTCCACACGGATGCGGCTTGCGCAATCGGACGACATCCTGCATCTGAAGATCGGGTAACATGCTGTGGGGATGGGATTATAGCATCGCCCGCTTGGTATAATCGCTTTCATGCTTGGCCTGCCGCTGTCCGTCCTGCTCTCGAACGTCATCATCCTCCTGATCGCCTTTCCGGTCCACGAGTTCGCCCACGCCTGGTCGGCGAACGAACTCGGGGACGACACGCCGCGTCTCAACGGCCGTCTGACGCTCAACCCATTGGCGCATCTCGACGTGGTCGGCTCGTTGATGCTCCTGCTGGCCGGTTTCGGCTGGGCCAAGCCCGTGCCGATCAACCCGTATGCCCTTACGCGGCGCACGCCCGCCGGCGTGATGCTGGTCTCCGCCGCTGGACCGTTCTCCAATCTCATCCTGGCGATTCTGGCCTCAATTCCACTGCGTCTGGGCGCCCTCCCGCCCATGCTGAGCGGGTTCCTGGAGTACTTCATCCTGATCAACTTGGTGCTCCTGTTCTTCAACCTGATCCCGCTCTTCCCGCTGGACGGCGAGAAGGTGCTGACCTATCTGCTGCCGCCACCGGCCCAGCAGGCCATGGCTCAGATCCGCCCCTACGGCCCGATGATTCTGATCGGACTGATCGTGATCGGCCGAGTGGGGGGGGTCAACATCCTCAGCACATTGGTCTTCGGGCCGGCGAATTTCCTGCTCAGCCAGCTGATCTGATGAACAGGGCCGCCTACCGCGCCCGCCAGTTTCTGCAGGCGCTGACGGCCCGTCCCGGCGTCGAAGACCTGGCCCGCGCCCGCGCCGTGCTCGGGCCGGATCTATATGAACTGTTCCTGCGTCTGCCGCCCCCCGACCAGGTGCATGCCTTGCGCGTCTTCCGAGCCCTGCGAGCAAGCGGCGAGGTTGAGCCCGACCTGCTGGCCGCCGGTCTCCTGCACGATATCGGGAAGTCTCCACTGCCGCTGCGCCTGTTCGACCGGGTGGCTGTCGTCTTGGGCCAGGCCCTGCTGCCCGTGCGGGCGCGTGCCTGGGGCGCAGGCGACCCGAGCGGCTGGCGGCGTGGCTTCGTGGTCGCTTGCCGCCATGCGGAGTGGGGCGCGACAATGGTGGACCAGTCCGGCGGTTCCCAGCGGCTGGTCACCCTGGTGCGGGAGCACCAAGATGGATTCCCGGCCAATGCCGATCTGGCCGCGCTTCAGGCGGCAGATGGAGACAGCTAATGGATAAGACGATCGCGTTCATTGGACTTGACACCTGCGCACAGTCGATCGGCCTGGCGCTGCGCCAGGCTGCAGTCGAAGCGCTGCGCCTGGGCCACGATCGCGATGCGGCCGCCGCCCGCCAGGCACAGCAGGCCGGCGCGGTGGACCGGGTGGAAGGGTCGCTCAAGGCGGCTGCCGCCTCGGCTCCGCTGGCCGTGGTTTCGCTGCCCGCAACCAGACTGGCCTCCACGCTGCAGGAGTTGGCCGCGCGGCTGCCATCCGACGCGGTGGTGCTCGACGCCTCGCGCTTCAAGCAGCCCGCCATCCAGGTTCTGCCAGACTTGCGCGCCGCCGGCGTCCACTACATCGGGCTGACCCCAGCCGTCAGCGGCGATCGCCTGCAGGCCGGCGAATTCGGCCGCGCAGTGGCCAGCGCCGATCGCTTTCGCTCCGGCGTGCTGGGCGTGATCCTCCCGCCCGGCACACCCCAGGAGGCGCTCGATCTTGCGCTGCAGATGGCAAGCCTGCTCGGCGCCACACCCTACTTCCTCGAAGCGGGAGAGGCCGATGCCGCCGGCATCCTGTCCGAGGAGCTGCCCGCCCTGCTCTCGACGGCGCTGATGCGCGCCGGTCTGTCCGAGACCGCTTGGCGCGAGGCGCGCCGGACCGTCGGGCCGACATTTGTCGACATGGTCTCGCTCGGGCTGTCAGCCCCGCCCGAGGAGACCGCGCTCATTGCCGTCGAAGCGCGCACCTCCACGCTGGAGAAGATCGACCACCTCCTGCTCGCGCTGCAGGAGATTCGTCGCCTGGTCGATGAGGGAGATCAGGCAGGCCTCACGCGCACGGTGAACGAGGCGGACCGTGCCCTGCGGGAATGGCTGAACGCGCGCAGTCGCGCCGACTGGGCAGTTGAGGAGCTCGGCCAGCCCGCCGCCCCCCCCCGCGAATCGCCTTTCGCCCGCCTGTTCGGCTTCCGCAGCCCGGCGCCCCGGTCCTGACCTAGACCGGTCGATTCAGGCCGTCGCATGCCGTTGGCCCAGCTGTTCTCCCAGCCGCGCTTCTGGCAAGAGGCCACCAGCATGCCCGTGACACGCGCCGTCAGCTGGCGCCTGGGCCGGCTGCGACCGTTCGCGGGGCGGACGATCGTCTTCGGACACCTGCTGGTGTGGAACTCCGTCGTGGTGGCGGAGGCCCTGTGGCGCGGCGGCGCGCGCGTGATCTTCACCGACGCGCACCGCAGCCCGGCCACCCACTCGGTGACCGAGCTCCTGCGGCAGCTGGACGTGACCGTCTGGCCAGTGGACGAGGCGGTGCGCCGCGGCGATCTGTTCCTCGACGTCGGCGCCGTGCTCGGTCGTCGGCGCACCCCGGCCGCCGCGGCCGAGGTCACGCGCACCGGCGTGCTGCACTACCGCTCAATCGCCTGTCCGGTGGTAAGCGCCGACGACTGTCGCAGCAAGCTGATCGAAGGTTTCTTTGGCACAGGCGATTCCTTCCTGCGCGCCTGGCGTCAATTCCGCCCCACCGATCCGCTTCCCGGCAAGCGGCTGGCGCTCTTCGGCTATGGCAAGATCGGGCGCGGCGTGGCGCACCGCACCCGCCGCGCCGGTATGCAGGTTACCGTGATTGATCTCAAACCCACCGTCTGTAGAAAGGCGCGGGCGGAGGGGTTCGATGCCCTGCCGGTCTCGGATAGCCGGCGGCTGCGCCGGACGCTGGCGCGGGCGCAGGTCGTGATCGCCGTCACCGGTCAGCCTGGGGTGATCGGGCGGACGATTCCCGCCGAGTGGCTGCGCGCCGCCAACCCGGCGTTGGTCAACTTGGGCGCAGAAGACGAGTATGGGCTGCCGTTCGCCGAGGAGGAGATCCTGGGCGGGCGCGGTCTTCCCTTCAACTTCCATCTCGAAGAGCCTACCCTCAACCGCTATGTCGATCCACCGCTGGCGGCGCACCTGCTGGCCCTGGAGGCCGCCGTCTGCCAGCCCGGCGCAGACGGTGTCCGCCCGTTGCCCAAGGCGATGGATGACTGGATTCTTCGCACCTGGCGCGCCGCCTGGCCAGCCGAGGATCTGCGCGGCATCGGAGAACAGCTCGGCCTGACCTGAGGCGCGCCTTTGGCCTGCCCGACCGTCGAGCCTATAATCCCCGCATGCCCGCCTACTACTGCTACATCCTGCGCTGCCAGGACGGAAGCTTCTACACCGGATGGACGACGGATCCTCACCGGCGCCTGAAGGAACACGCCGCCGGGCGCGGCGCGCGCTACACCCGCGCCCGATTGCCGGTCGTCCTGGCCTATGTCGAATCGCAGCCTGATCGGCCGTCAGCCATGCGGCGTGAGCGCGCCCTGAAGGTGCTCTCCCGCCAGCGAAAGCGCAGACTGATCGGCCTCGAGGATCCCCCGGAGGCAGACGAATCGCATGCCTGAACCCACCGCGCTCCAAGCCGTCTCCCACGAACTGGACAACCTGCGCCAATCGGGTCTGTTCAACCACATCCGCACGTTGACCTCACCCCAGGGCGCCTGGCTCGTCGTCGATGGCCGCCAGGTGCTCAACTTCTGCTCGAACAACTACCTCGGGCTGGCTAACCATCCCCGACTGGTGCAGGCGGCCAAGGACGCCATCGACCAGTACGGCGTGGGCCCAGCCGCTGTGCGGACCATCGCCGGAACGATGGGCCTGCACGTCGAACTCGAACAACGGCTGGCCGCCTTCAAGGGGGTCGAGGCGGTCATCACCTTCCAGTCCGGCTTCAACGCCAACCTGGGCACCATTCCCGGCCTGGTCGGGCGGGACGATGTGATCTTCTCCGACGAGCTGAACCACGCCAGCATCATCGATGGCTGCCGGTTGTCGGGGGCGAGCGTCGTGCGCTATGCCCACGTCGACCCTGCCGATCTGCGGCGTGTGATCGTCGAGAGCCAATCCCAGCCCCACGCCCGGCGGCTGATCATCACCGATGGTGTGTTCAGCATGGACGGCGATATCGCCCCGCTCGAGGCGATCTATGCCATCGCCCAAGAGTTGGACTGCCTGTTGATGGTGGATGACGCCCACGGCGAGGGCGTGCTCGGGCGCGGCGGACGCGGCATCGTCGACCATTTCAGCCTGCATGGCAAGGTGGACGTGGAGATCGGCACGCTGTCCAAGGCCTTCGGGGTCGTCGGCGGGTTGGTGGCCGGCCGCCAGGTGATCATCGACTGGCTGCGGCAGCGCGCCCGGCCTTTTCTGTTTTCCTCAGCCATGACCGTCCCCGACGTAGCCGCCTGCCTGGCAGCGATCGACGTGCTCGAGGAATCGGATGAACTGACACGGCGCCTGTGGGAGAACACCGAGTACTTCAAGCGCGAACTGCAAGGGCTGGGGTTTGACACCGGCCGAAGCACAACGCCGATCACGCCGGTGATGCTGGGCGAAGCTCCGCTCGCTCAGCAGTTCAGCCGGCGCCTGTTCGAGCACGGTGTGTTCGCCATGGCCCTCGGCTTCCCCACCGTGCCGCGCGGCAAGGCCCGTATCCGGGTGATGATCTCCGCCGCCCACAGCCGGGCCGACCTCGATCAGGGGCTGGCGGCGTTCGAGGCCGTCGGGCGCGAGCTGAAGGTCATCTGAGCGCTGCCCTCGCCGCCGGAGCGGTGCGAGCCGTCCGCTCACGCCATGAATCCGTGGTGCCCGTGCAGATGCACGGGCACCACTTCGACCCGACCTGAAAAGGAGGAGGGAGGAAAAGTGCGTCGCCGAGCCGGTCAGGCGAAGGGATCGAACCCTGGCAGCGTCCCGGCCCAGCAGCAGGTCGGCCGGTCCATCGCATTGCACTGCAGCCCCAGGCTGCAGCGGTGGCCCAGCACCCGCGGCGGCTGATCCGGCAGGATGTCCGGCGGGTAGACCAGCTGTGCCTCCAGGACCACGGATTCGTGGACCCGCTCACAGAAATCGCGCTGGACGGGTCGCCATTCGATCCAGGGCATCCCGACCTCCTTCGCCCGAAGCATGCTGGATTGCCCCGATTCTACCGGGGCCCGGTGGGGGCCGAAGTGCCCTCTGTCACCCCCAAAGATGACGCTTTTCCTCTGATTCGACCGGCCCCTATCCCTAGAACTGGAACCTGCGGCGCAGCGGCGCCACACGCCGCTGGTAGTTGACCACGAACTCCTGCAGGCGCTCTTCCAGGCCCTGGAAGTCGGGCGAGGCCACGGCGAAGTCCATCGTGTTCTGATCAGGCGCAATGAACCCCGTCAGGCGCAGCGGATAGTCACCATACGCGGTATGCCACGCCTCCGCCATCTTCAGGCCGAGCCGCTCCATGGCGGGCACGAACTCGCCCAACACGAAGCGGAAATACGCCTCGCGCCGATCCGGCATCGGGTCATAGGTCAGCAGCAAGATCACGGGGTACTCGTCGCCGCTGGCGTTCATCCCAGCGACTCGGGGCGGCCGGCCTGGGCGGGCTGTGGCTTCCACACGCCGGGGATGTGCAGACCGCAGCCCGGGCAGCAATCGTCGGGCGTCAGGGAATTGGAGAGCACGAAGAAGCCGCGGCGCTCAATCAGCCGGCGGTGGCAGTTGGGGCAGCTCGTCGTCTCGTAGTTGTTCACCGATCCCGGCAAGTTGCCGGCGTACACGAAGCGCAGGCCGGCCTCCTGCCCGATCTCCGCCGCCCGTAGCAGGGTTGCCGCCGAGGTGCTGGGCGTGTCGCTCATGCGATAGTCGCTGTGGAACGCCGTGACGTGCCAGGGGATGTCGGGCGACACCCCGGCCAGGAAGCGGCCGGCGTCCATCAGTTCCTCCGGGCTGTCGTTCAGCCCGGGCACCACCAGCGTCACGACCTCGACCCACAGGCCCATGGCGTGGGCGCTGCGGATCGCCGACAGCGTGGCCTCGAGGGTTCCTCCCAGTTGGCGATAGGTCCGGTCGCGCATTGCCTTCAAATCGATCTTGATCGCGTCCAGGTGGGGGTGCAGATAATCGAGGCCGCGCGGCGTGGCGCTGCCATTCGATACGAAAGCCGTTTTCAGGCCATGGGCTCGCGCCAGACGGAAGATCTCCACCGCCCACTCCGTGGTGATCAGCGGTTCGTTGTACGACGAAACGACGATCGCAGCCCCGGAGCGTACCGCCGCGGCTGCAACCTGCTCGGCGGAGATCGGATGGATGTAGGCGCCGACGCCATCGCACGCCGGATCGCGCAGCGCCTGCGAGGTCAACCAGTTCTGGCAGTAGCCGCAGTGGAAGTCACAGCCAAGCATCCCGAATGTCAGGGCGTGCGAGCCGGGGAGCAGATGGAAGAACGGCTTCTTCTCGACGGGGTCGTTCTGCAGGCTGGCGACATAGCCGTGAGGGACTCGCAAGACGCCGCCGGAGTTGAAGCGCACCTTGCAGATCCCGCGCCGTCCCGGGCGGATCAGGCAGTTGTGACCGCAGGCAAAGCATCGGACCGCTTGATCGGGCAGGCGCTCGAATAACACCCCCTCAGCGGTCAGGCTGTCCAGTTCCTCCGCCAGGCTCGGCATTTTCCCCTCCGCGGCATTATAACATCCGGCACTCTTCGGCCGCGGTTGGTAGAATCGCCGCATGATCTCCGTTGTCATCCAGGCCGGCGGCGAGTCGCGCCGCATGGGTCAGGATAAGGGGTTGGTGGAGTTGGCCGGCCGGCCGCTGGTGCAGCGCGTGCTCGATCGCGTCGGCCAGTTGGGCGACGAGGTGTGGATCACCACCAACCGACCCCAAGCCTACGCCTTCCTCGGCACGCCGATCGCCTCGGATCCCCAGCCCGGATTGGGCGCCCTGGTCGGTTTGCGCACGGCGCTGCGCGCCGCACGCGGTGACACGGTGCTGGTGGTGGCGTGTGACCTGCCATTCCTGCAGCCTGCCCTGCTGCAGCATCTGCTTTCGCTCGCCGGCGAGGCGGATGTCGTCATCCCCCGCCGCGACGGTAAGTTCGAGCCGCTGCACGCCGTCTACCGGCGCAGCTGCCTGACTGCCCTGGAAGCCGCTCTGGCGCGCGGAGACTCGCGCATGATCAGCTTCTTTCCGGATGTCCGCCTGCTCCCCGTCGACGAATCCGACCTTGCCCTGTATGACCCCGAAGGACTGTCGTTCTTCAATGTCAACACGCCTGACGACCTGATCCGGGCGGAGCGCCAGCTGCAGGCCGCATCCTCCCAGCCAACGGAGGACCAGCATGACACTTGACGTACCGGCCATCCGCGACCAGTTCCCGGCGCTCACCTCCGGCCTGATCTACTTCGACAACCCGGGCGGCACGCAGGTGCCCAACCGGGTCGTCGACCGCATGGTTGACTACCTGGTGACGAAGAATGCCAACCACGAGGGCGCCTTCCCAACCAGCCAACGTTCCGATGCCCTGATTGACCAGGCGCATCGGGCGATGGCCGCCCTGCTCAACGCTTCGCCAGCCGAAATCGTGTTCGGCGCCAACATGACCACCTTGACCCTGCACCTGAGCCGCTCGATCGCCCGCCTGCTGCAGCCCGGCGACGAGATCATCGTCACTCGCCTCGATCACGATGCCAATATCGCTCCCTGGATGCTCGTCGCCGAGGATCGGGGCTGCACATTGCGCTGGCTGGACTTCGACGTCGAAGACTGCACACTGCGGCTGGATGACTTGGGAGCCCTGCTGTCGAAGCGCACCCGGCTGGTGGCCGTGGGGTACGCCTCCAACGCCGTGGGCACGATCAATCCGGTCGAACGCATCGTCGAGCTGGCGCATCAGGCCGGCGCGCTGTGCTACGTGGACGCCGTGCAGTACGCCCCGCACGGCCCGATCGATGTGCGCCGTCTCGACTGCGATTTCCTCGCCGTTTCGGCGTACAAGTTCTTCGGTCCGCACGCCGGCGTGCTGTACGGCAAGCTCGAGCATCTCGAACGGCTGCATCCCTACAAGGTGCGGCCAGCGCCCGAGACACCTCCCGACAAGTTCGAGACGGGCACCGGCAATTTCGAGGCGATGGCCGGCACGCTGGGCGCGGTCGAGTACCTGGCCTCGCTGGCGCCCGGGGGCCAATCCGCCGACCTGCGCAGCTCCCTGCAGAGCGCCCTGCAGGCCATTCGCGAGCACGAGCAGCCCCTGAGCCGAACGCTGGTGCAGGCCCTGCAGGCACTGCCCGGGGTGCGCATCCACGGCATCACCGATCCAGCCGCCATGGATCAGCGCGTGCCGACCGTTTCCTTCACCGTTCCCGATCTTCACCCGCGCCGGATCGCCGCCGCGCTGGGGGAACAGGGAATCCAGGTGTGGGACGGGAACTACTATGCGCTGGCCGTCACCGATCGGCTGGGCGTTGAAAGCCAGGGCGGCATGGTGCGCGTTGGCCTGGTGCACTACAACACCGAAGATGAGATTCAGCGCCTGGTGGACGCCTTGCGGCCGATCCTCGGACAACGGTAGTCTGCACCTGGCGTCACCATTGCAGCCGAAAGATGCCCCTGCCCAACTCGCAGCCCACGGAGCACAAGTCGATTGCCATCGTCGGCGCCGGCGTGGCCGGTTTGGCCGCGGGCTGCTATGCCCAGATGAACGGCTACCGCTCCCAGATCTTCGAACTGCACGATCTGCCTGGCGGGCTGTGCACGGCCTGGCAGCGGGGGGATTACGTCTTCGATGGTTGCATCCACTACCTGCTGGGTTCGGGGCCCGGCCAGCCCTTTCATCAGATGTGGCAGGAATTGGGTGCCGTGCAGGGCCGGGCGATGGTCTCAGTGGACGAGTTCATGCGCGTGGTGGACAGCAACGGCCGCACGCTGATCCTGTACGTCGACCCCGATCGCCTGGAGGACCACCTGCTGTCACTGGCGCCCGGCGATGCTCGACCGATTCGCGCCTTCTGCGCCGGCGTGCGCAAGTTCGCCGGCTTCGACATGTTCGCCCTCAAGGAGAGCCCCGCGCCGGTCTTCCGCCGCTTCCGCAACCCGCTCGAAGCGCGCCGCCTGGGTGCGCGTTTGCTGCCCTACACAGAGCCTATGTTGCGATGGGCCTTCGTTTCCGCCGAGGAGTTCGGCCAGCGGTTCCACGACCCACTGTTGCGTCGGGCCTGGCCGTTGCTGTTCGGTTGGCCGCAGATCCCGGTGATGGCCGCCATGTCCCAACTTGCCTCGATGCACAGTGGCAACGGCGCTTTCCCTGCCGGCGGATCGCTCGAGTTTACCCGCGCCCTCGAGCGCCGCTACCTTGCCCTCGGCGGCCAGATCCACTACAAATCACAGGTCGACAAGATCCTGGTCGAACACGACCGCGCGGTCGGCGTGCGCTTGTACAGCGATGAGGTCCACCCTGCCGACATTGTGATTTCCGCCGCCGATGGGCGCGGAACCATCTTCGACTGGCTGGGCGGCAGGTACGTCACGCACAGCATCTCCGCCAACTACGACGGCCGCCTGCCGTTACGCTCCCAGGTTCAGGTTTCCCTGGGGGTCAATCGCGATTTCACCGCCGAGCCGCACTGGGCGACGTATCTTCTCGACCGCCCGATCGCACTGGCTGGCGAGGATCGCCTCGACATCGGCGTCAAGCATTACGGTTTCGACCCCAGCCTGGCGCCGCCGGGGAAATCGGTCATCCAGTTCATGATCCCTTCCGACTATGACTACTGGCAGCGGATCTATGGCCGCAAGCTGTACGATACCGAGCAGGATCAGGTGGCCGAGATCCTGATCGATTTCATGCAGCAGAGGTACCCGGGCTTCCGCGAACAGGTGGAGGTCATCGATGTTGCCACGCCGCTGAGCTTCGAACGCTACACCGGCAACTGGCGCGGCTCGGTCTGCGGCTGGCTGCTCAGCAAGGAGACGATGCGCCTGTTGCTGGGCGGTATTCCCAAGACGCTTCCGGGGCTGGATGGGCTGTACATGGCCGGGCAATGGGTTGAGCCGGGGGGCATGGTGCCGATGGCAGCAGCCTCCGGACGGAATGTGATCCAGATGATCTGCGCCCGGGATGGCATCCCCTTCCGCGCCGAAGTACCGTAGAGGCAATCCCCCTCACCCCTGCCCGAACCCCCGCAAGCGGCGGTTGATCGAGTCCATGAGTGTAGCCGGCGGCCGCCGCTCGTTCTCCGATACCCGATCCAACCCGCCCCGACAGCGCATGCCTTGCCTCGGCTCCGTTGAGCGACCCGGCACTCGCGCCGCGGTTCGCGCCCAGGGATTCCCATCGAGCCCGACCGCCGCTTTGGAGGGTGGGGGCATGCACCCCCTTCGCCCGTTCCCACTCCCCCGGCAGAACAGCGAGTCCGAGGAGCTGCATCTCCCTACACGCCCGCAAGGGACGGTTGACCGAGTCCTTCACCACAAGCCGTCTCCACCGTTCGCACTCCCAGGCAGAACCGAGCAACCCGCATGGGTAGAGGACAAAGTCCCGGCTCCGTCGAGCGGTCCGCCCTTCGCGCCGCGGCAGCTCCCCCGGAGCAGAATTCGGCTGTCCACTCGGATGCACTGCCTGCTCCGGATGAGGGGGGTAGCCGGACCACATGCCGCGATCCCAGCCCTCGACCTGAATGATTCGCCGCCCGTAGCGTGCGCGGGCGACGAGGAGGGGCGCAGGCGACGGACCCTGCCCGTCGGCGAGAATGGGC
>Ga0105100_10000437_pt1 | contig 24722 bp, 26 predicted proteins | sample PPLLak12cMay2015_2_FD_87033 | JGI IMG/M metagenome (GOLD analysis project Ga0105100, IMG submission 87033) | Freshwater sediment microbial communities from Prairie Pothole Lake near Jamestown, North Dakota, USA - PPLs Lake P8 Core (1) Depth... | ecosystem: Environmental > Aquatic > Freshwater >...
AGGGATACGCGGGAGTATTCCTGGACAATCTGCTTGAGAAGAAGTACCGGAACGCGCCGAAGGAGCTTATTTGGCAGTGGTTCTTTCCGGCAAAGACCCTGACCACGGTGGAGGGGTCTCACGAGCGCCGGCGGTACCATCTTCACGAAAGCCATGTGCAGAAGGCGATCAAGGCAGCGGTCCGGCGTGCGAGGCTCACCAAGCGCGTATCGTCTCACACCTTCCGCCACTATGCCGAGTCCAGGACTATGCCGAGTGAGCATCTTTTTCCTCTGAGAATGGGCAATTTATCCGTGACCAACTCGGCATAGTCTGATGAGGTTTAGAGGGCATTGAGGAACCGTAGAAGGTGATCACTGGGTTGGTAACGGCCCGCCTTGACATTGAGCGGTTTGAGCTTGGCCAGCGCTTTTTCTTTGAGAGCCAGATTAGCCTCCAGGTAGATGTTGGTGGTCTCAGGAGATTCGTGGCCGAGCCAAAGAGCGATGACCGAACGGTCCACTCCTGATTGAAGGAGTTCCATGGCCGCGGTATGACGAAGGACATGAGGCGAAACTCGCTTATTTTTCAGGGATGGGCATGTTTGCTGAGCGGTTACCACATGCTTGGCCAGAAGGTACTGAACCCCATCGGGGCTGAGTTGAGTACCCCGGGCATTGGGGAAGACGACATCGTTCTCCGATCCCCCTCGTTCTTGGAGCCATGCTTTCATGACAGCGATGGTCTGCTTGGTGAGAGGAGTACAGCGCTCCTTGCGGCCCTTGCCGTAGCAACGGACATGAGCTCCTGAACTCAAAATGATATCGCAGCGACGCAGGTGAATCAGTTCGGAAAGACGAAGGCCTGTCTGGATAGCGAGCATGAGAAGCGCCTGATCTCTGCGCCCCGTCCAGGAGGTCTTGTCGGGGGCAGACAAGAGGGCCTGAATTTCCGGATGGGTGAGGAAGTCAATCAAGGCGCGGTCTTGGCGTTTGGTGGGGATGGCCAGGACACGCTGAATGTGAGCGGAGTGGGTGGGCTCTTGAAAGGCGACGTATTGGAAGAAGGAGCGGATCGCGGTGAGACGGAGATTACGGGTACGAGCGCCATTGTTTCGGTTTTTTTCACGATGATCGAGGAAAGCGCCGATGAAAGGGGCGTTGAGATCGTCCAACGTGAGCTGGGAAGGGAGTTTGTGGAGTTGCTTCTGGGCGAACCGGAGAAGCAACCGGAAGGTGTCGCGGTAAGAGGCGATGGTGTGAGGGCTGGATTGTCGTTGACTGATGAGGCGGTCGGTGAAAAAGGACTGCAGCAAGGCGGATAATGAGTGAGCTGTTTTCATGATAAAGCCTCCCATCTTTTTTCGAGTCGATCTTTGGTAAGCGCCAAGAGTTCAGGGATGGCGGATAAATACCAATAAGTATCGGTCACATGGGCATGCCCCAGATAGGTAGAGAGGGTGGGTAAGCGTTGTTCAACATCCACCCCGGTTCGGTACCAGTGGAGAAGTGTGGTAACTGCAAATCGGTGGCGAAGGTCATGGAGGCGAGGACCGAAGCTGTTCGAAGTCTTTCTCAGACCGATCTGTCGCGAGAGTTTGACGAAGGTCCAGCGGACCATGCAGTCGGTGAGCGGTAAGCCTTGGTTGGATAGGAAGAATCGGGGGGAGTTGGGAGTCCGGGGAAAAAGCTGATCTCGCCGATGGAGGTATTGCTTGAGTTTTTTCACGCTGGAAGGATGAAGAGGGATCAGGCGTGACTTGCTGAACTTGGTCAATCGAACGGTTAGCAGTCCCTCTTTGAGATCGACGTCATCGCGATCGAGGCGAATGACTTCACTGATCCGCATTCCGGTCACTGCCATTAAGCCAAAGAGGGTGTAATAGGTCCAAGGCCGCAGGCCTTTTGATGGAGGAAGGGTTCTGGCGGCCTCCAGCAGGTGCTGGATCTCGTCGTTGGAGCAGATGTAGGGGGAGGTGCGCTTATAGCGATAGGGCAAAAGAGCTTCCGGTGGGATTTCGGTCCGGGGGTCGGTAGCGCTCCAATAGCGGGCAAAGCTGCGCACGAAACTAAGCCGCGCCGCCCAGTGGGCTGGCTGGACATCTTGAGGTTGCTTGGCCCAGAGTAGAGCCAGTTTGGTCGTAATGATGGAGGTTCCCTGTTGGTCCATAAAACAGACGAAATGCCGCAGGTTTCTTGCCATCTCACACAACTTGAACCCCAGGGATCGGCGCATCGTCAAATAGTCTTCTACAGCTTTTCGAAGGGGAATCATTGGGCACCTCCAGGCCAGGGCTGTGCTAAGGGTCGAAGAGATACCAGATCGACCTTGGCGTAAAGGGTGGTGGTGTTGAGACTTTGGTGACGGAATAGGTTAGCGATGTCGGCCAGAGAAGCGCCTTGTCGAAGCATTTGAGTGGCCAGGGTATGCCGGAACAGATGCGCCCCTTTGTAAGGAGAATGAATGCCTGCTTTTTTTAAGGCCTTCGCGACGAGGGAGGAGATGGCAATGGAATTGGCAAATCCATGACGAGGGGCCTTGAGGCGCACGAAAAGACGGCGAGTAGAACAAGGAGGCCGGTCTTTCTTGAGATAGGCGGCCAGGGCTTGGCCCACATCTGCTGGCAGAGGCAGTCGAGCCCATCGGCTTCCTTTTCCTCGGATGGTGATCTCCCCGACCTGCCAATGGATATCATCCAACGTCAGGGCGACAACTTCACAAGCCCTTAGACCTAGGCGGGTGAGCAACAGGAGAATCGCATAATTACGGCGTCCCTGGGCTGTTTGGCGATTACACTGGTTCAAGATCCGCTGAACCTCAAGAGGTTGGAGAAACTTTGGCAATGATGAGAAGCGCCAGTTCGCAATGGGGGGGACACAGGAGGCCAAATCTGTCGTGATGTCTCCTCGGTGTCGTAAGTAACGAAAGAAGGAGCGAAGGGCGGTGACCATAAGTCCTGCGCGTTTGGGGCTCATACGAGGAGCATGATTGCGTATGAATCGAATCACGTCTTTGGCATGCAAAGCCGTGAACCGAATGGGGTTGGTACCAAACTGTGCTGACAAAAACCGCTGGACGAAAGGTCGGTAATTGACACGGGTAGCCGTCGAAAGTCCACGTTCTTCAGACAAGTAACGGTCGAAGTCGTTTTCTATGCACTGACGCGGGTTATCGACAGGTGACGGGGCTTTTGGCAAGAGACCCTCCGTGTGCAGCAGATGAAGCAATCTCTTCAATATCGAGGTGTCCTCACGTCGCGGGCGGAACCGCTGGTGACGGGACTGGAGATACCGATGGAGAGTCGGCTCCCTGATGTCGGCTATGCGAAGTCGTTGTCGGTGAAGCCATTGGTTCAAGTCAACGAGGAATCGGAGTTGCAGATGAGCGGATTGTTGAGTGTAACCTTGTTCAGACAGAAGGGCTGCATAGGCGGGCAGGAGTCTGCCTAATGGACCTTCACACATGTGGGGTGGAACAGAAGCAATGGTAAAGAATTGACTCATGATGTCTTCTCCTTCGATGTGATCTCATAGGAGAAGACATAGAAGACTATGCCGAGTTTACAAGGTCAAAATTGCTTATCCACACAGAATACGCACAGTCACTCGGCATAGTCCGGGACTCGGCATAGTGCCTCTTATGCCGAGCTCGGCATAAGAGGCACAGTTTTGCCAGCCATCTGCTTCAGGCGAATTATGATATCCGCACGATTCAAGAGTTGCTCGGCCATAGTGATGTGAGAACAACGATGATATACACCCATACGGTCAGGAGCCGGACTATCAAAGAGGCGAAGAGTCCGCTTGATTTTTGAGAGAAACCCCTTGAAGAGACTGTTGGACAACTTGTATTTGATTTGAGAAGGGGAGATGCGGAGACAGTTCATTGATGTATGAGGGCATTAAGGTGAGAACAGATACTGTCTTTCAGTGGAGGAGTTGCTTATGAAAAAAGTGGATTATATGGCTGTGGCTGAAAAGGTGATAGCTCAGATCAAAGAAGGGGCGTTTCTTACCGTCAAGGCAGGCAAAGCTACGAACACCATGACTATCGGCTGGGCCCTCATCGGCTATGCATGGCGAAAACCTGTGCTCATGGTGCTGGTGCGAACCTCGCGGCACACTTTCGGTTTCATCGATAAGGCTTCTGACTTCACGGTCACGGTGCCTACCACGGACATGCGCGATGCGCTCATGTTCTGCGGGACGAAATCCGGCAGGGATGTGGACAAGTACAAGGCGTGCAATCTGGAGCTTGCGCAGGCGCAGAAGGTGGTCTCACCGATTATCAAAACACCTGCGATCCAATTTGAATGCAAGATCCTCCTGAAAACGCCCATGGACCCAAAGTGCCTCGACAAGGAATGCGAGGGACTCTATCCTGCGAAGGACTATCACACCCTTTACTTCGGGGAGATCCTCGAGTGCTATGAAATGGAGTAGGGAAAGAAGTGCCTAAAGTGAGCTAAAGTGCCCCTTCGACTGCGCTCAGGGCCTTCGGCTAAAGTGCCTAAAGTTGGAGAGAACAGTGACAAGAGACCGTTCGACAGGCTCACGGCCCTAAGCAGAGTCGAAGGGCAAGTGACGAGTAACAAGAGAACAAGAAAATCAGGAGAATCCCTCGGCGTCGCTCGGGACCCTGAGCCTGTCGAAGGGCTCGTCACTCGTGACTCGTAACTGATCAACATGAGAGTTTTGCTCATCTCCGCCAACACTGAGAGAATCAACTTGCCTACCTTTCCCCTGGGGCTCGCCTGCGTGGCCCAGGCAACCAGGAACCGGGGGCATGAGGTGGAGTGCCTCGACCTCATGGCGGAGGCAGAGCCTGAAGAGGCTGTGACGCGGACCATGCAACGTTTTCAGCCGCAAGCCGTCGGGATCTCCGTCAGAAACATCGATGACCAGAACATGGCAAACCCTCGGTTCCTCCTAGAACAGGCACGGCATGTGGTGGAACTGTGCGAGCGCGTATCAGAAGCCCCCATTGTTCTCGGCGGCGCCGGGTACAGCCTTTTCCCCGATAGCAGCCTGGAGTACCTTGGTGCAGACATGGGGATCCAGGGGGAGGGAGAAAGCGCATTCCCTTTGCTGATTGAGGCCCTTGAGACAGGCAGACCTCTTTCGGGCTTAGCCGGCCTCTACCTGCGCAGCCACGGCCTTCAAGGAGAAAGAAGGTTTGCAGAAGATCTGGACAGTCTCCCGCTCCCTGATCCGCGCCTTTTTTCGACTTCCGCTTATGAAGGAGAGGATTTCTGGGTTCCTGTTCAGACCAGAAGGGGATGTCCCATGAGATGCAGCTATTGCTCCACCGGGACCATCGAAGGCCATGCACTCCGGAAACGTTCCCCGGAGCAAGTGGTCCGATGGATGGCACGCTGGGTGGAATCAGGGTTCACGCGTTTTCAGTTCGTGGACAACACCTTCAACCTCCCGCCCTCGTATGCGCTCGACCTCTGTTCCTGCCTGGCAGAGACTGATCTTTCCACCACCTGGCGCAGCATCCTTTATCCGGGCAAGCTTGAAGAAAGGCTTGTCAAAGCCATGGCCAAGGCCGGGTGCAGGGATGTTAGTCTCGGTTTCGAAAGCGGGTGCGATGACATCCTGAAAGAGATGAACAAGCACTTCCTGTCCAAAGATGTTCGCGACGCTGCCAGAATCCTTTCCGACCATGGCATTCACACCATGGGGTTCCTGATGCTGGGAGGGCCGGGCGAGACCAGGGAATCCGTCGAAGAAAGCTTGGCTTTTGTCAGTGCCCTGAACCTGGATGCTTTGAAAATAACCATTGGGATCAGAATCTATCCTGAGACAAAACTAGCGAAAGTAGCGGTTCAAGACGGCCTCATTGGGCCGGATGACGATCTTCTTTCCCCGAAGTTCTACATGGTGAAAGGGCTTGAAGACTGGTTGAGGGAGACCGTGGGTAGGCATATGAAAGAGAACAAGAACTGGATCATGTGAAAAGATAATCCCCCCATCCCCCCTTTGGTAAACTGGGGCAAGGGGGGATTTTGAGGGACCCGTGGAAATGTCGATCTATTCAGTACTGTTCTATTAAGGTATGTTCTCAGCCACGGCGGAAAAGCGTAGCCCAAAGCCCGCCTGCCAATATCAATCCACCGAAGATGAAATGGGCCGGAGTCAAAGGCTCCTCCAGAAACGCCGCGCCCATGAGAACCCCGTAAAGCGGAAGCGTGTTGTAGAAGACCATGGCCCCGCCTGCGCCCAAAGCCTGGACCGCCCGGTTCCAGCACAGGTAGGCAAGCAGGGTCGGGACAAAACAGATGTGGACCATGGCGGCAACCGTTTCCAGGCGCAAGTTCAGAGGAATGGTGCGGAGTTCGAATAGGGCGGCCACGGCCAGAATAGGCAAAGCCGGAAGGTTCGAAAGGGCCGTAGCCGAGACCGGGGATCGGTTGCGCATGACTCTGCGGCCGATCACGGAGTAAAACGCCCAGACCACAGCGGAGGCCAGAAGAATCAGATCCCCGGGGTTGAACTGAAGGTGAAGCAGGAAAGAGAGCGAACCGCCTGAGATCAATCCTGCAACACCGATCAGACCCAGGACGGCCCCGACCTTCTGCCTCAGGGAGACCGGCTCACTGATGATCCATCCGGCAATGAGGGCGGTGATGAGCGGCGAGAACCCCTGAATCAGGGAAGAGTTGACCGCCGTGGAGTATCGCAGCCCCAGGTACAGAAGCGGGCTGAAGGCGATCACACCGGCGACCCCCATGGCGAGAATCCACCACATGTCCTTTCCATAGCGGCGCTCCTCCTGCGGCCTAGCCTGAAGCAGGAGGGTGAATACAGCAGTGGCCACCGTAAACCGCAGCGCGGTTAAGGTCAGCGGCCCAATGTCATTACGAAGCCATCGGCCCAGAACAGCGTTGGTGGCCCAGGCCATGGTGGCCAGGTTCACCAGGACCACGCCCCATGCCCGCGTTTTCCAGGCGCTGGAATGCGTCACAATGGTTTCTCCATTTCAAAACCCCTGTCGGTCGAGTGAAAAATGTTCAAGAGCTACTTGATTCCGGAACGCATGAAGCTCTGGACAAACTGACGCTGAAAAAGAAGAAAGGCGATCAAAAGGGGCGATACGGCCAGGATGGTTCCTGCCGAGATGACGGAGAAATTCACGCCTGACTCAGGCGCTCCGAAGATGGAGAGGCCCACCGTGAGAGGCCTCGTGTCGTTGGAGTTGGTGATGACGACAGGCCAGAGAAAGTTGTTCCAGTGATAACTCACGGAGACCAGGCCATAGGCTAGGTAGGTGGGCCTGGCCAGCGGGATGTAGACTTTTAGGAGAACGGAGAGCCAAGAGGCACCCTCGACCCTGGCCGCCTCCTCCAGTTCCTTGGGCACCTGCTTGAAGGCCTGGCGCAGGAGAAAGATGCCGAAAGCGGAAGCCATGTAAGGCAACCCGATGCCCGGGATGGTGTCGACCAGGCCCAAAGTACTCGTGGTCTGGTAGTTCTTGACGATGAGCACATCGGGCATGATCATGATCTGGACGAGCACGAGGATGAACGCCGTCTCCTTACCCGGGAACTCGAAGCGGGCAAAGGCATAAGCCGCCATGGTGCACAGAAACAACTGGCCTGCGAGGGTCATGGTGACCAGCAAAAAAGTGTTGACGAAATACCGCGCAAAAGGAGCGACCTTCCACGCGGAGCGGAAATTGTCGAGGGTGATCGGCCCGAGAAGGTCAAAACGGCTCACAAAGTCCATGGGATGGAACGCCGCCCAGAGGGCATAAAGAAGCGGAGCCGCCCACAGAAAAGCGAGCAGCCAGGCGGCAGCCGCTTCCAAACGAACTCCCCAGCTGGACCCACGAATCATCACTGGTAGTGCACCCTTTTCTCAATGTACTTGAACTGAGTGATCGCCAGCGCACCCAGGATTAGCAGCAGCACGACGGTCAGGGTTGATGCGTAGGCTGTGTCCCAGAACCCGAAAGCCACCTCGTAGATGTAGTAGAGCAGGAGCGATGAGGCATTGTCCGGCCCGCCCTTCGTGAGAATGAAAATGTGATCCACGAGCTTGAAGGAGTTGATCGTGGCATTGACCACGACGAAAAGAGTGGTCGGCATCAGGAGGGGCAGCGTCACCCTGCGGAAGAAGTACCAGCGGCCGGCCCCTTCTATAAGAGCGGCTTCTTCGAACTCGGGCGAAATGCCCTGAAGGGCCGCGAGGAAAAAGATCATGAAAAAGCCGGCATCCTTCCAGATCGCGAGGACGACCATGCAGGCCAGAGCCGTGCTGGGATCTCCGAGCCAGCTGTGGCCGGGGATTCCAAAAAAGCTGCAGATCTTGTCAAGAAGTCCGATCTGGGGCGTGTAAAAAAAGAGCCAGATGTTGGCCACAGCGATCATGGGGAGGATGGTGGGCGTGAAATAGGCTGTTCGGACAACCGCACGGCCCCGAAACTTGCGGTTGACCCAGACGGCCATGAGCAGGGCGAGACAGACGCTGACGGGGATGGTCCCCAGGGCGTAGAGGGAATTGTTGCGCAGCACCTGCCAGAAAACAGGGTCTGCGATCATGGCGGCGTAGTTGTCGAGCCCCACGAATCTGGACGGCCGGCCCGGGCGGGGCGTGGAAAAAAAACTCGACACGAGCCCGCCCACAATGGGGTAGTGGGTAAAAGCCGCCATGAGCACGGCAGCCGGCAAAAGCCAGAGCCATCCATAGACGAGCCGTGCAGTGCGTCGATCCAGCTTCATGGGTCCCAGCCAATCAGGCAAGGAGCCGCCGCACCTCGCGGCACGGCGGCTCATGAGGTTAGCGATAATCCTTGAGCACTCGCTCGGCCTGCTGCTGCGCAGCGGTCAGAGCCTCCTTGGGTGGCTTTGCGCCTGTGACCACGCTCTGGATGGCGTCATCCAGGAATTTTTTGTTACGTGCGTTTTCGTGGGTGGCGAACTCGGCGACCGAATACTGGAACTGGTCCCGCGCCACAGCGGCAGCCGGGAATTCGGCTACATACTTCTCGAGGGTGGGCGTCTTGTAAGCGTCGGCGCGGGTGGCCACGTATCCTGTGGCGATGGACCAGCGCGCCGTCAGCTCCGGTGCGGTCATGAATTTGATGAACTTCAAAGCTGCCTTTCGCTCCTCGGCCGATGCTTTCTTGAAGATGTAGAAATTGCCGCCGCCCGTGGGCGAGCCACGGCGTTTTTTCTCGGGCAGCATGCTCACGCCGAAGTCGAATTTTGCGCCTTCCTTAACCGCAGTGAGGTTGCCCGTGGTGTGCCACATCATGGCTGTGGCGCCCTCGAGGAATTTCTGTCGCAACGTTCCCCAGTCAATGGTTCCTTCAGGCATCACCTTGTGCTTGGCCGCGAGGTCGCGCCAGAACTGGAGGGCCTCGATGACGTCAGAGTGGTCGAAGTTGGTCTTGTTGCCGTCCAGGTTCATGAGCACCTGTCCGTTCTGGATGCACAGCGCCTGGAACATCCAGTAGGCATAGCCCGTGGAGGGGATGTGCATGCCCCAGCGAGTCACGTTGCCGGAGGCGTCCTTCTTGGTCAACTTCTGAGCGGCGGCCACCATTTCGTCCCAGGTGGCCGGCGGCTTGTTGGGGTCGAGGCCGACTTCCTTGAAGGCATTCTTGTTGTGATACAGGACGATGGTGGAGCGCTGGAAAGGAATGCCCCAGATTTTTCCTTTGACCTTGGAGTTCTCCATCAGGGCGGGATAGAAAGAGGCCAGCCACTGCTTGTCCTCGGCCGAAGTGGCGAAGTCATCGAAAGGCACGATCACGTCCTGGTCCATGAGCTCGAACACGTCGATGGAGAAAAGAACGCTGAGCTGCACCGGCTGGTTGGCTTTGACTGCGGCCAGGGCTTTGACCCTGGTGTCGTCGTAGTTGCCCGCGTAAACCGCCTTGACCTTGATGTCCGGATTGGCCTTCTCGAACTCCGCAATCATGTCGTCAATGACTTTGGTGATCGGGCCACCGACGGCCACCGGGTAGTACATGTTGAGTTCAACGACCGCGTGGGCCACACTTCCGCCCATGACCGCAACGGCCAAGGCGAGCCCTAACAAAACCCTGATCAAGCTTCGTTTCATATCGGACCTCCTTGTTGGTTTTCGGTTGGCCCGGCTGCTTCAGCGCCGGGCGGGGTTTCTCCTTGTTACTCGTTCGAGCGCCTGCCGCTGCGGGAATCAAAGAGATGGCTCTCTGCGGCAGGCCAGGACAGGTGAATTCGCTCTCCGGGTTCCAGGCGTACTTTGCCGCTCAACCGGATGGTCGCCTCCTGGCCGGCCAGCCGGCAAGCGATGAGACTGTCGGCACCTAGGTACTCCAGGCTGATCACTTCGGCAGTCGGGCCAGAATCGGCCAGTGTGATTTTTTCAGGGCGCACTCCCAGCATGAGCGTGTCCAGAGGCGTCTGCGGCAGGCTCCCTCCCAGGTTGGACCGGGCCCACTCCGCCAGTTCTCCGTCGGTGAGGGGCAGCAGGTTCATGGGGGGAGTGCCGATAAAGCCGGCGGCGAAGAGGGTGGCAGGACGGGCGTAAAGATCCTCTGGCTGTGCAAACTGCTCTACATGACCGGCATTCAGAAGCACGATCTTGTCCGCCATGGTCATGGCCTCGACCTGGTCGTGGGTCACGTAGATCATGGTGATCCCCAGGCGCTGCTGGAGACTGCGAATTTCGCGGCGCATCTCGTGGCGGAGCTTGGCATCCAGATTCGAGAGGGGCTCGTCCATGAGACAGACCGGTGCCTCGCTGACGATGGCTCGGCCCAGGGCGACCCGCTGTCGCTGGCCTCCGGAGAGTTCAGCCGGCTTGCGGTGAAGCAAACCCTGCAGCCCCAGGAGGTCCGTGGCCCGCTCCAACCGGCGGCGACGCTGGGCAGGCTCGAGGCGCCGCACCTTGAGGCCGAAGACGATGTTCTCCGCCACATTCAGATGGGGAAAAAGAGCGTAGGACTGAAACACCATGGAGACATTGCGCTTGGCCGGCGGCAGGTTGGTGACGTTGAGGCCATTGATGTGAAGCGTGCCGGTGCTGACGGACTCCAATCCCGCGATGAGCCGGAGGATCGTGGACTTGCCGCAACCGGAGGGGCCAAGCACGACAAGAAGCTCGCCGGCCTGGGCCGTGAAGCTGACCTTGTCTACCGCACACACCTCACCCCATGACTTGGAGACCTTCTCGAGTTCAATCTGCATCAGAAATCAGCCTCTAATCCAGCAGGAGCCGGCCCGTTTTTCGACCCTTTACCTAGCATCCGCACCTCCCCTCGTCAAGGAAATAGAGGTCACCCCGCAGAGGCCTATGGCGCCAATTCTATGGAAACAGTGGGGCATAGGAGATTCCCCGGAATGGGAAAGATGCAACGGATGCGGGACTGCCAAAAAAATCGACAAGATCAATCGACCTCATGTAATATGGGCAAGAAGCCGCCTGATGTGGCCCAGCTGACAGGCGAACTGATGAAGGCTGAACTGAAATAAATCATGAAGTATGCGTTCCTCGCTTTAATCTGGCTGGTGTGGTGCTTCTGTCACAGTGCCCTGATCTCCATAAGGGTCACCGGATATTTGAAGCAGCGCCTGGGAGATCGGTTTCGTTATTACCGCCTTGCGTACAATGGATTTGCTTTGGTCACCTTGATTCCTGTCGTCCTGTATGGATACAGCGTGCAAGGCGAGCCGTTGTTTTCATGGGAAGGATACTGGAGGGTGGTGCAGATTCTTCTGCTGGCCGTATCCTTGTTCCTCTTCCTGGCTGGAGGGAGACACTATGACGGATTGACCTTCCTTGGTCTGCGCCAGCTAAGGGACCGCAGTTCATGCATGGGGCTGACTGAAACCTGCGGCCTAAACACAAGGGGAATCCTTGGCGTCGTTCGACATCCTTGGTATGCCGGAGGAATGATGATCATCTGGGCCAGGGACCTCGATATGTCAGCCATCGTGACGAACGTGATCCTCACCGGGTATTTCATTGTGGGCACGCTACTGGAAGAATGCAAGCTCTCCATCGAGTTCCCTGGAATCTACAAGCAATACCGGCAAAAGGTATCCATGTTCTTCCCTTATCGATGGCTCAAATCGAAGTTGAAAAAGTAATACGGGCGCACTCTTTGTCATCCCCTCCCCACGATCCCCTCCCGCAAGGGAAGGGGAAGGATGAGGTAATTTCGAAGATCCTCAAGTGACGGCCGGCCTCTCCGCGGAGTATTTTTCGAACAGACGCTCCGCAAGGACACGGCGCAGACGCGCCATGGCCTCGTGGATGTCGGCAAATGAGGTGTAGAGTGGCGCGATGCCGAACCGGATATTGTCCGGGTAACGGAAGTCAGGTATCACGTGCATTTCTTCGATCAATGCGCGGTCGATGCGCAACCCCTCTGGGTGGCCGAGGGAGACATGGGAGCCACGGCAGGTTGCGTCCCGGGGCGAATTGAGTTTGACGCCCAGGGGCCTGAGGGTTTCTTCCCAAAGGCCGATCAGGTACTCGGTCTGTCTCACTGATTTTTCGCGCAGGCGATCGATGCCCGCTTCTAAAATCAAGTCTACAGACGGTTCCACCGCGGACAGGGAGAGGATGGTGGGCGTGCCGGCCAAGAAACGCGTGATGCCTGCTGCCGGCTGGTAGTTCAGGGCCATATCAAACTGTTCCTTTTGACCGAACCAGCCCCAGATAGGACTGAGCAATTGTTCCTGCAGGTCTTTGCGCACGTAGAGGAATGCGGGCGCGCCCGGGCCGCCGTTCAAGTACTTGTAGGTGCAACCGACGGCCATATCCACCTTTGCCGCGGAGAGTGCGAGGGGCATAGCCCCTACGGAGTGACTCAAATCCCAGAGGATCCATGCACCCGCGCGGTGAGCCATGTCCGTGATGGTCCGGAGCGGGTACACATAGCCGCTCTTGAATGCGGTATGGGTCAGCTCGACCAGGGCTGTCTCCTCGTCGATCGCTGCAGAGAGGGCGCCGTCGGCTGTGGTAATCCCGTCTTGAGAATGAACCCTTTCCAGTCGAAAGTCCTGACCGGCGAGTTGGAGGGCGCCTTGCAGAATGTAGACGTCGGTCGGGAAGTTGAGATCGTCGGTCACGATCTTTTGACGGCCGGATTTGGCCTGCAGCGCCGCCACCACAAGCTTGAAAAGATTGACCGACGTCGAGTCACACACGATCACTTCATCCGGTTGCGCGCCGATCAGGTGCGCGATCTTTGCGCCGACGCGCTGAGGCGCGGTGAACCACTCCTCACCCCAGCCGCGTATCAACCTTTCGCCCCAGGTGTGCTCGATGACTTGGCGAAGGTGAGCAGCAGAGCGTTTCGGCAGTCTGCCCAGGGAATTGCCGTCGAGATAGATCAGGTGGGGATCGGTAATGACAAACTCATCGCGAAACCGGCCAAGAGGATCTTGATCATCCAGTTGGAGTGCATATTGAAGATCAGTGCGCATGCCCCTCTCCTTTCTTGTGGCAAGAAACCCAACGAGGAACGGATTCTAGTACTTATTGAATGGTTATCCAATAGCCCTTGCTTCACACTGTCTTTCCATTTGACACATTATATTAAATTACGTATAATTATAGTTAACTAAAAGACCTTTTTTGCAATCAAGGTGTTTTCAGGAGGGGATCTATGGAAATTTTTTCCATGACGGAAATTTCCATTCCTGTGATCCAGATGGTGCTTTTATTGCTGCTGAGCACAGGGGCGCTTTTTTTCGGAAAGCTGAAGCTGGCCCTTCACATCAATTATCTGTTCACCCTCTACTGTGGGGCTACGGGATCAACAGGGATTTCCTGGTTGGCTCAGGATTTGAGCATCTGAGCGAATTCACGATCCTCTATGTAGGGTTCGGGCTGATCATTGCCGCCGTGGCCCTGGTCAGCCTGATTTCCGAGCACGGGCGCAAGTAACCAACCCACCCTTTTCAACCCTGATCAAAGAGAAACAACCAGCTCTGGACCCCGGTTTTCACCGGGGTGACGACTTTGATGACTGCTTGCGGAAGCGGGCGGGCAAAGCGAGTTTTTTGCTTAATGGGCGTTGCCGGAAAAGACGCCTTAAGATAAATAAATTAAATAAATCAATAGCTTGATATATTTAAAATATTATAATAAAATATATTTAAACTAAAAAAGTAAGTAATTTATAATTCAGTTAAAAAAAAGTAATAAATAGTTGTTGATAATGTTCTTAAACTAATATAGGATTCAGCTCAGTTGAATGGTTTAGGAATTACATCCCCAAAAATTATTAGAAAGGACCTTCTCATGGAGAAACCGATTAAGATCCCTGAACCTCGCTCCCGGTGGGACATGGGCGTTCTATTGGGAGCTTGAAGTCCCATGGCGAAAAAGGGTGCCCCATGACGTGTTAAGGCTGTAAAAAGCAGATCGCTTACCCTTTCTTTATCTTCTCACTTTCGAACCTCACCCTACTATCCGAGCAAAAGATACCTTAACCCGTGGTAGCCGTGCCACGACCAGTGAAGCAAGGACATGACTGGAGGTTGGAGACTCACAGGATTAACCTTCTTCGGTTTAGTGGAGAGGACTCAGATGAAAAAAGAATATATCAAACCGTTTCTGTGGGGCGGCGCGCTCGGCGCGATTGTGCTGCTTATCGTCATTTTCTCGGCAGGGTGGGTAGTGACCAGCGGCACTGCGGACATGAAATCGAAACAAATGGTTGCCAGCGCTGTGATGAATCGCCTGGCGCCGATTTCCGTCGCGCAGTTCATGCAGGATCCTAACAAGGAAGATCGACTGGTTGATCTGAAGAAACTGGACTACTGGAAGAGAGGGGAGTACGTGCAACAGCAGGGCTGGGCGACCATGCCCGGAGATAAGGAAGCCGACAGCGGAGTCGCTGATGAGTGCGCGAGACGGCTTGTTGAACTCAAATTGTGAGGATTCCCTAATCCGGTCATTCCTATGAGAGCTTGGGTTGTCCGCTTGCGCCCTTAAAGACAGAGATAAGGTTAGTGGGCCATGGAAGCGCTAGCCTTATCTCTGAAAGTTTCGACCATTCGGGCACAGTTCCTACAGTCACAACACTTAAAGATCATACGGGAGATTCTATTTTGGCGCAGATCATGACAACCAGAGAATTGGCGGAGTACTTGAGATTGCATCAGATCACCATATGCAAGTTGTCCAAAGAAGGCAAAATCCCATCTATTCGGATCGGCAGGGTCTGGCGATTTGACAAGGAGGTCATTGATGAATGGATCGCAAAAGGCTAAGAACGAGCCTTCATCTAAGTCAAAGACCTAGGCCGCCTTCTTGTCATTGACCCGGGAGGGTCGAAGGGTATGACGTTTCTGAGCTGAAAGCAGGGCCTTTCGCATGCGGACCGCCCGCGGCGTGACCTCCACCATTTCATCTTCCCGAATAAAACTGATCGCCTGCTCCAGGGTGAAGGGCTTGATGGGAGAGAGAATGACGTTTTCATCTTTCCCGGCCGCCCGCATGTTGGAGAGTTTCTTTTCCTTGCAGGGGTTGACGTCGATGTCCTCACCCCGGTTGTGTTCACCGACGATCATTCCCTCGTAGACCGGGTCGCTCGGCACGATGAAGAGGCGGCCCCGGGGCTCCAGGTTAAACAGGGCATAGGGCACGGCGCTGCCGGTGCGGTCCGCCACGATGGATCCGGTAAAGCGGCTGGGGCACTCCCCTCTGAACTCCTCATACCCGTCGAACAGGGAATGCATGATGCCGGTTCCGCGGGTGTCGGTAAGAAACTCGTCGCGGTATCCGATCAACGCTCTGGCCGGCACGGAGAAGTCGATTCTCACCCGGCCCTTTCCGTTGTTGACCAGGTTGAGCATTTTTCCCCTGCGAAGGGAGAGCTTTTCCGTGACCACTCCCAGAAAGCGTTCTTCGCAATCGACCAGGAGCCGCTCGATGGGTTCGAGCTTGCGGTCGTTCTCGTAGCGGTAGATGACTTCGGGACGGCCCACGCAGAACTCGTAACCCTCCCGCCGCATGGTCTCGATGAGGATAGCAAGCTGGAATTCGCCTCGGCCTTTCACCACGATGCTGTCGCGGTCTTCGCCCCGTTCCACCTGGATGGCCACATTGCTGCGTGCTTCTTTGAGCAGACGCTCGTAGATCCGGCTCAACTGAACATAGGTCCCGTCCTGCCCGCCGAAGGGCGACGTGTTGACCGTGAACTTCATGGACACGGTGGGTTCGTCCACGGTGATCCTCGGCAATGCGCGGGGAGCGTTCCTGTTGCAGATGGTGTCCCCGATCTTGACCTCCTCGATGCCTGCAAGGACCACAATGTCGCCGGGCTCCACTTCCTCCATATCCCGGAGCTTCATCCCGTCGTAAACCTGGAGCTTTGAGACTGTGAGCGGCGTGTTTGCGCCGGAGGCGCCGATGCAAACCAGGCTGTCCCTGGAACGCGCTGTTCCATTAAAGATCTTTCCAACCGCGAGCCGTCCCACGTAATCCGAATAGCCCAGGTCGGACACGAGCATCTGGAACGGGGCCTCAGGATCGTAGGAGGGGCCAGGAATTTCTTCGAGGATCGCGTCCAGAAGCAGGTGTAGGTTCTTTCCCTCTTCCCCCAGGGTTTTCTGGGCGATGCCGTCGCGGCCGACCGCATAGAGCAGAGGAAATTCGAGCTGATCGTCCGTGGCATTCAGGTCGATCAAAAGGTCGTAGATTTCATCGAGGACCTCGTCGGGTCGAGCGTCAGGCCGGTCAATCTTGTTGATGACCACGATGATCTTGAGATGCGCGTCCAGCGCTTTTTTCAGGACAAAGCGGGTCTGGGGCAGGGGACCTTCCGAGGCGTCCACCAGAAGAATCGCGCCGTCGACCATGGACAGGGCTCGCTCCACTTCACCGCCGCAATCCGCCTGGCCGGGGGTGTCAATAATATTGATGCGGATCCCTTTCCACATGACGGAGCAGTTCTTGGCCGCAATGGTGATGCCGCGTTCTCGTTCCAGGTCCAGAGTGTCCATCAGTCGATCGCTGACCTCCTGGTTGGCCCTGAACATGCCGCTTTGACGGAACATGGCGTCCACCAGGGTTGTTTTTCCGTGGTCAACGTGGGAGATGATGGCTATGTTTCGCAGGATTTGGTTTATCGCTCTGTGCATGATTCTAAAGATGTCCTCTTTGGGTTGACCGAAATAGGGAATATAACCGCATAAAGAAGGATTACAAGTGTTTTGTCGAAAATAAATCAACATAAATCAAAAAGTTTGATTGCTTATTGGAAAAAGGGGATTATAATAGAATCATTCAATGAGGCTCGCCCTTGTTAGCGGGCTCTTTTCCTTCTGAGGGAATACCTATTCGTTGAAATCTTTTTAGACCCGTTCCCGTTTGCTAGTATCTAGAACCCATCTCAAACGGTTGCAATGAATTGCTGCGCGGACGGCCAGGGCCGCTCCAGACTGTCGCAAACTCTCCAGACTAGGAATAGGGTATCCCGAAATCACAAGGCTCTTTCGCGAATGGATGTCTTAGGATGGGATTTCGAGGCATTCTCGTTCAGCACTGCAAAAGCGGGGGATATGATTCGGGTCATCGGGGAACGGGCTTTCTGCATCAGCAAGATGCAACCAGAGGAGACTACTATGAACGAAGTCGTTTTGTGTGCCATGTGTAAAGTGCGGGGGGTTTGCGGAAAAGGGGTTGACCGGTCGGCTGCGGCGAAGGCCTACAGCAACCCGGTGGATAAGCTGACTTCCACAGTGAGCTGGCCCACCGTATGGAGCAAATACTGCTATTTTTGCGACAAGAAAAACAGCGGGCTCATCAGGGCCTAGGGTCAAGAAGGGTCAAGACCCCGGCGGTGCCGAACAGGAAATGACATTTCACAAAGGGATGAAACCTTATGAAAGGAGAGAGGACTAAGTTGCGTATGGACCAACAATCGAGAAACAGAAGAAGGACGGTGAGACATAAGACGAACAATGAAGCAAAGGGTCTTGGGCTCATTGGCAAGAGATTCGGTGAGCTTGTCGTTCTCAGGCGTTCGAGAAGCGGTAGGGTAGGAGCCTGGATTGCCAAGTGTGATTGCGGGAGACTGGCGCTGGTGTATGACTACCTTCTGAAGAGCGGGGACACAAAAAACTGCGGATGCAACTCAGCACCCAATGAGCTAGGAGTCTAACGGCTTCCTGCCGAGCTTTTTTCAGCGCACCGGTTGCGTGCGAAACAAAACAAAAATAAGATCGGAAACATTTTAGCTTTCTTGAAATGGCGGCCAGAAATGGTCATGGGGGGCTAGGGTGCATTATGTCTTGATCCAGGGTCCTTCCTACCTTGAGTTGGATTTCGAGGCCAGAGAACAGGTTCGCGATAAGCTGAGAGAGAACCTGGAGGCTCACGGCGTTCGATTCGTGCAGTATGACTGGGTGTGGGATGAAGAGGACCGGTGTCTCCTTCTCGTGGGCCAGTACGAGAAGGCGGAAGATGCGCGGTACTGGATCGGTGCGCTGGAGTCCATGGGTTTCACGGTGCTCACGCGCACCCAATTGCCGGGAGAGGAAAGGGATGAGGGGTGATTTTGTTTTATAAAAGGGGAGCCTGAAGCCGCACAGGATCCCCCACATCCCGGAAGAGAAGATCTCCTTTGCCAAGAAGATTTTCGGCTCCTGTTTGGCCTAGGAGCATCTTGGATTCCTCTCTCTTGACCATCATCAGGCCCACTCGGGCCGGTATATTGGAATCCAAAACCCCTTTGACGACTTCACGGCTGGGTTGCTGAGTGGCCAGGATAAGGTGAATGCCTGCTGCTCTTGCCTTTGCGCCGAGAAGACTGACTTGCGTTTCGACTTCCTTCCGCTTCTTTGTATCGCCCGCAATGAGGGCGTAGTATTCATCGCAGACACAGACAATTCGTGGGAGTATTTGCTGAGTCGAACCTCTGTATTGATTTAGGGTATCCACTCCAGCTTCTTGGAACGCGACATATCGGCGCTCCATCTCGCTCACCAGTTCCTCCAGAACATCCACGACCGGCCGGGCATCCGGGAAGACAAGGCTTTCGGGTGTCAGCAGGTAGGTTGACTCTGCGAATTCATTGAACGCCGTGCGTTTCGGATCAATCAGCACGAGCCGAAGGGTCTTTGAACTATTGGAATGGATCAAGCCCTGAACGGCGACACGGAGCCACTCGGTTTTGCCGCTCCCCGTCGTGCCGGCCACGAGGATGTGGGCATTTAGCGGGTCATTCAGATCGGCGAAACGGAGCCTTGCGTCAAGGTCGATTCCGAGTGGAACAAGGGCAGAGCCTGTCACTGGGTCGCGGTCCGGCAGCTGGTCTTGCACGTCAGTAAACCGTATGATTTGCCGCTCCGGCCTTTCAACATCCACAACAGCCCGGCCCGAGTCCACTCCGATGAAGGGCGGCCTATTCAAGCCCAGTCTCACTTGAATTTCGCGGGCGAGCCGCTGGATCTGCTCCAGCTTGATCCCCCGTCCCGGGTTTATGGGAAAACGAAAGAAAGCAGGACCTGCCACGGGTTCACCTGCCAACTCCACCGGCCGGCCGTATTCACTGAAAACTTCAGTCAGTCTTCGGCCGAGCATGCTTGCCGTCTGAAAGGCTTTGTCCTTTGGCGTTGTCGACGTCTTGGGGGACTTAGAGGTTACTCCTGCCAGATGGCCGATCAAGACAAGAAGCTTTTCTTGCGCCGACAGGATATCTTCTTCACTGAAGAGGAGCTCTTTCATCTCAGGCTGAAAGGTGATCAATGCAAGCATATGACCGAAATCGCCGCGCTTGGCCCGCTTTCTTTTCGCCCTGTTCTGAGTGAGGATGAGATGGTAAAGGCAAGCCTGGGAAAGATCGGCTTCAGGGGAGGTGCGGCCGAGCTTGTACTCTTGGACACACCATTTGCCTGAGCGAGGCAGTCGCAAGAGGGAATCGGAAATGCCGGTGAGTCGCACCGGTTCAGACCAGCCGGGGGAGAGGAATTCAGCTTCAAGGGGCACTTCGGCCTGTAGGGCTGCCCGGAGTTGCTCCCACGACAGGGCTCTTTTGCGGCCTTCAGGGTTTCTCGCTACCCAGGCCAGGCCGACCAACCATTCGCAGAAAGCCTGAACAGCTTCCCACAAATGAAGAACTCCTGAAGAAGATTCCTGAAGCGGGGCATTATCTCTTGTCAGTCTCGGCCCAAGAAAAATGTCGTAGGTACGGGGAGCGAGATGGGAACGCCAGAGCTCTTTGTCGAAATCCAGGGTTTCAAGGAAAGAGAAGGCATTCTTGATAGGATCCGGGCTTACAAGATCGGCCGCCACTTCATGAAAGATTCGTCCCAGGAGGGGAGAGGATGCCTGAATGAGGGCGGTCTTGGAGGGGCCTGAAGCCCGCCGGAGATGGTCCCGCACATCGTGCACGGACAAGGTAACGGTCATTCCTCGTTCCCTTCGCTGGAGGGCAGGATTTCGGCTGGCCTGTAATCAAAGAGGACCGCTGGAGGTCCCTGGAGCCAGCCTATTCTTCCCGGATGCCTTTTGGCGACCTCTTCGATGAGAGGGACGGGTTGTCGAATCTCTTCAGCCAGCTTTTCAATCGCAATAACCTTATGCTTCTTTAGGACATCCATGACGCTGTTCATCATCTCTGAATCTGCCTCCTCCGGACCTTCCGAGGCTCCCACCATTTGACCGAAAAACGCAGTCAAACGGCTGTCGAGGTTCTGGAACAACCACTCCTCGACCGTCCTGGGGCCGATCGGCTCGCCACTATCATGGAGGTCGCCGGACCTTGCATCAGAGATCAGGCTTCGCAAGGCCTGCAGCGCTGCCAGGGTTTCCGCGTCGGGCCGGCACAAGGAAACCCCTTTCGCCACCAAGGATTCCAAGCGGCTTTTCGTCACCACCGCGGTTTTGCTGATGGGCAGGCGGCCGTCCCGAATCAGGACCAGCTCAGCGCCCTTGTTCCTCGTATGCCAATCCATCAGGCGTTTGAGCCTTGCGGATAAGCTTCTCATGTTCTGATGGTTGCAGAGGCTTACCGCGATGCGCTTATGGCCATGGCTGAGCAGCAGGTCGATATCTTTATCAGATTGTCTCTCCTTGCGCCATTGTCCGCCCAAGGCTTCAGCGAGCAGAGGCAGACCATGGGCAAGGGTCGCGTCCGATTCCGCCTCGCCCTGACCTAGGGCCACATCGCGCCTGCGGTCGAATTCCTGCGTGAGAAACTCCGTGGGGTCTTGAAGTTGAAGGGTCTGGCCTGTCTGAAACCTTTCAAGGAGGCTGGCCGCAAAGCTAAGGATTTTTCGAGGCGTCTGGGTGCCGATGGGAGAAAACGCAGGGTCAAGATCGAGAGGATCGATAGGCCAAAGAGGCTCCTGAGGATGCTGAGCTCTCAAGGCAGAGAGTTCCTTGCTCGACTCGATGCGGCTTCGAATCAGCAGGTGAGCGGATTTTTTGTCCAAGGGATCAAGACGTTCCTCCCTTTGAGCGATACGATCATAGTCCGCCCGCCGGATGGTCCTCTTGAACAGATCCAAAACCGATGACTGGATGCAAGAAATGAGAAGAGCATTGTTGCTGGAGTTGAAGAGGGAAGCGCCCATTTGACCGAAAAGAAAAAGGCTTTCCTCATCGTGTCTTGAAGTTTGAAGGGCTTCGATCTGATCAAAACAGAAGGTCACAGGCATGAGCGGGCTGGCGAGGCGGCAAAGAGAGAGAACCACTTCCCTGGCTCCATCCTCCATTTGTCCTTCTTCGTTGGCCGTGATGCCCATCAGGGTCAGAGCTTCCTCCGGTAGACGGTCTTCACCCTTGAGCCATGCGCTGGCTTCAAGAACATGATGCCCCGTGATCAGATGATAAAGAACCTTTTGAAGGGAAAAACCTATGTGTGCCTCCCGTTCCAGCCAGGGCAGGAGGATTCGTTTCCACCCGCTATGATTCCTGTTTGCTGGATTTGTTATCCATTTGAGCCAAAGCGCAGGAGGCCGGCGCTTGTTCCGGTCTCCTTCGGCGAAACGGCAAGCCGTCAGGCGCTGAAGCTGTGTGGTCCCGTCGGGAAAACGATGCAGCAGGTCTTCGGCGAAAGTCTTGCGCAGGTGCTGCCAGAGCCGCTGAGGACTAGTCTGCAAGCGGCAGTAGAGAAAGACACATTGGCCCAACTCTCCTGAACCAGCCTGCCTTTCTGAAGAGGTCCATCGTCTTTGGAGACGGCTCATGAGGTGCGTCTTGCCGCTTCCAGCTTCGCCGTGAAGGAGCACGGAGTCGCAGTGTCTGGAGATTCTGACGTGTTCAAACGCGCCGCAGCAGGTCTCAAAAGCCTGTGCATGGATTTCCGGAACATCCTGAAGGCGTTCCCAAGCATCCTTGACAATGGTCTGCCTGAAAGGATTTGGAATACCGGCGAGAGAGTTAATGTTCATGACATATCCTTGGGTGCGATGCCGACATAGTAAGTCCCTTGCTCATCCCGAACCAGTTCATCCCTCTCCTCCGGCGATAAACTAGACGGGAAGTCGTGATGATGGAGCGCCACCCTTCCCTGAATAGCAAGGGACAATACAATGTGATCAAAGACGCTTTTCGCCAGCTCCACCGAGCGACGCAGCTCTCGAATGGACACGAGGGCTCGCCTCTGGCCGGGGGGTTGAAGGCGGGTCATCGTCTTCAGAAGAAGCGCTTCAGCTTCATGGGGCGCTGTTTCCGCTTTGGATTGATCCTTTGCAAGTCCTCTTGTCTTTGGTTCAAGGCCGAGTTCGCGGCCTAAAGCGTCGTGAATTGCCTCCCGGGAGATCTGGAAGGGAGCAAGGAGTCTCTGCACAGTTGCTATTTCTTGGATGGCTTTGACCAGATAGGGCCCAGGCTCCGGCGGTTCCAAACCGTACCTGGTTTTTACCCTTCCGTACTTGGGATACTCGTAAACCTGCTTTGAATAGGAGAGATGTTCCTTAAGGTTTTTGACCTTGTACCCGGGCAGCTTTTTCTTCACCCAACCGACGAGGTCCTTGTCGGGGAGGGGGCCAGTGGCGAGTGCGTTTAGGATACTCTCCAGTGCGGTCTTGCGGGGGTCAGAGAGACAGCAGTAGGGCGCGCTTCCCGGCTGCCAGAGATAGAGCCTTCCCGCGTTAACCAGTTCATTCAGCGCAGCCTCAACTACGTCGGGGGGCAGTTTAAGGGCTGACTTGATTTTCGATACGGATGCCGTCGGAGACCTGGTCATGAAGGCTAGGACAAGGTCAGGCAGGGCCCTGGCAGGATCGCGGTCCCAGAACTTCTTCTGCGGCCACGAAAAGGCCTCTCCTTGGGCAGTCATTTTGTCGAGAAGGGCGCCCAAGTCTTTCGATGATAACCGAAAGGCCCCGGCCAGTTCTTTCCTGATCTGAGGAATGGATTTGGGCGCTTGGGACTCTTGGAGCACACTTTTCACAGCCCTTCGAAGTTCATCAACCATGACGAGCCTCCCAAGGCAGTACGGGAAAATAAAAAGGGCTTAAGTCGGCAAACGAAGCCCTTGTGATTATCGAATTCTAAAACGCGACCGGGTTGCAGCCCCTGAGCTTCCTTCTCTTGAGATCATCTAGGAGAGGTTTACTATCCCAACTCCTGATGAAGTTTTTTGAGTAGCGCCTCTATTTCGCCCTTAGTGATTTCCGGAAGGTCTCGGTTAACTGAACATCATAGGTCATCCCAGACTTCCTTCCATGGTGTGATTCTACCTGTCCTGATATCCTCCAGTCCCCTTTTGACCAGTTTCTTAAATTCCGCGGATTGAGAGAGAATTTTGGTTTCTCTGTGATCCTCCACTTCATCGAGGACGGCAAGCATCTTTTTGTAGTCCTTTATGGGAAGGATAACGGCGGTCGGGTTTCCTTCCTCATCAACAATGTACTTTTGATTGGCCGAAGGAGCCATTATTAAGATCTCCTCTCAAATGTTAAGGTGGCAGCAGATTGCCTTAATCGTCATGATTAAAATACCCCTAACTAGATCGAAAAGCAAGGAGCTTGCCGAAGGTGCGCTAATAACCTATCGTCCTGCCTCAGGGAAATGCTTGGCAGCGATGCAGGGGAGGGGGTTCTCGGAGTGCAACTCAGGTTGAGCTGCTGGTGGACAGGGTAACGGATTGTTTTGTTTGGCAATCTTTAATGGAAAGCGAATGGAGGTCAAGAAGAAACGGAGGGAGGGAAGAATGGAATGTTGGAAGAATGGAATGATGGGAAGAGAGAGGATACAAAACACAGAATGAAAAGCACTGGGATAGTGGAAGGTTGGAAGGATGGGGGAAGGAAATCCCTCGGCGACAGGCGATCGCGGCGTAGCCCTAGGGCGAAGACGGGGCGCTTCCGCGTAGTTCCGCTTGGCTTCGCCACAGATGCCCCGTGCGGCGGCACGGAGGCTTAACTGGTGGGCGATGCGCGACTCGAACGCGCGGCCTTTGGTTCCGGAGACCAACGCTCTATCCACCTGAGCTAATCGCCCACGAATGCTTTAACCTGTAGCAGCTTTAGGTAAGGAGGTCAACACGGAAGTTGGGGGATTCGGGGACTCGCGCAGAGTGCGCAAAGAGCTCAGAAGTCCCCCTCCCCTTTATCCCCTCCCGCCAGGGGAGGGAAAGGATAAGATGGAATGACGAAAAAACGGAAAAGATGAAGGGCAGGTGGAAGAGAATTGGAGTGCTGGCTGTTGGCGGAAAGCTGAACGCTGAGAGCTGACAGCTGACGGCTATTTTGTCAGAGGGAAGTAGAACATGCCCTTGTCAAAGATCTCTCCAATAAGAGGCATCACCATCTCAGGGAATACGCCGATGACAAGGAC
>Ga0105100_10000438_pt1 | contig 24718 bp, 23 predicted proteins | sample PPLLak12cMay2015_2_FD_87033 | JGI IMG/M metagenome (GOLD analysis project Ga0105100, IMG submission 87033) | Freshwater sediment microbial communities from Prairie Pothole Lake near Jamestown, North Dakota, USA - PPLs Lake P8 Core (1) Depth... | ecosystem: Environmental > Aquatic > Freshwater >...
CCACCCCTTCTTGCGCAGTTCGGGGTAGACCTTCTGGGTGTAATCGCCGCCCTGGCAGGTGACCACGATCTCGAGGGTAGAAAGGAGGGTGAGGTCAAAGGCATCCTTTAGGGGCGGTACGTCGAGTCCCACGTCCGGACCTTTTCCACCCACGCTGGAAGTCGTAAAGAAAACCGGCTCGTAGCCTTTGAAGTCCTTCTCTGCCGTCATGCGTTCCATGAGCACAGAGCCTACCATGCCTCTCCAACCTACAAATCCTATTCTGAGCATCCCTACCTCCCTCTCCTAAATCATCATCCCCTGACCCTGACCTTCTCCCCCCTGTGATCGGGAACTTCGACATAGAAGATGGTCAAAATCGAAAGCTAATTCTAAATCGATAAAAATATAGGTAACTGTGGAAGCGTGCAAGAACAAAATAAGATGAGCGGGAGTCGCGAGCGCAGCGCCCGTAGAAGCCAGACTATGCCGCAGTGTCTCTTGAAATCAGCTCCATCATCTCGCCAAACACTTTACCAATGGAATCGTGGATGACGAGATCTGCCCTGGAATCGAGGCCGGTTTCATCCCGGTTGATGATCATGAGCCTGGCGCCTTTATCCAGAGCATGAATGGGGATGTAAGCCGCCGGGTAGACAACCAGAGAGGAGCCGAGGACCAGGCAGAGATCACATTCACCGGCGAGCCGATAAGCCTTAGCCATTTTATCTTCAGGCATGGATTGACCAAAGGAGACCGTATCTGGTTTGAGTATTCCGGAACAGTCATCGCAATAAGGAACTTTCACTCCCGATTGGAGCCTGTCCTGGATCAGGCCTCGGTCGTATTTCTTCCCGCAGCTCAGGCACGAGACCGTAAAGGCGTTTCCATGGATTTCGATGATTTTTTCCGATGAGTTTCCGGTTTTGTGGTGAAGATTGTCAATATTCTGGGTGACGATGCCAATCAGTTTACCCATTGCTTCGAGTTTCAGGATTGCAAGGTGACCGCGGCTCGGAGAGGCGTCTTTCATGGTCCCCCAGAACTCTGTGCTCATCTGCCAGTATTTTTCCCTCGCGCTTTCACTGGAAACAATTTTTTGAAAGTAGAAGTCCGTAGGATCATACTTTTCCCAGACACCCCCGGGGCTTCTGAAATCAGGAATGCCTGATTCGGTGCTCAAGCCTGCCCCTACGAAAACCAGAATTCGGTTACTGTCCTGAATCAGTTCAGTGCCACGCTGGATCAATGGGTCAATCATGGCATTCTCCTTCCCCCTCACCCTCGCCCTCTCCCTCCAGGGGAGAGGGGATAGCATTGACCCCTGGTCGCCCTAGGCGCCGCCAAGACGGGTAGGCCCCCATAAGTCTGGCGGGTAAACCGCTCCTGCAAGGAGGTAGGGGCCAGAGTTATGCGTCTCGCGCTAGGCGGAAAAAGGGATTGGTCTGGCGCTCTCTACCGATCGTGCTTTCAGGTCCATGCCCCGGATATACTCGCAGGTCATCTCCCAGAGGAAAGATCTTTCGCTTCACACCTTCTACAAGCAATTCATGGCTCCCGCCAGGAAAATCGGTTCGCCCCACAGAGCCCGCAAACAAAGCGTCTCCAGTAAATACGGCTCCAGGTGCGTAGAGGCATACCCCGCCAGGGGAATGACCGGGAGTGTGGATGATAGAGAGGCTGTAATTTCCGATCTGGATGATCTGCCCCTCTTCCAGGAAGCCGTCGGGCCTTGCTCCGAGACCGCCCGCGTCCATACGATGAATCCAAACCGGCGCCTTTGTAATGCGCTTGAGCTCAGGCACACCGCCCACGTGGTCAACGTGACCATGGGTGATGGCGATCTGCTTTATGGTGAGGCCTAATCGGGTTATTTCTTTGACGATGCGAAACGCTTCGTCCCCTGGGTCGATCACCAAACCCTGCTTGGTTTCTTTGCAGCCCAGTATATAACAGTTAGTCTGATAGGGACCGACAACAAGTCTTCTTAGCACGGTAAAATCCTCACACGCTCCCCTTTCCAAAAGAGGAGAGATTTTAATAGAATAATAAGAGAGAACTGATTCTTGTCAAGCGCGGGCCCAGGATTTCAAAACAGGCAAACCTCGAATCCTCTTGGTAAAAGACAGGCCTTCTGCTATATTCCCCGTCATGAACCCTTACCGATTTAAGGCGTTGAAATAGGCTTTCACCATTTTCGGAAAGGCATCCGTTATGTTTTCACTTGCCGAGGTATATGATCTGGGGATCCGGATCGAAAAAAACGGAGAGAAGTTTTACCGGGATGCCATGAAACAGACGTGGAGCACTCCCATCGCGGACCTGCTGAAAATGCTTGCTGAAGAAGAGGTGAAACATGTGGATTTTTTCGTGAAAAGAATAGACGCGCTGAAACAGAAGAGAGAGAATCCCTTCCTCGATGAAATGGGCACCTCCATGCTGAAGGATATTCTGGGAAATCAAACCTTTTCCCTTAAGGATACGGACGTTTCAAAGATCAGGAGCGCAGATGAACTCGTTTCTCTCGCCATAGAGTTCGAAAAGGATACGATTCTTTTTTACGAAGTGGTCGGCTCTTTCATGACCGATGAGGAGGCGCGCCGCGAACTCAAGGAGATCATCGAGGAAGAAAAACGACATGTGAGGTTGTTTGAAAGCTATGGCGACAAAGAAGTCCATTTACTCAAACTGAACCACAAATCGTGAAGAAGGAGCTTTGAGGGAGCACCATGACTTTTAGCGACGAGATGATTGACAAGTACTGCCACGTCCTTCTATGGGCGTTGAAGACGGCCAGAAAAGGGCCGTGCAGAAAGAATGAGATTATCATGATTCGCTATGAACGGGCGGCTTTGAGGTTAGCCGAAGCCCTTCAGGCGAGCTTACTCGATGCAGGCATGAACCCGGTTCTCCGCGTGGGCATGTCTCCGAAGATGGAAAAACAGTTCTATGTCAAATCAAACAAAAGGCAGCTCGTGTTTCAACCGCCCGGTGAAAGGGAGCTTTATCAAAAACTCAACGGCGGCATTTATCTTCATGCTCCAGATTCGCTGACCCACCTTGCAGACGTGGATTCAAAGAAAATCGGAAAAGCTGCGGTCGCACGAAAGCCCTTGAAAGACATCCTGGATCGGCGAGAGGAAACAGGAAAGTTCAGTTGGACCCTCTGCCTCTTTCCAACAGCCGAACTGGCAAAACAGGCAAAACTCTCGATGGTTCGATACGCCGATCAGGTGATCAAAGCCTGCTATTTAGACAGAAAAGATCCTGTTACAGAGTGGGAGGAGACCTTCCGAAATGCTCTGGCGATCAAAAGGTGGCTAAACCGTATGACGATCGAGCGGCTTCACGTGGAATCCAATCATGTGGATCTGCAAATCACTCCTGGAGAAAGAAGAAGGTGGGTGGGCATCACAGGCCACAATATTCCAAGTTTCGAGATCTTTCTCTCTCCGGATTGGCGGGGCACGGAAGGGAGCTATTACGCAAATCAGCCTTCCTATCGCAACGGAAACTATGTGGAAAGTGTGAAGCTCACCTTCAAAAAGGGGAGGGTGCTCAAATCCCAGGCCGCAAAGGGCGGAAGCTTCCTGGCAAAGCAGGTGGCGCTGGACCCGGGCGCCGCAAGGGTAGGAGAGTTTTCCCTCACGGACAAGAGATTCTCCAGAATAGACCGCTTTATGGCCAATACACTCTTTGATGAAAACTACGGTGGCAAGCATGGAAACTGCCATCTTGCTCTCGGGTCTTCCTATTCCGACACTTTTTCAGGCGACCGTTCCAAACTGACAAAAGACAAAAAAAGGAAGCTAGGCTTCAATGATTCTGCTCTTCACTGGGACCTGGTGAACACCGAGGATAAGAGGGTCACTGCCCATCTGGCGGGTGGGAAGAAAGTGGTGATTTACGAAAAGGGAATGTTTGCCATGTAAGGATTGCCTTCTCCCGTCGAAGAGAGAGGCCATGTTTTGTGATGCTAGATCTTGGTAAAACCATCCATCTCGGCGGTACCGCAAGAAGCCCTGAAGATGTCGCGAGCCTTTACGATCTGGGGCTCCAGTTTGCCGAGATCCCCATTCTCAATCCCTCTAAGTTCATGCCTCTTATCCAAATCTACCAGTCCTTGCAAAAGAAGCTGGGACTTTACTATCTCTGCCACGGACCACGAGAAGGCGACCCCAACGATATTGAAGCGCTCCATAAAGCGTATCTCCCCAAGGTTTTTGATCTCTTCCCTATCATGCAAAGCCTGTCCATGGACCTTGTCACGATTCATCTGTGGCTGGACCGGCGATTTATCAAGAAGGATTCGCTTGGATCAAAACTGGGAATCCTCAAGAGAATCGTGGAGAAGGCTGCTGAATCTGAAATCACGGTCTGCATCGAGAACCTGAGTGAGGAGGCTAGCGATCTGGAACTGTCCTTTCATGAGATTCCATCCCTGATGATGACCCTTGATCTGGGCCATGGGGAGCTTCTTTGCGAGAAGAACAGGAGCCTGGGTTTCATCGAGAAGTTCCCGGAGAGAATTAAACACGTTCATCTCCATGATAATCGGGGAGGGAACTCTCATAAGGACGATCTGCATCTGCCGCCCGGCGAAGGGCTGATTGACTTCAAGGGACTGTTTGAAGCGCTGCGTGGAATTCATTACGATCGCACGGTGACCCTTGAGTTGAAGCCTCACGAGATCAGGAAATGCTTGGCCTATGTGTCCGAGCTTGTCTCTGGTTGTCCCGATGATCGCAGTTCTTCTTGACATAACGATTGCCGTTCATTTCTCTTGGATTCTCTTCCTGGTCTTCGGTTTTGTCTTTGCCTTGAAGGGCTCAAGGATTGCTTATGTTCATCTGGGAGGGCTGGTCTTCGCCCTTGTCCTGAATGCCATGGGTTGGTATTGCCCGCTCACCTATTTGGAAAATCATTTTCGAGCTCTTCATGAGGGGCATTCGATCTATTCAACTTCATTCTTGATGAAATACGTGGAGACGCTTCTATACCCGAATATCTCTGAGAGCATTCTCAGAGGAGGGGAGATCGTCGTGACGGGTCTTTACATTCTTGTCTACGCCTATTGGGCTAAAAGGACTGGTGTCTGGAGATGCTTGGGGAAAATCTAAAAGCATCAGGGTAAGAAAAAACCGATGATTGAAGGCCGCCGTGCTTTTAGGTGTGGAAACTGGCCCGACGCATTGACTCTGGAGGGCCAGCCTTTCCACCTTGCCGTCCTCGTGAGGATAGGAGAAAACCCTGCCCAGGTCATCGAAACAGGCTTGCAAAGACCGACAACCTCGATGTCTTCGAAAAGCCTCAACCTTCTCCCTTTTTCACCTTCACGAGTTCTTTCGTGACTTGGTTCATGTGATCTTGGACTTTTGGGATCAGAGGCGAAGACGGGTATTTGTCGGCCACGGCTTTCAGGATATTATAAGATGAGTTCAACAACTCCTCTTTCTTGACTCGGTCCTTGGTATTGCGTGCGCTGAGGAATAGCTTCGCAGCCCTGTTTCGTTCGCGGTTGATGATTTTTTCCACAGCCATGTTTTTGAGTTCTTTGACCTCTGGATCGGAAGAGGGCAGTTCATTAAGCTTAAGGATGGCTTCTTCATATTTCTCGCTTCTCATGAGGTTGAGAGCGACTTCCTGGCCATCCTGTTTTTCTGCTTCCCGCTGGGGCTCTTTTTGTGAATCCACTGAAGGTCCTTTGGCGGCGACCTCGGTTTTTCCCTGCTGCAGAGAGTTCCCTTCGGCCATTTCCACGGATTTCAATGCCTGGTCGATCAACTCAGCCTCCGGCCCTTCATCAAACCGGATTCTTTGCTGGAAAAGGATGAACTTTGCTCTCCCAAAGTCTCCCTTTTGTGCTGACTCGTCCGCCTTTGCCAGGGCCTCCCTCAGCGCGCGTTCATTGTCCGTCTTCATCACGTCCGCCCTTGGCGCGGAGGCATCAGGCAAAGCCGGTTTAGGTCCTTCGGGAGCAAGCTTTTGTTCGAGGCCTCTGACCAGCGCCTCTCGCTCGCTAAGCTTGCGCTGCAGCCTTTCAAGGATTTCTTTTGCCTCTTTCTCGTTGCCCATTGCCATCTGCCATTCGATCATCTGTGCGCACAGATGGACCAGATCCGGCTTTCCCTCGAGCTGCCTGGACACCTCCTGACCGACGCTGAGGGCGGTGGGGAAGGTTCCCTTCTTGCCAAGAGAAAGGGCCAATAAGAGACTCAGATCAGGGGTGAGAGCTTCAGGGCCGAAAGTTTTTTCCATATCCAGAATCCCGTCAATGACTGCCTGATCCTTGCCCATGGAAAAGGCCTCCACGATTTGTTTTCTTTGGACTGCGAGCTGGGGGATCCCCACTGAAGAAAGACTCTCACCGGCCTTCTTTTTCGTGAGGTATCGATCTTCCATCTGTTCGAGATTTCTCAGCAGGATGTTGATCATGGGAACGTAATTCTGTTTCAAAGAGCCGCTCTGAGAGGCTGTCTTTAGACCTTTGTAGGCTGCCAAAAGGTCCTGCGCAAGACTCTGGTCTTCCTTTGATAGTTCCTGGGTTTCGAGGAGGCGGCTAAGATAGAGGATTCGCCTGTCCAGCGCTTCAACCGACAGAGAAGGGGGAGGGGCCAGGTCCTGTTTTGAGCTTACCGGTTCTCTCTGAAGCGCGGGTTGACAGGCCCCACAAAGGGTCAGCAAAACTACCGCAGACGCGACAAACCGAACAGAGGTTTCACTTTTTCTCATGGGAGACTCCTTGAAGAGGCTCAAATACTCTTTTCAATGTCCATGCATTGTCCTGCAAGTCGAGCCCCGTCAGTGCCCTGGGGAGATTTGCCGGCCCAGGTTCATCCCTCAGCGATGCAGGAAGACCACTCTTGGGCGAGACCGCGATCTTTCGAATCCCCTCCTTCAAGGGCGTTTCTGTGGAGCCAGTCTCAAAAATCAGATCCGCCATCTGGAGGCTCTTGCGGTAATCGGGGCTATTTACGATCATGTTGACCGAATCGATCCAGAGGGGCAGTGCGCCTGCAGAGCCATAAATCGAGATGTACCTTGATTTCATGGGGCGATTGTCATCGTATCCCACGTAACTTGCGACCACATATCCGTTTTCAAGCCCGAGATCCCCGGATTTCTTGTCGGGACCCGGAACAAAGCCCACAAAGCTGGAGTTGGTGTATCGATTCGATGTCCCTGTTTTCCCATAGGTTCGGATGAGGATATTCAGGTTCTGATTTTCGGCTCCCAGATTGAGTCGGATCGCCTCTTTCGCACTTCGACCGGTTCCGTTGTCCATGACCGCTCTGAGGATGTCCGTCACCAGCGCTGAGACCCTTTGAGAGAGGACTCTCTTGGGCTGAGGAGCGTATTCCCATACGGTTTTTCCCTGTCTGTCCACAATCTTGGTAATGATCGGCGCCATGCCCGTGGTGAGCCTGTCTTCGAGGGGATAGACCTTTCCCGTCATGATCGTATGGTAGGTCAGCGCGGCTTCCAGAATGCTGATCGAGTTTGCGCCCAAAGGAAAAGAGAGAACCGGATCCAGTTTTGTGGAAATCCCCATCTGTTCTGAAAGTCTGGTGACGTAAAGAAGGTTGACCAGCCTTCTGAAGTCCCCAAGCCTGTAGAGAACTTCGGCGTCATATTTTCTCTTTGGCGCCCCTTTGTTGTAGATCTCTTTGGACTGACTCTCAAGCAGATCGATCGTCCTTGAAGGGATGACGCCTTCGAGCCACACGTCCTCTTCGGTTACCCCCTGGAGCACCTCAAAAACCGAGTCCAAAGAAAGAGGCTCGCATTGGTGAATGGTATTCCGCGGCGGAGCGAGCGTGAAGATCACACGGAGAGAGCCTTCTTCCTGTGTTTGAACGCAAAAGCGGGGGATTTCCGCTCGGATCAGTTCCTCCAGCGGCTGATCCTGGTTCCCCCTGGAAAGAGACAAGAGATTTTTCAGGTTCCGGAACGTCCTTTTCATTTCTCCATTGAGCGACTGAAGTCTTGAATAGTTTAGACGATAAATACGATAGTCTTCAGGGGTCTGCGGATTGAGTTCGCTTGTATCCACGCTATAGTGAAGGCGGCGGAGAAATTCGATGGCCTTTTCGTGACCGCTGAAAATAAGGTCTGACTCGATTTCTTTCTTGGCTTCCTCAAAAGCGGCTTCCAGAAGGGATTCCTTGTCCACCATGATGCCGTACTTGTCGCGAATTTTGGCCACATATTGCTCATAGGTTTCATCCTCCCGCCGGCTAAGACCAAGGCCTTCGACCACCTGATTGAACTCCCTTGGGCTGAGCTGATCGGTGAGGTGGTAGAGCAACCAGACCGTGGCAAGATTTTCCGACTTCGCGCCTGCCCAGGTCATGGAGACCCGATTCGACTCTGGCGGATGGTCGGGCCTAGGCAGGTAAAAGGTGCTCTGGTAGCGGAAGAGGTCCGGCTCATTGATCAAAGGGTCCATGGTGTTCCAGTTGAGCTGCAAGGCGGCCGTGTAAACCAGGGGCTTAAAGATAGACCCCAGCTGCCGTTTGGCATCCACGGCGCGGTTGAAAAAGCGGTCAAAAAAGCCGCCCACCATGGCTCTCACCATCCCTGCCTGAACAACGATGATTCCTCCTTCCAGTTCAGGGACCTCAGACAAAACGAGTTTTTTCTGGCCCGGCGATTGAGGGGTCTCCAGGTATTGAACCGGGACGGTATCCCCCACGGCCAGCTGCTTCAGAAACTCGGGAGCGAGGCGTTTTTCAAAACTCGTCCATACGCCTCTTTTCCCTTTTATCCAGGCATCCCCCAAAGGCTGGAGACCTTCGTAGTCGATGGTCCCTTCGCCATCGCCCCAGGAGACCACGAGATGGGGATTCTGTTTATCCGCAGAAATCGCCGTGATTCTGGAAAGGAAGGGCAGGTCGGTTTTAACTTTTCCAGAGAGATCTTCTGCAAACTCTTCGTATCGTTTCATGGAAAGCTCGTCCCTATATCCTGAGAGCTTCACGTCGAGAAGGGGCAGATGCCTCCGAATACTTCGTAGAGCTCCTTCCTGCATTTCTTTGTTGACCGAGGTGTAGATTCTGATCCCGGAAGTGGCGATGTTGTCCACTCCCTGCTCATGAAGAGCCGACTTGAAGTACTCCGATTCCAGCTGCTCACGAATGTAATCCAGAATGACGTTCAACCGGTAGCCCAGCTTTCCCTGTTTGAAGGGCACCTCTCTCTGCTTGGCCTGCTGGTATTCGTCCGCGGTGATGTAATTCATATCGAGCATATTGCTGAGGACATGATCCTTGCGCTGCCTTGAAAGCCGTTTCGCCTCCTTTTTGTCTGGATCTGTTCTCTTGGTGAAGGGATTGAATCGGTTGGGACTTTTGATGGACCCCGCGATGAAAGCACACTCGACTAGATCCAGGTCTTCGGCCTCCTTGTCAAAAAAATACTGTGCCGCAATCCGCAGTCCTCTTCCGATTCCGGTAACGAAGAACTGGTTGATATACATCTCAAGAATTTCTTCCTTAGAGTACTCCCGTTCCAGCAACAGGGCCTCCATCAGTTCTTTGAGCTTGGCCTGATAAGATCTTTTTTCCCGGGTGAAAATGTTCTTGGCCGTTTGCTGGGTAAGCGTGCTGCCGCCCTGGGCGATACGGCTTGCTCTGTAGTTGGCAACCACGGCTCTGACAATGGCTTTGATGTCAAAGCCTGGATGGGTGAAGAACGTCTTATCCTCTGTGGCTACCAGGGCTTTAATGAAATAAGGAGGAATGCTTTTGTATTCGATATACCGCCGGTGGGTTTTGTCGAAGAAAACACCCAGTACGGTCTCGCCGTCATCGCAATAGACCGGGCTCTCAGAAAAAACAATGCTGTCGATGGCCCCACGCTTGATCTTTTCCTTCGCTTCTTGGGCAACCTCATGATAAATGGTGTAAAGCAACCAGGCCGCACCAAGAAATGACAGGAACCCCAGGATAAGCAAAACCAGAACAGATCTCTTCACCATCTTCATCATTTCACGCCACCGAGACAGGTTGCCACGCGCTCACAACATCGCTTTGCATGTCTGAAGACGGTATCAGCTCGCCGGACAGAAGTTTCTCTCTGAGGATCTGTTTCAAATTCATTCCTTTCATCCGCAAGCCTTCTCGCCCATATTCCATGTTCGCTTCGATCACGTGCCACTTCCCTTTGCACAGCATTAGGTCGAGACCCACATCATTGAATCTGCAGCGAAGTGCTGTTTTGCGGGCAAGGGAAAGCGCCTCAACCGGAATGTCAAGAAATTGAGGGGTGCCGCCTTGATGAAGATTGCTTCTGAAGTTCGCCGGGTCTCTGTAGCGCCAGTAGGAGAGGATCGGCTCGTAGTTGATGAGAATAACACGCAGATCTCGATCATGGGGAAGATATTCCTGGATGTACGCCACACGGGTCAAGCGGAGATAGGCCTGCAGCTGTTCCGGGTTTTCGATCTTGTAGACGCCTCTTCCCCTCGCAGAGGCTCGCGGCAGCTTTGCGACAAAAGGGAAAGAGAAATCGCCGAGGATGTCCTGGTGGTGGAGGTGGAAGTAAATCCTCGTCCTGGGATGCGGAACACTTAGCATGGAGAACAGGGTGGTTTGTTTGATTTTTTCATCAGCATAGAGACAGGTCTCAAGGCTTGGGAAAAAGGGTTTCCCCAGGGTAGTGAAGAACTGGGCATAATTGGCGGTCGGATAAAGAATCAGGGCAGCCTCAAAAATAAGTTTTCTCTCTTCCTCGGAATAGTCCACGAAATTAGCTTTCACCCCGAGAGTCAAGACCTCAGGTACCCCTTTGAGCCTGCTGCCTAACGCCACAAATCGTTGTCTTTTTCCCGTCACTGCAACCCCAAGGAACGTTGATGCAGGAACCTTAAGGACCTGATGTTCACCATTCAATGAGAAAAAAGCTTCAATGTCAATAGCGTTGAACCGGTCCATTCAAGAAGGCAGAGGCCAAGAGAGCCATGAAAGGACCTTTTGGGACATCTCCTTCGCCTTGTGCAGAACCGCCTGGAGTTCCAGGGTCAACAGCTTCCTGTCTTGCATGACCAGCATTCCGTTGACCACACAGTGGCTCACATCGTTTCCCTTTGCCGCATAGACAAGATGGGAGTAAGGGTTGTACATGGGTGTGAGGTGAGGTTTGTGAGTGTCCACGACGATCACATCCGCCTTTTTACCCACTTCGAGAGAACCGATGCGATCCTCCATGCCCAACGCTTTTGCCCCTGAGGAGGTGGCCATGTTGAGGACCGTCCATGCATCTAATACGGTTGGATCCATGGCGGCGACCTTGTGGACTTTTGCGGTGGTGTCCATCTCTTCAAACAGGTCCAAGTTGTTGTTGGATGCACACCCGTCTGTTCCCAATCCCACCGTAATCCCCTGAGCCAGCAGCCGCGGAACAGGAGAAATGCCGGAGGCAAGCTTCATATTGCTCTCCGGGTTTGTAATGGCTTTGACACCATGGTTCGCCATTCTCCGGATCTCCACATCGTCCACATGCACGCAGTGATCTGCAATGAGGTGGGGTCCAAGGACACCCAGGGACTCAAGGTGTTCAAAAGGTTTCTTGCCGTATTTTCTTCGCACCTCCTCGATCTCGCTCGCGCTTTCAGCGACGTGGATAATCAGGGGAACTCCGTAGTGTTTTGCCAATCCGTTGGCGGCGATCAAAAGATCCGGACTGCACGTGTAGACCGCATGCGGTTCCACGGCGACAGAGACAAGAGGATGGCCCTGCCACTTCCTAATCAGGGATTCGGTGTACTTCAAACCCTCCTCGATCGGGCCGTAGTTCGGTGAAGGAAAATCATAGAGGACTTCACCCACAAGGCACCGCATCCCGGCGGTCTGGGCGGCTTCGGCGACCTCCTCTTCGAAGAGATACATGTCGCAGAAAGTCGTCGTGCCGGACAGGATCATCTCTGCACAGGCAAGAAGGGTACCGGTGCGCACGAACTCACGGTCCATGCGGCTTTCCACAGGAAAGATATAGTGATTGAGCCACTCCATGAGAGGGAGATCATCGGCAAGCCCCCTGAAGAGGGACATGGCCGCGTGGGTGTGACCGTTGACCAGACCCGGAAGAATGAGACCTCCTTTTGCGTCAATTGTTTTACCGGTTCGCATCTCAGAAGGGTCCCCGTTTCCGATAGCAGAAATGGCGTCTCCCTGAATGCAGAGGAACCCTTTTGCTATGATGGTTTTGTTCGGGTCCATCGTGAGGATGGCGCCGTTCTTGATAAGGATATCCACTTCTTTCACGCTCAATCTCCTCGTGCACAAATATCGAATCTCAAAATCCCCCTCCCGTCCCCCTTTATAAAGGGGGAAGCTCGCCTGGTTTCTGACTCCCCCCTCTTTTGTAAAGAGGGGCAGGGGAGATTTTTTGCGGTTCGCTTTGGGCTTCTCCGCAATGCATGATCAAATCGTCGTCCATTACTCCAACACCTATCCTGCTACAAACTCGAAATGACTTCTTCGAGAAGAGGGGCGAGCTTGGCGCCGGCCTTGCCTGCCGTAGCAATCACTTCCTCGATGGAGATCTTCTTCATGCGATCCGGAAGGTTCACGTTCGTGATGGCGACGATCGCCAGCACGCGAAGGCCGCAGTGCACCGCAGCAATCCCCTCGAGCACGGTGGACATTCCAACGGCATCTGCGCCGGCCATTCGAAGAAACCGAGTTTCAGCAGGCGTCTCCAAGCTTGGCCCCAGGATCCCCACATAAACCCCTTGCTTGAGGGAGACTTCCAATTCCAGGGCCTTCTTTGTCGCCAAATCGATCAGGGAAGGATCATAGACCTGCGACATGTCCGGAAAGCGCGGCCCGAAAGCATCCAGATTAGGACCGAGCAGAGGATTTCTTCCAGTCCAGTTGATGTGGTCCGTAACCACCATGATGTCGGCCGGCTCGAACAAGGGGTTCAGGCCGCCGGCAGCGCTCGAGATAATCAGGGATTCCGCGCCGAGGCTTGCCATGACTCGAACAGGAAAGGTCACCTCGGCGGGTGAATAGCCTTCATAGAGATGGAATCTCCCCTCCATGCCCATGACGGCCTGCTTTCCAAGGCGGCCGAATACCAAGGTGCCTTTATGCCCCACGGTGGTTGAACTGGGAAAATGGGGGATCTCCGGATAGGGAATGCGGAGATGAACTTCAATATTCTTGGTAAGGTCTCCAAGCCCGGTTCCCGTGATCAAACCGATTTTAGGTGGAAAGGGGATTCTCTTCGACAGGAAGTCTGCAGCTTCCCGGATCTTCTCAAGCATGATATTCTTCTCCTTGGGCAGGCTTCTGAAAAACCCCCCGCCTACATACAGGCTGCTCAAAAATGCCCAGATCCAAGGCTCCCGGAATCCAGTGGAGCGAGGCGTACTTGACCGTACGTCGCAGCGACGAAGGATGAGGGAAACACCGGAGATGGGCATTTTTCAGCAGCCTGTTAGTTATCACAAAACGCTTGCAGTTAAAAGGGGTTGTGAGCTAGAAATTTATTTTCCATCCAAACTCAGAGGTAAAGCATGCTTTCTTCCATGATTGAAGACCTTATGAAACCCGAAACACTTCCTGATCCCACAAGGCGTGTCCTGCTGGTTCAGACCCACATCTCGCTCGTGTTCGTGGCGGATGAATTCGTCTACAAAGTGAAAAAGCCGGTCGATTTCGGGTTCCTGGATTTCACCTCCCTTGAAAAAAGAGCTTTCTATTGCCGGCAGGAATTGAACCTCAACAGGCGCCTTGCAAAAGACATCTATCTCGGGGTTCTTCCTATCCGCTTTGATGGGAGAAAATATAGCATGCGATCCAGGAAAGGCGAGATCGTCGAACATGCGGTCAAGATGAAGCGGATTTCGCAACAGCGATTGATGAAATCCCTCTACGAAAGAGGGGCCCTGAATGAAAACCATCTGCGCCGCTTGGCTCGAACCCTGGCAGCGTTTCATCTTCATGGCGTGAGGAGTGCGGAAATCGATGAGTTTGCAAAACCGGAGCGATTCAGGATCAACACGGACGAAAATTTTTCCCAGATCCGTAAATACATAGGGCTCAGTATCAGGAAAAAACAGTACGAAGCTCTTCAGGGTTGGACCGATCGCTTTTACCGGACAAGTCGTGAACTCTTCACCGAAAGAATCCGGCAAGGAAAAATCAGAGATTGTCACGGCGATCTCCACATGGAGCACGTCTGTTTTTCGAGAAGCCTTTCCATTATCGATTGCATCGAATTTAACGACCGGTTCCGTTACAGTGATACTTTGGCGGATATCGCTTTTCTTCTGATGGACCTCGAATATCATGGGGGAAAGAAATATTCCGCCTTGCTCTGGAAGCATTACAGGAAGTTTGCCGGGGAGGGGGCTTTGGAGCCTCTCCTTGATTTTTACAAAGTCTATCGGGCTGTTGTTCGAGGAAAGGTGAACAGCTTTCAGGTCGACGACCCGAGGATCAGCGCCGAGGACAAGGACAGGGCGGTACAGAGGGCGAGAAGATATTTCGCTCTCGCGTGTTCTTATATCCAGTGAGGAGAAGAAGAGATGAGAGAACCTTTTATCGATTTCATGAATAAGGAACTGGGATCGGATACCGTGCTCATCGCGTGCGGCCTTCCGGCATCCTACAAGACGGAAACCACGGAGGTGATCGCCAGACTCAAGGGATACGCCATCCTTCGCACGGACATGATCCGTCTCGAGGTGTTGAAGGGCGAAGATATTTTTGACGAAAAGGTCGCTTCCAATATGGATAAGAGAAAACTCGTCTATGACGAAATGTTCAGACTGGGGGAAGAACTCTCGGCCAAGGGCGAAAGCGTTCTTTTCGACGCCACCTTCGTGAGCCAGTCCTTGAGACGGCGCGCAGCTGAAGTGGCGGCCAAGAACCGCAAGCGTTTCGTAATCCAGCAGACCCAGTGTCCCCAGGAAGTCTCTCTGAAACGCATCTCGGAAAGGAGCAAGGAGAACTATGAATCCAATGCTCTGACCGAACAGGCCTATCTCAACAACAAAAAGAAGTTTGAAGCGGTTGACCTCGCAGATCTGAAAAATCTCTTTCCAAGCCTGAACCTTCTCCATCTTATGGTGGACACCACCTCGGACCTCGAAACAGAGTGGTTTGTGGTCGGCAAGGTCACCCGATGACCAGGTCTCTCTGAGGGGATAGGGCAGTGCTCGAAGAAACTTGGATGAGCGACAACCAGAGTATCGAACTCCTTCAGCAGAGGATCAAAGCTGCTCGCGGGCAGATTCCTAGTGATCTGGTGCTCAAGAAGGGCAGGGTGGTCAATGTCTTTTCCGGGGAGATCCTGTAGAGTGATGTGGCGATTCACCAGGGGGTGATCGTCGGTGTCGCAGAAGGGTATGCGGGCCGGCAAGAAATGGATGTGCAAGGCCGGTTCATCGCACCGGGACTGATCGACGGTCACATGCACGTGGAAAGCACCATGCTTCTTCCTTCAAGTCTTGCCGCGTCCCTTCTCGTACACGGAACAACCGCCATCGTTTCCGACCCCCATGAAATTGCGAATGTGATGGGCCTGGAGGGAATCCGGTTCATGCTCCGCGAAAGCGAAACGCTCCCATTTGACATCTTCTTCATGGCTCCTTCCTGTGTGCCCACGACCCGCCTTGAGACTTCGGGCGCTTGTCTGGATCTAGAGAACCTCGCCTCCCTGAGAGAGGAACCACGAATCCTCGGGCTCGCTGAGATGATGAACTATCCCGCTGTCCTTGCCGGGGATGCGAAAGTGATCGGGAAGATCTCGCTTTTCAGAGCGAGGGTGATCGACGGCCACGCACCCTCCCTCTCAACGCATGATCTCCAGGCTTATTGTTCCGCCGGAATTCAGTCGGACCACGAGACCAGCGACCTCCAGGAAGCTGTGGAGAAGCTTCGCGCCGGGATGATGATCCTGATCCGCGAAGGAACGTCTGCTAAGAACTTGGAGACCTTGCTTCCCCTTGTGAGCCGGAAGAACAGCCGGAGATTCTGTTTTGTCACCGATGATCTTCATCCGGAAGACCTGATGGAGAGAGGTCACCTCGATCATGTGCTCAGAAAGGCGGTTCGTTTGGGCCTGGATCCCTTGACCGCTCTGCAGATGGTCACGCTGAATCCGGCGGAGTTTTTCGCACTTCATGACCGGGGCGCGGTCGCACCCGGTTATCGGGCTGACCTGGTGGTCATGAAAGACCTGGAGAGCTTTTCTGCGGAAAGAGTGTACAAGGACGGGCGCTTGGTAGTTTGTGACGGGAGGATGGTTGATTTCCCGCAAAAAAAGAAAGCGAGTCTTCCTTCCTGGCCGATCAGGATCCATACTCTCAGCCCTGAGAGCTTTAGAATAAAGAAACAAGGCGCCAAAGCAAGGGTCATCGAGGTGATCTCGGGGCAGATTCTTACCAGGGCCCGGGTCGAAGAAATTCTCTCCGTCAATGGATGGATCCTTTCGGATATCCAGAAAGATATTCTCAAGCTCATGGTGGTTGAAAGGCACAAGGGAACAGGAAACATAGGCCGCGGTCTTGTTCAGGGCTTTGGACTGAAAAGAGGGGCTCTGGCCAGCTCTGTGGCTCACGATTCACACAACATCATTGCGGTGGGCGTAGGGGATCTTGATCTGTTCACAGCCGTTGAAGAGATCCGTCGCATGGGGGGTGGGCTAGTGGCAGCAGAGGGTGAGCGCATTCTGGCGAAGGTGGCTCTTGAAATCGGAGGACTGATGACCGAAAAACCCCTTGAATCGCTGACCGCTCAGCTCAAGACGGTTTCCCGTGTGGCAAAATCCTTGGGGTGCATCCTGCCTGAGCCGTTTATGGCCCTTTCCTTTCTTGCGCTGCCTGTGATCCCGGAGCTGAAACTCACGGACAAGGGGCTGGTGGATGTTCGGAAGTTTGCGGTGGTGCCACTTTTTGTTCAGGAGGATATTCGATGAGTCAGAGGTCGGTTGGGATCATTTACAAGCATCATTTTGAGCCGGCCAAACAAGAGGCTCTCAAGCTCGAACGCTGGCTCCGCGGAAAAGATGTGGCGGTTTTCTCAGAGGAGATGAGTGCGAGGGCGGCGATGAATGCTTGTTTTGAAGAGCCTTCCTTTGTCCCCAGAGAAGTGGAATTCGTCGTGGTTCTCGGCGGGGATGGAACCCTGCTCGGCGCAGCACGCAGAGTGGCGCGGTACGGAGTGCCGATCCTCGGGGTCAATCTGGGCGGGCTGGGTTTCCTCACTGAAATCCCTCTAAGGAAACTCTATTCAGCCGTGGAACTCATGCTCGATGGGCGCCTGGAGGTGGAAACCAGGCTCATGCTGGAGGCGGTGGTGCTGAGGCAAGGCTCTGAAACGTGTCGCTTCATGGTTCTCAATGATGTGGTCATCAACAAAGGCGCGCTTGCAAGGATCATTGACCTGGACGTGTTTATCAATGACCAGTTTCTAACGACCTTCAGGGCGGACGGACTGATTGTTTCTACACCAACGGGATCGACAGCCTACAACCTTTCTGCAGGGGGTCCCATCCTGTACCCGACCATGTCGAGTTTCATTCTCACTCCCATATGCCCTTTTACCCTGACCAACCGGCCTATCCTGTTGCCAGAATCTCACGTTGTCTCGATCACTCTCAGCAGGAGAGGGGAGGAGAGGGTGAGTTTGACCTTTGACGGGCAGGTTGGATTCGACCTGTTTCAGGGGGACAAGGTGCTTATCCAAAAGGCCAGCGAGAAGCTGAAGCTCATTAAGTCGCCGGATCAGAGCTATTTTGAGATTTTGAGAGAGAAACTCATGTGGGGAGGAGTTCCTTTCAGGAACCGTGAATCCCAAAACAGCAAAGAGGGAGAGGCGAAGGGGGTTTGAGTTTTGGAAGCGACAAGATGGATGTTCAGAGTGGACCGAAAAGACATTCACTATCTCCGCACTACGATCGAGGCTTATGACGGGATGGCTATGGTGAGGACGGTGGATGCCAGCAAGGCAACGATCGAGCTTTCGATCGCGCCGGGGTGCGAGAAATTGATTACGAAACTCCTCGCCATGTTGAGGGAAAAGGAAGGAATCCCTATGGAGGCCGTTGGATCGGCATAGAGCGGCGGAGAGCGGAGAATGGCGAGGCATTACTACATAGAAACCATGGGCTGCCAGATGAATGAATATGATTCTGATCATCTAAGCCGTATCCTTGAAAACTCAGGTTACATGCCCGCAAGCGAACCAGAGGAAGCGGATTTCGTTCTCCTCAACACCTGTTCTGTGCGGGAGAAGGCAGAGCAGAAGGCATTGAGCCGACTGGGTCGGTTGGTGGCTCTCAAGAAGAAGAACCCGCGGCTCCTTTTGGCTGTGGCCGGCTGTGTGGCGCAGCAAAGGGGAATGGATCTTTTCGATCGGTTTCCAGCCCTCGATCTTGTCCTGGGACCCAGAGAGATCGGGAGGTTCAGCGAAATCTTGAGAAAAACCGAAAATGGCGGCACGAGAATTGCGGCCGTAAATGTTCATCGGACGCCCGTGTCCTTCATGGGCCGCTTTGAATATTTCCGAAACAGCGTCAAAGCTTACATTACGATCATGGAAGGGTGTAACAACTTCTGTTCCTACTGCATTGTTCCTTACGTCCGAGGGAGAGAGGCGAGTCGGTCGCCTCAGAAAATCCTAGAGGAAGCAAGGGAGCTAGTCGTTCAGGGCGCAAAGGAGATTACGCTTCTCGGTCAAAACGTGAATTCTTACGTCTACGAGAAGACACGATTCCCCAGGCTTCTCCAGAGAATGAATGAGATCAAAGGCCTCCATAGGATAAGATTCACCACCTCGCACCCCAAAGATCTCTCCGCTGAGCTGATTCAGTGCTTTGCGCAATTGGACAAACTGTGCTCTCACATCCATCTTCCTTTCCAGGCAGGATCGAACAGGGTTCTCAAGGCCATGAAAAGAGGCTACACTCGAGAAAAATACATGGATCTCATCCATGCGCTAAGGCAGACGCAGCCTGAGATTGCCCTGACCAGCGACGTGATGGTCGGATTCCCAGGGGAAACGGAAGACGACTTCGAACAGACGCTCGACCTGATACGAAACATAGAGTTTGACAACCTTTTTTCTTTTAAATACTCGGACAGAGAGGGAACCCCCGCAGCCCGGATGCAGGAGAAAATCTCGGAAGACCAAAAAATCGAGAGGCTGACCCGACTTCAGGGGCTGCAGCGGGGAATCACCCTCAGAAAGAACAAGGACTTAGTAGGCAAAAATGTTGAGGTTCTGGTTGAAGGAACTAGCAAAAAAGGTCAGCAACTCACAGGCAGGACTGAAACAAACAAGGTTGTTAATTTTATACGTGATAATGCATACATAAACAAATTAATTAATGTGAAAATTAAGCGCGCTTCATTTAACTCGCTTTTCGGGGAGTTGACTTAGCGTAAAAGCTGATGTAAAAGAAAGACTATTCCAGTATCGGAATTTTGGCGGGCTATGGATATTGATAAGACAAAGGAACACGTTCTTGTAGTGGACGACGACCAACGGGTATGTCAGGTACTCAAAGAGCTTTTAGGCGCCTTGTATTATCCAACCGCATCCGCGTCCGGCGTTGAGGAAGCCCTGAAAATGATGGAGGAGAACGAATACAGTTTTCTCCTCGCGGATATGCGGATGCCGGGAATCAATGGCATGGAACTCATTCGTCGATCAAGAGAGAATTTTCCAAACGTCAGCGTGATTGCCATGACCGGATATGCGGACGAATACAAGTATGTGGACTTCATCAACGCAGGAGCGAATGATTTCGTCAAGAAACCGATCGATATCGCGGAACTCGAAGCCAAGATGGTCCGCTGTATCGGTGAAAGAGATCTCAGGAAGGAATTGAATAGGCTTTCCATAACGGATTCCCTGACAAGCTTGTTCAACCAGCGGCAGTTCTACACGCGCTTGAAGGAAGAGATTGTGCGTTCCACCCGGCAAAAGCATCCGCTAGCCCTTATTCTCATCGACCTGGACAATTTCAAAGGATACAACGACAGCCACGGACACCTCGCGGGCGATGAAGCTTTACGACATGTCGGAAAAGCGATCCTGAAAAGCATACGAGAAGGCGTTGATTCAGGATATCGGTACGGAGGGGATGAGTTCGCGATCATTCTCATCGATTCGGATCTTAGCATCGCCCAAGGCATCGGAAAGCGTGTTCGCTCTGCGATCAGAGAAGGCGGGGAACTCAGAGCGAGCCTGGGATATGCCGTCTATGGAGAGAACATGAAGGTGACGGACTTCGTTGGACTTGCGGATGCCGATCTTTACAAATCCAAGACAGAGAACAAAAGGTAATGGATGAATCAAATAGATCCATAAGTTCTGATAAGATATATTATGTAAACTTATTGTAACGGCTCTATTCGCTTCAAACCCACGGGTCCAATCCTCTCCTCTCCCCCTTTCCTGACCAAAATACCAAATATTTTGTTGACATGATGCAGGCATCAGTGTAGATACGTCTGACTTCTTAAAGGAATGGAGGACCTCTGCGAATGGGTAGCGTCGTCAAGAAACGAAGAAAAAAGATCCGAAAACACAAGTATCGAAAGCAGAGGAAATTGATGAGGCATAAGAACAAGTAGTCTCAGCGGGACCTAAAAGACGAAGGCAGTCCGGGGTGGTTCGGACTGCCTTCTTGTTTCTTGGGTGGCGACTTCAGCGCCCCAACTTACTTGCCGACGTCGTACCACCCTCCCCCTGTCTTCCTGCCTAACCGGTTGGCCCGTATCATGGTCTTGAGCAGGTTCGGAGACGCCCACTTCAGCTCCTTATTGAGCTCCTTGAAAAGATACTCGTTCACGAAATACGCAATGTCAATGCCTGTGAGATCCATGAGCTCGAAAGGCCCCATGGGATAGTTGAGCCCGTTCTTCACGGCAGTATCCACGTCCGGAATGCTGGCGATCCCTTCTTCGACAATTTTGATGGCTTCGATCATGTGGGGAATCATGCAGCGGTTGACGATAAATCCCGGAGAGTCCTTCTTCACTTCCACCGTCACTTTGCCCATCTTCTTGGCCAGAGCGGTGGCTGTGGCTACGGTCTGGTCGTTGGTGCTGTAGCCCCGGATGATTTCAACAAGCTTCATGATAGGCGCAGGGTTGAAGAAATGCATCCCGCACACCTTGTCCGGTCGCTTTGTAGCTGCCGCGATCTCCGTGATGGACATGGATGAGCTATTTGTGGAGAGGATGATTTCAGGCCGGCACAAGGCATCGAGTTCTTTAAACACGCTTTTCTTAAGGGATAAGTCCTCGATGACCGCCTCCACGACAAAGTCGACGTCCTTGAGATCGGCCATCTTCGTGGTTCCCTTAATCCGCCCCATGATCTTGCTTTTCTCATCTGCCGCCAGTTTCCCTTTTTCGACGCTCTTGCTCAGAAACTTGTCTACGCTTTTGATACCGCGGTCCACAAAGGAGTCCTCGATATCTCTCATGACCACATCGCAGCCGATCTGAGCTGCGAGTTGAGCAATCCCGTTCCCCATGGTACCAGCGCCGATCACACCGATTCTCCGAATTTCCATTTCTGATTCCTCCGTAGTCTGATAGGTCTATGCCGATTCAACTTTTGTTACTTCAGGAACATTCTGTTTTAGAATCTTCTCTATGCCCATTTTAAGGGTCATTTGAGACATTGGGCAGCCTCCGCAAGCTCCCGTCAGTTTAACTTTCACGACACCCTGGTCATCGACATCGATCAGTTGAACGTCTCCTCCATCAGCCTGCAAAGAGGGCCTCACCTTGTTCAGAGCACTTTCCACTTTCTCTTTAAGCATCAAAGTCATACCTCCCTTTTCAAACGCGATATTTCCTTATTTTCATATCATAGTCAAAGGTTCGAGTTCAAGTGATTGTTTAGAGAAAAAGAAAAAATAAGCTCCGAACGCTTGAAACCCCAGAACCACGACCCTCAGAAAAGGCCGAAGGCATCGATGGCCCTGCGGTCCAGGTATTCAGAAAGCCCCTCTGAATTCTGCGGGGACCAGCCAAGGCCTTTGCGCCACACGTCGCGGCTTTCCATGCACAAATATACTCCGCTCCCCATACCCCACTGCGCAAGTTTTTCTTTCATGAAAGCATACATCTCGCTTCGCACTGATTTGATGTACCGCATTTTCCCGTCAAGTCCGGGGATGAATTCCCCATCCAGGATGTGGCTTTTTGGAAAGCGCCTCCGGATCACCCGCTTTAAAGACGGCATGTACCGAAAGCATCCCAGGCTCACCCATATCACTCTGGCCGGATCGATATAGTGGTCCAGCAGATCAACGCTCCGAGCGTATGCCTCTTTCCACAAAGGGTGTTCGATCAACGGATCAAAGTGAAATCCCAGGGTGTACCCTTCCCTCTGGCAGGCTCTGGCCGCTTCCAGCCTTCTCTTGATCGAAGGCGCTCCGTGCTCTTCTCTGGAGGCAATGGTGGGACTGTTCAATGACCAGGATACCACGATTCGATCGCGGTATGGAGAGGAAAGAAGGCCTTCTACGGAAACCGTCTTTGTTTTGAACTCCAGAACCGCGTTTTTGTGTTTGCCCACGAAAGAAGGCAGTACCTTTGTCCACTTTACAATCGGGTCAAGGGCAAGGCTGTCGGTGAATTCTCCTGTCCCGATTCTCAAAATGTTTTTGCCTGAAGCCCGAAGCGTTTTCCCTATGGCCTCCAGCTGTTGCTCCACATTCACGAAAACGCGGAGACAGGGCTGGTTAAAGTAAGCCTGGAGGATGCAGTAGCTGCAATCCAGGGGACAATTCGTGCCCACATTGAGGATTTGATACCCGCAGCAAAGGTATTCTCGAGTTCCCGGACAGGGCTTGAGAAGCTGCCCGGGAAAAGCGATGAGCCGGAGGGTTTCTTTGTCCAGATCAAACTCGTCGGACCTGTTGACTGGGACTGCCTGATCCCCTTTGATCGGACAGCAGCCTTGGAGTTTTTCCAAAGCCCTCTGGGCAAAGGAATATTTTTCAGCATCCTTTTCAACGATCGTTGCTTTGATTTTATAATTCATGGACCTGCCCATGGATCAGGTATAGCTTCAAGTTCATCCAAGGAATTCAGCACGCGGATCGTCTTTCTAAGCTCTTTTCCGTCCCTGAACCGTATTTCAAGATGATACCTCGCGTCTTCAAAATAAGGATCGTAGTGGATCGTCGCATCAAGCGGGAGAGGGATTGCTGAAATTCTGCTTTCAACCGCCTGCTGGGCCCGGGCCAAACGGGGATACCGCCTGCCCCTCAAGGTTTCAAGTACTCCCTTGGCTTTCTGGGGATTGTTCCATCGTGGGTTTTCCAGGATCTTTAGGAGAGATTCTTCAGAGAGCACCTCATGAATTGTCCTATCCTCTCGCATGCTGATATCTTGCACATATTCAGTAAATTTTATTTGCTGGTTAAAGTTCAATTTCAGCATGCGGATCCAGTCGAAGAGGACCTGCCGAGAGCCTCTTTCCAATTCAACAAGAACTTTAGCCACCTTGATCGAAATTTCTTCCTGGGCGATGGCTTTCTGAACACACTCCTTTAGACTCACGAGCTTCAGGTAGAACTCCAAGGTACCTTCGTGAGAAGGGAGAGACAGGAGGGGCATAAAAGAAGCAAGGATCTGTTCCTTTGGCAAATAGCCCCCGAGCCTCTCAAGGACCAGGGCTTTCTCAATGTCGTTGAAGCTCCTGGTAGCCACATTCTCATAGAAGTTGACAAGGAGCCTTTCCAAACGCGAAGAGAGAACAGAAGTCACCTCTTTACAAAGAGCTTTGGGTTCTCCCAGAGCCTTCAGCGACAAGATTCTGCGGTATCCTGCCACAATGTCAAAACCGCCCTTTTCATTTCGCGCCACCAGAGGAGGATTGAGAAGTCCCACCTTTCGTATCGATTCAATAAGAGCGTCGAGGTTGAAGCCATAACTCATGGTGTAGGGACCTGGGCCTTCCGCCATTTCGTCAAGGTCCACCCATACGGTTGGTTGTATTTTGATATCCATCAAGGTCACCCTCCCCTTCTTGTCTAATTCCAACCGCACCCCACCAAAATGGGCTGAATCTTCACGGACCACGGTCTATATTCGTATATAACAAGTTCAGGGCTGGTTTGCCGAGGATTTTGTTGAGGAGCATCCGTCCGAATGGTGTTGATCCGTGCCGTCTTTCCACGGTAAGGAAAAGAGTAGCGTATTTTATAGCCGGATGCGTTTATTTCTTGACACCCGCGTTTGCGCTGTGGCATTCTCCTTCATTCAAAATTGGTTGTAAATCGGCTATCTTAAGTCGAAACACCCACCTCAAGGTTATCTCAGCCTTTACAAGGACAAAATTTCGGGCTTCATCCCTCAGGGGATAGTTCGAGCTCACGAGGAGATTCTTTGTTCCATGAGTAAAAAAACTCCAGTCGGATCGGTGATGGTGGTTGGCGCCGGTATTGCCGGCATCCAGGCTTCTCTGGACCTTGCGGATTCAGGGTACCTTGTCTATCTGGTTGAAAAGAACTCAGCCATCGGCGGAGTCATGGCCCAACTGGACAAGACCTTTCCCACCAACGATTGTTCCATGTGTATTATCTCGCCGAAGCTTGTCGAGTGCGGGAGACACCTCAACATCGACCTCTTGCCTCTTACAGAAATCATGGACGTGAGCGGTGAGCCGGGAAATTTCAAGGTGAAGGTGCTCCAGAAGCCTCGCTACGTGGATATGAGCAAGTGCACGGCCTGCGGAGAGTGCTCTAAGGTTTGCCC
>Ga0105100_10000439_pt1 | contig 24690 bp, 23 predicted proteins | sample PPLLak12cMay2015_2_FD_87033 | JGI IMG/M metagenome (GOLD analysis project Ga0105100, IMG submission 87033) | Freshwater sediment microbial communities from Prairie Pothole Lake near Jamestown, North Dakota, USA - PPLs Lake P8 Core (1) Depth... | ecosystem: Environmental > Aquatic > Freshwater >...
TGGAGCGGGTGCTCGAAAAAGATGTGCAGCAGGGCTAACTCGGCGGTCGACAGTTTCACCTCGACCCCATCCCGGGTCAGCCGATGGCTGGCGACATCCAGCTGATAAGGGCCGAATGCAGAAACAGGGGGGAATTCTGCAGGGGGCTGGACCTGGCTGCGCCGCAACAGTGCCCGCAAGCGCGCCAGCAATTCGCGCGGGCTGAACGGTTTGGCCAGATAGTCATCGGCCCCCATTTCCAGCCCGACCACGCGGTCGACTTCCTCGCCCCGCGCCGACAGCATGAGGATGGGTACATTCGACTGGCTGCGCAGCCTGCGCGCCAGGGACAGTCCGTCTTCCCCGGGCATCATCAGATCAAGCACGATGGCATCCGGCATTCCCTGCTCAAGGGCTTGCCACATGGTCGTTCCATCCATCGCCGTGTCCACGGCAAAGCCGCTGTCTCCCAGGTAGGCCTGCAGCAATGTCCGCATGCCCGGATCATCGTCCACCACCAGTATGCGTGCCGACGGGCCATCCATCAGGCACACCCCGCATGCTTCGATGCGGCCCTTCTACAGTCTTCCGGTTTGTAAGCTCGCATCACTTGGTAATTGCAGAGAATGAGGATGAGTACACATGCCGGTCGCCGGGGCCGGCCTGATGGAATGGTCGGGTTGCAATACCGGGCCATCCTACCGTACTTGCGTGCACATCCAGCAACCAGACACACACTGACACACACTGACACGCGACGCCACCCGGCAGACACACCCCTGCCATTGCACACGCAGATAATGCACCCCGCCCGGTCGGATAAGCAGAAAGGCATTGTGCAAACAGCCCCATTTTCCTGTTTTCCCTTCATTCCAGGAAAGCCCCAGGTGCAATCAACAACTTAAATCAAGGAGCAACACCATGTTCACGAAAAAAATATCCCGCCGCGAAATGCTCGGCATGACCGGCGCTTTGGCCGCCGTTTCCATGCTGCCTGCAGGCGAAGCCATGGCTGCGAGACGCGGGGGAGGGGGTGGCGCGACCACGCTGACGGACCAGGAAAAGAACGATCTGATCTTCATGCGCGAAGAGGAAAAACTGGCCCGCGATGTCTACCTGACCCTGTATGACATCTGGGGCACACCGGTATTCGCCAATATCGCCTCTTCCGAACAGCAGCATATGGACGCCATGCTCAACCTGCTGAACACCTACAGCCTGCCCGATCCCGCCGCAGGAAATCTGGTCGGCGAGTTTCTCAATGCGGAACTGCAGGCCCTTTACGACGCCCTGATCGCGCGCGGCAAGCAGTCAGCACTGGAAGCCCTGCAGGTTGGTGGCGTGATCGAAGAGACCGACATCGAGGATCTCAACGCTGCCATGGCCACCTCGCGTTTGAGCAACATCGACAAGGTGTACCAGAATCTGCTGAATGGTTCCTACAACCACCTGCGCGCCTTCGCCAGAAACATTCAGTCGCTGACCGGACAAGCCTATGTGGCCCAGGTGGTCTCGCAGGATATTGTCGACAGCGTTCTCGACAACTAGGCAACTTGGTTGCCCGGAGCCCGCTTCGTGCGGTTCCTCAAATCCAAGCCCGAATCCGGAATACGCTCATGCTGCGCCTTCGTCTGATCCTGTTGCCGTCTGCCTTGGCTCTGGCATTGCCAGGATGGGCCGATGCCAGCCAGAAAAAGGCGCCCGTTACTCATGCCCGGCCTCTCAATCTGTCGCTTCCACAGGATGTGCTTGCGCAACCTTTCGGCAGCAGCCCAGTTGATGAGACGGTGCAGCGTAACCTGAGTGCGCCTGCCCCAACCGGTCACGCTCGGGGTGGCCCTGCCCGTACGCCCAACCTGCCTTATGGTGCCGGCTACGAGCATCGTCACCAGGAGAGGTGGGGACGAGCAGCGCCGGCCCTGGAGCAGGTGCTGGCTCTGGCGTAGGTGCCAGCCCAGGAGTGGGGCCCGGGTCCGGAGCAGGAACGGGTACCGGAGCCGGTAACCGCGCGGGTCGCGGAAAGCGCTGATTCAGCGCACCCAATCGCGCGAAGGGGACGTTTCTGAAGGGCTTTGGCAGCTTTCACTTCGCGAGCGGACGCGCATGACGGGTGCGCCGTTCCCCGACCAGTAAGCGGACACAGACGGGGTGCCGCCGAGCACCCACCTGTCCGTCAAGGTTATTCCTGCAGGCATCGGCACGATAGAATGCATTTTTCTCCAGATTACCCGTTCCATGACTGTCACCATCAAAACCGGCGCAGAAATTGAAGGCATGCGCGTTGCCGGCCGGCTTGGCTCGGAAGTGCTCGATTACATCACGCCTTTTGTCCAGCCTGGCGTCACCACCGGCGAACTCGACCGCCTGTGCCACGACTACATGGTCAACGTCCAGGGAACCATACCGGCGCCGCTGAACTATGCGCCCTCCGGCCATGCACCCTACCCGAAGTCGATCTGCACCTCGGTCAACAACCAGGTGTGCCATGGTGTCCCCAGCGACAAGGTGCTGAAGAACGGCGACATCGTGAATCTCGACATTACGGTGATCAAGGACGGCTGGCATGGCGACACCAGCCGCATGTTCGTAGTGGGCGAAGCGTCGATTCAGGCCAAGCGCCTGATCCAGGTGACCTATGAAGCGATGTGGGGCGGCATCGCCGAGGTCCGGCCGGGCGCGCGGCTCGGCGATGTCGGCCACGCGATCCAGCGTTTTGCCGAATACCACGGTTACAGCGTGGTGCGCGAGTTCTGCGGTCACGGCATCGGCCTCAATTTCCATGAGGATCCGCAGGTGCTGCACTACGGCAAGCCCGGAACCGGACTGGTGCTGGAAGCCGGCATGACCTTCACCATCGAGCCGATGATCAACGCCGGCCGGCGCGACATCCGCCAGATGCCGGACGGCTGGACCATCGTCACCAAGGATCGCAGCCTGTCGGCGCAGTGGGAGCACACCGTGCTCGTCACCGACAGCGGATACGAAGTGCTGACCATGTCGGCTGGCAGCCCGGCCATTCCGGATCGCATCCACCAAGTCGCGTGAGCGCTCCGCCATTAGCCGACCTGCGTGCACGCCTCAAATCCGGACGTACCGCGCTGGCGACAGCCTATCTTGAAAAGTCCGCTGCCACCCGCTACCTGACCCGCCACGCCGCCCTGGTGGATGGCGTGCTGTTCGAACTCAGCACCCGGCTGGGACTGCCACAGGACTTTTGTATTGCTGCCGTGGGCGGCTACGGGCGCGGCGAACTTTTCCCCGGTTCGGACGTGGACGTGTTGCTGTTGTTGCCGTCTGAGCCCACAGCCGGGCAGCAGGCCACGCTGGAAAACTGGGTGCAGGCATGCTGGGATATCGGGCTGGAGATCGGTCACAGCGTCCGCACCGTCGAGGCCTGCATCAGCGAGGCCGACGCCGATATCACCGTGGAAACCAACCTGCTGGAAGCGCGCTTCGTGTGGGGGGCCTCCGGCCTGTACGACGTATTCGGACGCCGCTTCCAGGCACACTTCGATCCCCAGCATTTTTTTGAGGGCAAGCTGATCGAGCAGAAGGCGCGCCACGCCCGTTTCGACGACAGCGCCTACAAGCTCGAGCCCAACCTGAAGGACAGCCCGGGCGGGCTGCGCGATCTGCATACGATTCACTGGATCGCTGCAGCCTGCGGGATTACGGGTGGCTGGAACGGCCTCGCACGTGCCGGGCTGCTGACCCGGAACGAGGCGCACCGCATCGCACGCGAAGAGCGCGCCCTGTCAGCGTTGCGCATCCATTTGCATTTGCTGGCCGGACGGCGAGACGACCGGCTCGCCTTCGATTACCAGACCGAACTCGCAGCGCGACTGGGGCTGGCGGCCACCGCACACAAGCGGGCGGGCGAGCGCCTGATGCAGGGCTATTACCGTGCTGCCAAACTGGTCCAGCGGGCCAATGGCATTCTCATCCAGTCACTGCGGGTCCTGCTGTTTCCGGTGACCGCACCGCCGCAACCGATCGACTCCGACTTCCAGGTGCGCGCCAACCTGCTCGAGGCACGCGATTCCGGGCTGTTCGAACACAAGCCCGATGCCCTGCTGCGCGCCTTCATCGTGTATGCCCAGCATCCGGAGCTTGCCGGTTTCGAGCCGGTGACCTTGCGTGCACTGTGGCGCGGCCGCACCCGCATCGACGCCGCATTCCGTGCCAACCCGGCACATCGCGCCCTGTTTATGGAATTGCTGCGCCAGCCAGTCGGGATTACCCGTGCGCTGCGCGAAATGCATCGCTACGGCCTGCTCGGGCGGTATATTCCGGCGTTCGGTCGTGTCATCGGGCAGATGCAGCACGACCTGTTCCACGTCTACACCGTGGACGAGCACATCCTCACCGTGCTGCGCAATATCCGGCGCTTTACGGTGCCGGCACTGGCGCACGAACTTCCGCTCGCCAGCCGCTTGATCAGCACTTTCGAGAAGCCCGAACTGCTGTACCTGGCAGCGCTGTTTCACGATATTGCCAAGGGCCGCGGCGGCGACCACTCCGAACTCGGTGCAATCGACGCCCAGAAATTTTGCCGTCAGCACGGCCTCGACGAGACCGACAGCGAACTGGTCGCCTGGCTGGTCAGCATGCACCTGGTGATGTCTCGCACCTCGCAAAAGGAGGACATCACCGACCCCGAGGTGATTGCAGCCTTTGCCGCCAAGGTCGGCAGCACGCGCCGCCTGACTGCGCTGTATCTGCTGACCGTGGCCGACATCCGCGGCACCAGTCCCAACGTCTGGAACGCCTGGAAGGGCAAACTGCTGGATGACCTCTACCACGCGACGCGGGCGCAGCTTGCAGGTGATGACGAGGCCGTGGCCGACATTGCCACCCGGCAGTCGGAAGCGCGCATCAATCTCGCCCTCTATGGCCTGCCGAACAACACTGCGGACGCGCTTTGGCAACACCTCGACCCGCGTTACTTTACCCGCTTCGATTCCCGCGACATCGCCTGGCAGGCGCGCATGCTATGGCGTCACACCGACAGTCCCAGCGCCATCGTGCGGGCGCGCCTCTCGCCTGCCGGTGAAGGCATTCAGGTGCTGGTCTACACGCCCGACCGCCCCGACCTGTTTGCACGCATCTGCGGTTTTTTCGCGCGCATCCAGTACACCATTCTTGAAGCCAAGACCCACACCACTCAGCATGGCTACGCGCTGGACAGCTTCCAGGTGATGGATCTGGCCAATCGCGGCATTCATTACCGTGATTTTCTGAGTTTTGTGGAACACGAACTGGCGCGCGACCTCGACCCGTCACGTCCCATGCAGCCTGTGCCGCGCGGCCGCCTGTCGCGCCACCAGCGTCACCATCCCTATCCGACAACCGTGCGACTGCAGGCCGATGCCCCAGGTTACGGTCACATGCTGTCGATTACCTGCCCCGATCGGGGAGGCTTGCTGTTCGAAGTGGCTGAAGTGCTGATGCGTCATGAGGTGAGCGTCTATGCCGCCAAGATCGATACACTGGGTGAACGCGTCGAAGACACCTTCCTGATCCGGGGAGAGCACTTGCAGACACCTGCAGGAATCGAGCCGCTGATCGCCGATGTGCGCGCGGTGCTGAAGTGATTGCATCGGTGTGCCGCGAGCGGCGCTGCCCGGGTCCGGTCTTGCCTTGGAGGTTCACGCCAGCCCAAGGCGCCTGACGGATTGAAGCGCCCCGGATCAAGTGCACATGCCGGAACGAGGATTCCCTCTCGGCACACGTCAGTGACACCAGTCCCGAATCAGTCCGGTATCTTTGATCCGCCCAGTTCCGAGTAGTGTTTGGCAAGCTCGGCAAGCTGGTCATCCGCCACATCCTTCAGCATGGCGTTCATCCGCGCGTCCGTGCGCGTCTTGCTCTTGTATGCCCGCAACGCGCTCAGCAGATACACTTCGTTCTGACCAGCGAGATTGGGGATCAGCGGATCGCGGCCAATGCCGTTCTGGCCATGGCAGGCCGCGCAGGCCTGCACCAGCTGCCCGGTTTTCTGGACCACCACTTCGGGGGCGTTGTACACCTCGAGCAGACGGGCTGCCTCCTTGTCGGCGTCGCTGAGCTTGTTGTAGTCGGTTACCGTCACCACAGCGAGGCCCTTTGGATCCGTGACGCTGTAAACGGTCTCGATATCGTTCATCGTGATGACCGGCACCTTGACCTTGCCGTCACCCAGCAGGTGGTCGACGAAGTGCTGCGATGCCGAACGATAGTTGAGCTTCGCGCGCACCTTGAGCAGCGTTGCGTCCTGCGGAATATTGAAATAGTAGTTGCTGGTATGGTGCCCCTTGGGCGGGATCGTGTTGCGGCGTTCGAAGCGTTCGACGGTCCAGATGTATTGGGCCGGGTTGCCCTGCTTGTCCACCGCATAGTTCTTGAACATGGTTGCGCCGGGATCGACTTCGTCATGACTGTCCAGCGCGCCGGAACGGAACAGAATGCGGTCGCTCTGGTCGGTGACGGTCACGTCCACCCACAGTTCGCGGACAAAGGTGAGACTTGTCGGCAAATCATGGCCGGCGCGGCGGTTCGTCACCTTGACCGAGGCGCGGAGCAACCCATCCTGCCCCGCAACCCTGTCGAGCGACATGTCCACGTCAGCCACACTGCGCAGGCGCTTGACCGCAATGCCCGCATGGCGACGTGAGTCGGGGTCTCCCAGCACGGCTGTAATGACGGCATTGCCCCCCACAAATCCATGGCCATGCACAATATCGCGATCGTTTACCGCGCCTATCCCGGCTTTGCCGCCGAGGCCATGCTTCTTGAGTTTGGAAGCCGGTGTCAGGGTGTCCGCTACCCGCATCGCGGTTTCCACCGGCACCATGTGGCAGTCCTGGCATTGCACGCCATTCTGGGCATATATCGAATATTTCCACTCGTCATAGGTCCGCTCCAGCGGAAACTGGTTGAGCGGGTTGAAAATATTGTGGCAATTGCCGCAGAAAGCTGCCTGGGTATGGTGTTCGGAATATTCGGTCTGGTGGTACGGAGAATTGGCGTTCTTGAGTGGCCCGCGCTTGACTGGCCCGGGCGTGGACTTGTAAGACCCGTTCCCATGCTCCATGACCGAGGAATTCTCGAAGGTGGAGCCGGAAATCGTATGACAGGTGTCACAAAACACCCCGTTTTCCGCGATGGCAGGTGCGGTGAAGCCGCCATGCTTTCCCATGGACGGGTCGAATTTGATGGTTTTTGTCAGCATGCCGACCGGACTGTGGCATCCCGCGCACAGATTGCCGATGTCGCCTCCCAGTTCCTTCTCGGCCAAGGCCCACTCAGCCTGGAATAACGGATCCTTGAACGCGTTCGAATGCATGGATCCTTTCCAGCCCTGATACTGGACGGTGTGACAACCGCCGCAAATGGCCGGATCTTCCCAGTTGTCCGGCTTGACCGGACGGTCCGGGTCCAGTCTGGCAAGTGATGGCGCATTGGGCCGTTCTGGTGAGGGGAGCATGCTGGAGGCCTTCATGGGAACCAGAATCGACTCACCTGATGACTCCCTCCCGAAGCTCGCCCCCATCCAGGAAAACATGCCGGCCACGAGGACCAGCAACGCACCGAACACCCTGAATCCTGATTGTCCCAACATGGCTCCCCCGTCCGCTTTTATCGAACCCGTCCCTCGGACACATCTGCACCCGTCGAAGCGTGCCCGAGGTCGTGCTGTCGTTTATTTCGCAGGCATGCTCGAAAAATACGCCGCAACATGCTCGATGTTTTCTTCTTCCAATGCAGCCACCATTGCGCTCATCACGGGGTCGTTGCGAACACCGGTCCGGTAGTCACCAATGGCCTTGACCAGATACGCCTGCTTCTGTCCGGCAAGATTGGGATAATTGGGCGCTACGGACACTCCCCTGGCGCCATGGCAGCCGGCACACATCTCTGCCGCTGCCTTGCCCTTGGCCAGATCGGCGGCATGGACGTTAGCAAGCCCCGATGTGAACGCGATCAGGGTGAAAGCTCCCTTGTATTTCATATTCATTCCCCTCCGTGGCGGCGGATCCACACCCGGGTCCTGCCATGTGCATCTCATGTGCATCTAAAGGCAGCAGACTCGTCTCGAAGCTGGCGTGATGCGAATTCCGGGATCAAAAACCCAAGGTCTCCCGGCTCCCTGCATAAAACCGGTCATGTGGACTTATGGAGATTCCATGGCCGGATGAAGCTCGCAACAATGCAGGGAAGAACCTGTCCGATTGACAGATGTGAAATTAAAATCAACAGCAGGTCGGGACAATGGTATGTAGTTACTTTCAGTCCGGGTTTTTCCGCCCAGGCTTGATCCATTGATTTCAAGTTATGGCGCAATGGCTCGAAGTCATATTCGCGACACAGGGGAAGTTCCAGATTGACGCGTCGGACCGGCGGTCGTGAAGCAGGACGACGGGGACTCAGACGCGCAGATTGCTCTTGATGTTTATGGATATGCCGGTTCGCAGGCAACAGACAGACGGCTTTGAGCCGGCTTGCCGGCAGGAAGCGGGTTTTACGGGCGTAAGGAACGCTCAGACAACTTCAAGGTGTCGGGTATGCGTATTCGTCCACATAGCGTCCGCGTGACGGCGCCTTGCGTGCCGGTGGCGATTTCCTGGGCACGTTGTCGACAGGCTTCCTGATCTTCTCTTCCTGTTCGGTTTTGGTGCGGTTACGGACGCGACCGGGGCGAACCGTTGTGCTGACCCCCGCCGGATCGGTCAGGAGCAGGTCCAGATCCAGAACATGAAATTGCAGCGGATTTTTCTGCCGGCTCATGCTGCCACCCGCCATTCCTTGAGGCTGCCTGCCAGGGTACGAGTCAGAGCGATCAGGCTGCTCAGCCCCTCGGCGCTGGGTGCGGTCTCGCATGCGGCGATTTTACTGTCCGCATATACCGACAGGATCAGCAGGTTGTGCTGGACTTCCAGCGGCAGTTCCAGGGTTCCTTCGGCCAGTGCAGCCTGAATGCCATGCCACACGGCACGACTGTCGGCTAGCGCGGCAGTCAGATGGATCTGGCGATTGGGTGCGCCCCAGTATCGCTGCACCGCCATCAGTTGGGCGGCAATGTCGTCGAGTTGGGTCGCCTCGGCCATCATCACGTCGGCGTGGTCAATGCGGCGCTGTGCCTGCTGGATCTGTTGTTCCGGGCTCATTATTGTCCTTGCTGCTTGCTCCTGGACACATCGCCCACGGATACGCTTCAAGTTAGCGGCGAGGACAGGGACAACTTTAGGCATGCTAAATGCGTGCCCACAAGCGTTGAAATGCCGTCAATCGTCCTGCAGGTTTTGGCCCGGAAACAGGGTGTCGGTAAAGCCGAAATAGCGCAGGTCACGGATACGCATGGGATAGAGAACGCCGTTCAAATGATCGACTTCATGCTGCACCACGCGGGCATGAAATCCCCTGACGCTGCGGTCGATCGGTTGACCCGTCGCATCAAAGCCCTGGTAACGCAAGGCAGCATGCCTTGGCACCAGGCCGCGCATCCCTGGAACCGACAGGCAGCCCTCCCAGCCTTCCTCAACTTCGTCGGACAGGGGTGTCAACACCGGGTTGATCAGGACGGTGAGCGGCACCGTTTCGACGTCCGGGTAACGCGGGTTGGCATCGACCTCGAATATCACCACCTGCAGACCGACTCCGATTTGCGGCGCCGCCAGGCCGGCCCCGTTGAGGGATCGCATGGTGTCGTGCATGTCGATAATCAATCGAGCCAGTTCGAGCGACGCAAAATCCTCGACCGGATGCGCGGGCGCCAGCAGGCGCGGGTCGCCCATTTTCAGGACTTCGCAGATGGCCATGGTTGTTCCAGTTGCTTCAGATCATTTTCCTCCAGCCAGCACCATTGACCGGGTGGCAGGGTCGCAGGCAAGGCATAGTTCCCGATGGCCTCGCGGTGGAGGTGGTCGACGCGGTTGCCGGTTGCGGCAATCATGCGCCTGACCTGATGATATTTGCCCTCGCCCAGACTCAGGCGCAGCGTGTGACTGTCGATGGCCTCGCATGTCAGCGCGGCGATCGGCGCGGGTTCGTCATTGAGTTGCACGCCAGTACGCAGGGCGTCCAGCATGGCGCTGTTCACCGGGTCGGCGCAGATGGCACGGTACACCTTGGCCACCCTCTTTCTGGGCGAGATCATGCGGTGGATGAACTGGCCGTCATCGGAAAACAACAGCAGTCCTGTGGTGTCCTGATCGAGCCGCCCCACGCATTGCATGCCACGCTGAATCAGTGGCGGCGGCAGCAGGTCGAACACGCTGGAATGGTGGCTCGGGTGACGCGAGCATTCGTACCCGGCCGGCTTGTGCATCATCACATAGGCCTTTTCACGAAATAGCCACGGTGCGCCGTCGACCGTCAGCACCAGGCCCGACGGTTCGACCTCGGTTTCAGGGTTGTTGCAAGGCTCACCGTTGACTTCGACTGCCCCCGCCCGCACAAGCGCCACGCAGCCCTTGCGCGAGCCGAATCCTTGCGACTGCAGGACACGAACAAGCTTCATACGACCGATTTCATCCGGCAATCAGAAGACGCATAGCCCGGCGGCGTCGTGGGTCACCAGTTGTTCGAGCAGATGCCGCACCTGCAGCATGACCTCGCCCAGCACGGACTGGATTTCCTCCATCTGGATGCCGTCCGCCGACAGCCCGCGACCGGCAGCGTAGTTCACCACTGCGCCCACGGTCGCGTAGCAAATTCCGAGTTCGCGCGCCAGGTAGGCTTCCGGCATGCCGGTCATCCCCACCATGTCGACGCCGTCGCGCTCCAAGCGGTTGATTTCCGCTGCCGTTTCCAGGCGCGGCCCCTGTACTGCACCATATACACCGCCATCGCGCAGGCTGATGCCGGCGCTGATTGCGGCCTGCAGCAACGCAGCCCGCATCGCATCGCAATAGGGAAAGGTGAAATCAACATGGGTGACCGGCTTGTCGTTTCCGACAAAATATGTGGCGGCACGGCCATGCGTATAGTCGATGATCTGATCGGGAATGATCAGCGTGCCGGGGATCATTTCGGGATGGATGCCGCCGACCGTGGCCACCGACACCACGCGGTCGACGCCATGATCTTTCAGTGCCCACAAGTTGGCTCGGTAGTTCACCTCGTGCGGCGGAATGGTATGGCCGTAGCCGTGACGCGCAAGAAAAATCACTTCCTGATCGCAGATGTGTCCGAATGTGAGTGCACCGGATGGTTCGCCGTAAGGCGTCCGCGCCACTTTGCGATGGGTGATTACCAGATTGGCGAGCTGGGCGAGGCCGGTGCCGCCGATGATGCCAAGCATGTCAGTGTTCCTTCAAAGCGTAGATTGCGGGGAGATTGCGCCACAGGCCGTAAACATCCATGCCGCATCCGAACACGTAGCGGTTGGGCACACTGAGCCCGATAAAATCCGCCCGGATGGGTTTCGCCAGGCCATTGTCCTTGTCCGTCAATACCGCAGACAGCACGCGCGTGGCACCAAGCTCTAGCAGCTTTTCGCGGACCGCCGCCAGCGTCTCGCCCTCGTCCAGGATATCGTCCAGCACCAGCACGCTGCGCCCGACCACATTCAAACCGGGCAGGACCCGCCACTCGATTTCCCCGCCGCTGGTTTTGCCGCGGTAGCGCGTCACATGCAGATAATCGAATTCCAGTGGAAAAACGAGCCGCGGCAACAGCTGGCCGGCAAAGACCACGGCGCCCCCCATCACCGGCAACACAAGCGGAAAATCGTTCGCCAGTTCACGGGTAATCTCCCCCGCCAGCCGATCGAGCGCGAACTGCACCTGTTCGGATGAAGCAATGCATTCGGCATTGTCCAGATAATCTTGCGCTTCAGGCAGGCTCATGGGCGACCGTGGAAAAAGGATCGATAAAACGAACAGTTTAACCCGGATGTCCGGGCGCCGACGGACCCGAGAACCCGGCCGTTGCTGCGCACCCTGCCTGAATGACGACACATCTGCGTCCACCAGACATGCGCAGTCCTGCATCGGGCCTCCTCACGTTCAGGATGGACAGGTCTCGATGCGGTACGATTGCCCACGACTGGTCGACGCTGGATGCCTGAGAGGAGTGCCAATACTGCGCGGCACACATTAAACTGCCTGAAAGTGTCGACCCCATGACCAGTCCGGGTCGTCGGTCCTGTATGGAGAACCCAGCATGAAAAAGATGACCTCCAACCTTTCCATTCTGCCCTCCCGGGTCAGCATGTGTACGTTCGCATCCGCACGCCCCCCCAGCTGCAGCCCGATTTTTTAGCCCATGTTTCATCGCATCAACCAAGCCGCAGAATCATCGGACATTCCGGACAACCAGGGTTGGTTCAAACACATCCGGCACCTGCCCTCGCCCAACTGCGACCCGCGTCCCGAGGGGACAAGCATCCGCCTCATCGTGATCCACAACATCTCGCTGCCACCGGGCGTATTTGACGGGAAAGCGGTGATCGATCTTTTCACCAACCGGCTCGACTGGGACGCCCATCCTTATTTTCAGGAAATACGTGGCCTCCAGGTGTCGGCGCATTTTTTCATCCGGCGCGATGGCGAGCCGATTCAGTTCGTTCCCTGCGGACTGCGTGCCTGGCATGCTGGCGCATCCAGCTGGCAGGGGCAGGAACGCTGCAATGATTTTTCCATCGGCATCGAGCTCGAAGGCACTGACGATCGGCCTTTTACCGAAGCCCAGTACGACACTCTGGTTCCGCTCGTCCGGTCCCTCAGGCAGGCTTATCCGATCGAGGCCGTCACCGGTCATTCCGACATTGCGCCCGGCCGCAAGACCGATCCGGGTCCGTATTTCGATTGGAACCGGCTGGAAACATGAGTGATGATTTGGCAGCGCAACGGCCAAGGTAAAATGCCGGCTTTTGCCTTTCTGGATTCTTCCACCATGCGACTGGGCACCCCGCTTTCCCCCTCCGCCACCCGCGTCATGCTGCTGGGTGCGGGCGAGCTCGGCAAGGAGGTCATCATCGCGCTGCAGCGACTGGGCGTCGAGGTCATCGCGGTGGATCGCTACGCCGATGCGCCCGGCCATCAGGTGGCGCACCGCGCGCACGTGATCGACATGAACGATGGCGCAGCGCTGCGCGCCCTGATCCAACGTGAAAAACCACAACTTTTGGTACCGGAAATCGAGGCGATTGCTACAGAAACCCTTCTGGAAATAGAAGCCGCGGGGCTGGCAGAAGTCATTCCCACCGCGCGTGCCGCCAATCTCACCATGAATCGCGAGGGCATCCGTCGGCTGGCTGCAGAAACCCTGGGGCTGCCGACATCGCCCTATGTGTTCGCCGACAGCCTGGCGGAGATGACCGCCGCTTCCGAAGAGCTGGGCTATCCGGTGATCGTCAAGCCGGTGATGTCATCGTCCGGAAAAGGGCAATCGCGGGTGGACGACGCCAGTCAGTTGCAGGCGGCCTGGGACGATGCGGCCCGTGGCGGCCGGGTGGACAAGGGACGCGTCATCGTCGAGGGAGTGATCAATTTCGATTACGAAATCACGCTGCTGACCGTACGCGCGCTCGGCGCTTCGGGCAAGGTGGATACGCATTTCTGCGCGCCGATTGGCCACGTGCAGGTGAAAGGCGATTACGTCGAATCGTGGCAACCCCAGGCAATGACATCCAGCGCGCTGGCGCGCGCGCAGGAGATCGCCGCCGCAGTCACCGGCAATCTCGGCGGACGCGGACTTTTTGGCGTCGAGCTGTTCGTCAAGGGTGAAGACGTCTGGTTTTCGGAAGTCAGCCCGCGCCCGCATGACACCGGCATGGTCACCATGGCGACGCAACGGCAGAATGAATTCGAATTGCACGCGCGAGCGATCCTCGGCCTGCCGGTCGACGTATCGTTGCGCGAACCCGGTGCCTCCGCGGTGATTTATGGCGGCATCGATGCAGCCGGCATCGCCTTCGATGGCGTCGCGGAGGCGCTGAGTGCGCCCGGTGTCGACATCAGGCTGTTCGGCAAGCCGCAAGCTTTCGTTCGCCGCCGCATGGGGGTGGCGCTCGCCACGGCCGCTACGACCGACAACGCCCGCCAGGCTGCCAAGGCAGCGGCAGCGAAGGTCAAACCCGTGAAGGTCTGAACCATGCAAACCCATTACGAACGTTTGGGTGGCGGCGAAGTCATTCGACACCTGGTCGACCGCTTCTATGATCTGATGGACGAAGATCCGGACTACTACGGCATCCGCAAGCTGCACCCGGCAGATCTGACCGAGTCACGCAACAAGCTTTTCTGGTTCCTCTCCGGCTGGACCGGTGGTCCTCCGGAATACACCGACCGATTCGGCCATCCGTTTCTGCGACGCCGCCACATGCCCTTTGCCATAGCCGAATCCGAGCGCGACCAGTGGCTGGGCTGCATGGCACGTGCAATGCAGGACGTTGGCGTGGAGGTGGATCTGCGGCAGGAACTCGCCGCGGCATTCTTCAAGACCGCCGATTTCATGCGCAACCAGCCGCAATAACATGAGGCGTTTTCTTGGCTGGGGTGTGCTGTTCGCCGTGCTGGCCGGGCTCTCCGTGCTGCCTTGGCTGATGCTGGACGACGTGCCTGCGATCGAGTCGCCCACCACATTTCACCGCACCGATCTTGCCTGGATCAAGTCGCTGTTCCGGAAACACGACCCGCGCAGCCAGACGCCGAATGTGGTTTATAGCATCCAACTCGATGAGACCGAGCTCAACCGCCTGCTCAATTACGCGGTCGAGCTGCGTCGCGTCAGCGGCATCGCCGCCGAACTCACCCCCGGTCTGGCCACGCTCACCGCCACGATTGCCGTTCCGAATAACCCGTTTGGGCGCTATCTGAACATCACGGCCGAACTGGCAGGTGTGCCTGGCGGCATCCGGATTCAAAGCCTGCAGTTGGGCAGCCTGCCACTGCCCGGCGTGCTGGCCAACTGGACGGCGCGTCAGGCCCATCGCTGGCTGCGCCGAGACAAGACCTATGCAGCCATGGCCGATGCGTTCTCCCAGGTTCATTTCGTCGAGAGCAGAGCGACGCTGGATTATCGCTGGCAACCCGAATTGCTGACCCGGATCGAACGTAAAAGCGTTGCGTTGCTGATCGCGCCCGAAGACCAGGCACGCATGCTGGCTTATGCCGAACAACTGGACAGCCTGCTGAAACCTTACGCGCGGGGCACAACCGTGCCGCTGGTACGCGTCGTCGCCCCCCTCTTCGCAAACAGACTGCCATCTGGTGGCGATGCGGGTGCGGAGAACCGGGCGGCACTCACCGCGCTGGGAGCCTACCTGGTCGGAATCAGCCTGCCAAAATTGCTGGAAGGCGACAGCCAGTCGATCCGCCGTGCGCCGCGCGTCCTGCTGTCACTGCACGGCCGACGCGACTTCGCCGAGCATTTCACGATTTCGGCTGCGCTGTCGGTCAACGCAGGCAGCCGACTGACCAATGCTATCGGTCTGTTCAAGGAAGAAGAGGACGCTACCATGGGCTCGGGATTCAGCTTCACCGACCTGGCCGCCGACCGTGCCGGCGTGCAACTCGGTGAACGTGCCATAGGCGACGCTGCGGAGAAGGTACGCGGACTGCTGGCAGCAGCGCGCAAGGACACCGATCTGGTGCCGGATTTTAGCAACCTGCCTGAATTCATGCCACAAGCCGAATTCGAACGCCGTTTCGGGCCGGTTGGCAGCCCGCGTTATCAAAAGATCATCACTCGCATCGACGCCCGCCTGGCCGCCCACCCGCTTGCAAAATAATTAAACGGTAATATAGAAAGATATCCCTGTTATAATGCCGGGTTTTCCGCATTCCGGCTCCCCATCATGTCCCGCAAGCTCCGCAACATCGCCATCATCGCGCACGTCGACCACGGCAAGACCACGCTGGTCGACCAGCTTCTCAAGCAGTCCGGCACCTTCCGCGACAACCAGGCGGTTGACGAGCGGGTCATGGACTCGAACGATCTTGAGAAAGAACGCGGCATCACCATTCTGGCTAAGAACACCGCCATTACTTACGGTGAATACCACATCAACATCGTCGACACCCCGGGCCACGCCGACTTCGGCGGTGAAGTCGAGCGCGTGCTCGGCATGGTTGACGGCGTGGTACTGCTGGTCGACGCGGTCGAAGGGCCCATGCCGCAAACGCGTTTCGTCACCAAGAAGGCGCTGGCGCTGGGCCTGCACCCCATCGTCGTGATCAACAAGGTGGACCGTCCGGGTTCGCGTCCGAACTGGGTGGTCGATCAGACCTTCGATCTGTTCGACAAGCTAGGCGCTACCGATGAGCAGCTCGACTTCCCGATCATCTACGCATCCGGGCTGAATGGCTGGGCATGCATGGACCTGAAAGATTCGCCGTCACAAGGTGGCGCCGCCGCCGACATGGTTCCGCTGTTCGACACCGTGCTCAAGCACGTGCCCACGCCGCCCGGCTCGCCCGATGCGCCGCTGCAACTGCAGATCGCCGCGCTCGACTACTCGACCTACACCGGCCGCCTGGGCGTTGGTCGTGTCCTGAATGGTCGCATCAAGCCCGGCATGATGGTCTCCGTGATGAACCATGAAGACCAGGTCGCCACGGGCCGCATCAACCAGGTGCTCGGTTTCCAGGGCCTGGACCGCGTGCCGGTGGACCAGGCTGAAGCGGGCGACATCATCATCATCTCCGGGCTCGACGACATCGGCATCGGCGTCACCATCTGCGACCGCGAAAACCCGGTCGGCCTGCCGGTACTGCCGGTCGACGAACCGACGCTGAACATGGACTTCATGGTGAACACGTCACCTTTGGCCGGCACCGAAGGCAAGTTTGTCACCAGCCGCCAGATCCGCGACCGCCTGAACAAGGAACTACTCGTCAACGTAGCGCTGCGCGTCGATGAAACCGGCGATGCCGACGTGTTCCGCGTCTCCGGCCGTGGCGAACTCCACCTCACCATCCTGCTCGAGAACATGCGCCGCGAAGGCTTCGAACTGGCCGTCGGCAAGCCGCGCGTGGTGTACAAGGAAATCAACGGCGAGAAGTGCGAGCCATATGAAAACCTCAGCATCGACCTGGAAGACGACACCCAGGGTGCGGTGATGGAAGAAATCGGTCGCCGCCGCGGCGAACTCACCAACATGGAATCCGATGGCCATGGCCGCACCCGCCTCGAATATCACATTCCTGCGCGCGGCCTGATCGGCTTCCAGTCAGACTTCATGACCATGACGCGCGGCACCGGCCTTATGAGCCACGTGTTCGACGACTACGGTCCGGTGAAAGCCGACCTGCCTGGCCGCCACAACGGCGTGCTGGTGTCGCAGGACAACGGCGAAGCGGTGGCTTATGCGCTGTGGAAACTGGAAGACCGCGGCCGCATGTTCGTCTCGCCCGGCGAAAAGCTGTACGAGGGCATGATCATCGGCATCCACAGCCGCGACAACGACCTGGTGGTCAACCCGATCAAGGGCAAGCAGCTGACCAACGTACGTGCTTCCGGCACCGACGAAGCGGTGCGCCTGACCACGCCGATCAAGCTCACGCTGGAATCCGCAGTCGAATTCATCGACGACGACGAACTGGTTGAAATCACGCCGAAGTCGATCCGCATCCGCAAGCGCTACCTGCAGGAACACGAGCGCAAGCGCGCGAACCGCGCTGCCGCCTGAACCCCGCCGGCCTCGTGCCGGCACGGGCGTGGCATGAACCCGGCTTCGCGCCGGGTTTTTTATGCGCGGCGCGGGTAAAATCCGCACCATGCAACCTGTCGAAATCGGCCTTCTCGTCGGCCTGGCCATTCTCATTCTCCTGACGGTTTTCCTGCTGCTGAGCATCCATGCACTGCGACGGCAGCAGTCCGGGCTGCCTGCGCTGCTGGCGCAGGACATGGAAGCCCGTCACCGTGCGGTGCTGACCGATCTGCACGCAGGCCTGTCGCAGCAGTCCGACCGCATGCAGTCCCAGCTGTCGGCGCTGCAAATTGGGCAGACCGAGCGGTTGGCGGAAACGCGCGAGACCGTCACCGGCCAGTTCGGCCAGTTCCAGACCACGATGCTGGAAAAGCTGATCGAGCAGGGACGTGCCGAACAAGGCATGCTGCAGGACACGCTGAAAGGCATGACCGCGCACTTCAACGAGCGTGTGCAGCAGTTGTCGCAGACCGTTGATGGCCGCCTGAATGAAATATCGGGCAAGGTAGCCGAGCGGCTCGACGAAGGCTTCAAGAAAACCAATGAAACCTTCACCTCGGTGATGTCGCGGCTGGCGGTCATCGACGAGGCGCAGAAGAAAATCGAAGGGCTGGCATCCAACGTCGTCAGCCTGCAGGAAATCCTTGGCGACAAGCGTTCGCGCGGGGCGTTCGGCGAGGTTCAACTGGAAGCACTGGTGCGCAACAGCCTGCCGCCCGACGCCTACGCATTCCAGTACACGCTGAAAGGCGGCGCGCGTGCCGACTGCGTGCTGATCCTGCCCGAGCCGACCGGCACGGTGTGCGTCGATTCCAAGTTTCCGCTGGAGAACTACAGCCGCATGTTCGACGACAGCCTGGTGCAGACCGAGCGCGATGCGGCACGGCGACAGTTCAAATCCGATGTCAAAAAACACGTCGATGACATCGCCGCCAAATATATCGTCGAAGGCGAAACCTCGGACGGCGCGGTAATGTTCCTGCCGGCCGAGGCGGTATTCGCCGAAATTCACGCCTACCATCCCGACCTGGTTGAGCACGCGCAAAAAAAGCGGGTCTGGCTCACCTCGCCGACCACCCTGATGGCTGTGTTGAACACCGCACGTGCGGTGATTCGGGATTCGGAAACACGGCGCATGGCGCATGTCATCAAGGACGAACTGGCGAAACTGGCGAAGGACTTCTTCCGCTTCGACGAGCGCATGAAAAAACTTGCCAGCCACATCGAACAGGCCAACAAGGATGTTGGCGAGGTGCGGATTTCCAGCGAGAAGATCAGTCGCCGCTTCCAGCAGATCGAGCGGGTCGAACTCGAGCACCCCGAAGCCGCCAGCACGCGCCTCCTCGATGCCGAGGAGTGAATGAAGCATGAGCTGGTTTGGCCGCTGGCGACGCACCCACATTCTGGACAAGCATGAAATTCCGCATCAAGCCTTCGATACAGCCGTCGCCGGTCTGCCGATCCTGCACGGCCTTGACGTATCCGAACGCACGCGGTTGCGAGAGTCCGCCAGCCTGTTCATCCACGACAAGACCTTTTCCGCAGCGGGCGGGGCCGAGGTCGACGATGCGACCCGACTTGCCATCGCCCTGCAGGCCTGTCTGCTGACGCTCAACCTCTCCGAGGACAGCTACCGCGGCTGGAACGAAATCATTCTCTATCCCGACGAATTCCTGCGTCATCGCGAGGAAATGGACGCGGCAGGCGTCGTCCATCATTCGCGTGACATCCTGGCGGGCGAATCCTGGCTTGGTGGCCCGCTCGTGCTGTCGATCGCCGACGTCATCGAAAGTGGTCGGGGAACCGGCATCAATGTGGTGCTGCACGAGTTTGCGCACAAGCTCGACATGCTGAACGGCGATGTCAATGGATTTCCGCCGCTGCATCGGGGCATGGATGCCGCAGCCTGGGCACGCGACTTCAGCGCTGCCTATGCCGATCTGTGCGCCCGCGTCGATGCGGGCGAGAACACAGCCATTGACCCGTACGCCGCCAGCGATCCCGCCGAATTCTTTGCCGTGCTGACCGAGGTATTCTTCGAGACGCCGCGCCTGCTCGTTTCCGAATACCCCTCCATATACCGGCAGCTGCAGCAGTTCTATCGCCAGCACCCGCTGGCTCGGCAGGAGCCCCATGAGCACGCCTAAGCCTTATACCGCTACGCGCGTCGATGCGATCGCGCCCTTCCACGTCATGGCCATCCTTGCGCGAGCCAAGGCTCTTGAAGCAGCAGGGCGCGACATCATCCATCTCGAAATCGGCGAACCCGACTTTCCCACCCCCCAACCCATCATCGAAGCGGGCATTGCAGCGCTGCGCGCCGGACATACCCATTACACGGGTGCACTCGGGCTGCCCAGCCTGCGCGAGGCCATTGCCAGGTTCCATGACACACGCTGGCACGCCACGATCGATGCGGAACGCATCGTGGTCACCCCCGGTGCATCCGGTGCCCTGCTGCTGGTACTGGGCCTGCTGGCAGGGCCCGGTGATGAAGTCTTGATGGCCGACCCGGGCTATCCCTGCAATCGCCATTTCGCGGAATTCTGCGACGCCCGGGCCGCGACCATCCCGGTCGATGCAACAAACGGCTTCCAGCTCACCCTCGATCTGATCGAGCAGCATGCTACCCCTGCCACCCGCGCCGTACTGATCGCCAGCCCGTCCAACCCCACGGGAACCGCTGTTGCGCCCGACGAACTCGCACGCATTCACAACTGGTGCCGGGCGCATGGCGTTGCCCTGATTGTTGATGAAATCTATCTGGCACTGACTTACGACGGCCCTGAAAACACCGCCGCACATTGGGACGACGTGTTCGTCATCAACAGCTTCTCAAAATACTTTCTGATGACGGGGTGGCGACTGGGCTGGCTGACCGCGCCTGCGTGGGCAGTGCCCGCCCTGGAAAGGCTGGCGCAGAATCTGTATCTGGCGGCGTCCACACCGGCCCAGCATGCGGCGCTGGCAGCCTTCCTGCCCGCCACCCTGGATGAACTCGAAGCCCGCAAGCACGAACTGCGCACCCGGCGGGATTTTCTGCTGCCCGCCTTGCGCGAGCGCGGCTTCGTCATTCCGGTCGCGCCCGAGGGCGCTTTTTATGTCTACGCCGACTGCCGAGCACACACCGATAATAGTTTTGAGTTTGCCCAGACACTGCTTGAACAGTCGGGCGTCGCCGTTACACCCGGCCTGGATTTTGGTTTGAATCGCCCGCAATACTTCTTGCGGCTTGCCTATACCCAACCCCTGCCACGACTAGCGCAAGCCATAGCGCGCATCGACCGTTTTCTGTCCCGCTGATTAGGTGCGTCGGCCGCGCGACAATCCGATCAAACCGAGCAGTCCCAGCGACAACAATGCCAAAGTGCCCGGTTCGGGTATGGTGGCGCCGGGTACGGGATCCACCTTCAGGGAGTCGTTCGCACAATTCATGGTCCAGAGGACATCGAGAGCGTCTGCACCCCAGTACGTTCCGAACAAGGCGACTGGAATACGCGCCTCATAGAAAAAATGCTGGTCCGCAGTATAAATACCCATATTGTCGACACCCGTCGTACTGTAGGCCACCTCCCCAGGACCTAGCAGATTGCCAGCCAGAATCGAGGTAGGACCTTCATTTGCAGCCCCCCATAAGCCTGCGCCCCACTGCACGATGGCATACAGGCCGCCTTGTGTGTTGCCGTTGTTACCGGTGGTTTCAAGACCAAACTCATAACTGCCGTCGCGCCCGAAATCAATGGCGAAATCGCCTGGCGCGTAATTACCGCCGCTATCCTTCATCAAAGGATTGTGCCCCGTTACCATCGCCAGATAGAGATACTGCGCGTCGTAATCGACGTAAAGTGCTTCTACGTCATACGCCTGCCCGCCGTAGCCTGGCGTAAGTTTGGTGCCCCGCCCCCCGGTTTGATCTTCGACTGCCCAAGCCACGACCCCCGGGTTCGGTGTCCAATCGTTGACACTGCCGGTATGGACCAAGCCCCAATCGACCAGATTGGCATCTATGGTGTATGCGGAAACTTGCATGGAAGAAAAACAAACCATCGCACCGGCCAGAATTGAAAAGGATCGCATGATGTTCCTTACCCCACGTTACACATGCATGGATCACAGCAAACTTCATGCGAGGGGGATGACCACCCTGATGAATGTCGGTCCCCAATCCCTGCAGTCTTGTAAGGCCATCTTTCAATACTGGAACATCCTACCGACGGTCATCACGTTGGGTTTTCGTCGCAATTGTCGAGACTACCTGGTGTACAGGCATAAAAAAACCGGCCCGAAGGCCGGTTTTTTCTTTCTGTGCCAGGAATTACTTGGCAGGAGCGGCAGCAGCAGCAGCGTCAGCAGCGGTGCCAGCAGCGGTTGCTGCTTCGCCAGCAGCAGCAGCAGCGTCAGCAGCAGGAGCAGCAGCGTCAGCAGCAGATTCGCCAGCTTGAACAGCAGCTTCGCCAGCTTGAACAGCAGCTTCGCCAGCTTGGACAGCGGCTTCAGCAGCCGGCGGCTCGACGGGAGCAGCGGCTTCTTCTTTCTTGCCACAAGCGGTCATGGAAACGGCCAGCAGAGCAGCCAGGAGGACGGAATATTTCATTTGATTTCCCTTTACTTGCAAATATAAAAACCCACACCAGAGATCGGTCCGGGACTTGTAATCCAGCCGACGCGCGGAATTCTAACAAATCGGTAAAAGAAAACCACCATCTACTAACAAATTGATTTAGCACCGCCAGCATGTCTCATTATAACAACAAACTGCATTCGATTCCTTATTTTCTGGGTGTTTCGATGAACTCACCCGGCCGGGCAGTCGAGGGCAATTTGCCCTGATAGATAAAACCGGCGCCATAGCGGCGACTGCCATCGGGTGCGGTGATAAGTTCATTTTCGCTCCAGATCCAGACATGGCCTTCACGCGTATCCAGGATGAACGCCCGTCCGCCTCCGCCTCCTTTGCTGCCCAATACGCCTGCCAGAGGAAATGCTTCGTATCGGCCATCCTCGGCGCGTCCATCATCTGCCTGCACAGCGGCCGACAGGGCCAGCACGCCAAACACCATCCATCTTTTACGCATCATCATCCTTCCATTTGCTCAGGACTTAAGCAGAAAAAAGTGCGGCCACCGCCGCCGCATCCAGCACATACTCATGGTTGCAGATATCGTCATGCACCCGGATTCCACCCTGTTCGGCGACGATCGCCTCACATTCTGCCTGACCCACACTGCGCAGCATGGAATAAATCTTGGCGGGATCGTACGGGCAATGATACGAGACCGGGCGCGGGTCATATACGCGCACGTCCTCTTCCGGGAACAGGCGTTCGATCAGCTTGATCGAGCCAAGTTCGAGCAATTCGTGCGGTCGCACGGTGTCGGCCAGGATTTGTACCCGGTTCCAGCCGTCTGCATCACGCATCGTTGCACCCGGCAAGGCCTGCAGAAACAGACCTGCTGCAGTCTCGTGATTGGCCACCAGCCACAGGCGGGTAGGCAACTGCTCCGATTGGGCGAGGTAATGTTCGAATACCGCTGCCAGGGACTCGCCCTGCAGCGGTACGTGGCTCTGGTAGGGCTGGCGCATGTCAGCGGTGTCGAGCGTCAGGGTCAATGCGCCCGCGCCAAGCAAGGTCGGAACATTTCCCCCTGCCAGCTCCGGTGCCGCTCGAGCCATGCCGCGAATTCGCAATTGCTCGTCGCAATCCATCACCAGCAGCGACACCTCGCCGTCACCGCGCAACTGAAAAGTCAGTCGGCCGGCCTGCTTGAGATTGGCCGTGATCAGCGTGGTCACCACCGCCAGTTGTCCAAGAAGTTCTAGAACAGGTTCTGCGTAACCGCGCCCTGCCGTCATCTCGCGCCAGGCAGGCCCCAGTTGCACCCAGGCACCACGAATGTCGAGCTGTTCGAACAGAAAACCGCGCACCCGATTGGGCTGGCTGTGGGCCGGTTTTGATTGATCCGGGTTCGATTTGTCGGTGGCGTTCAATTGAGTTGCACCCGCTCTCCCCAGGGCACCGCACCTTTGCCCTTGACCAGCCAGACCACCGGGTAATTTGGCGGCAGCTTGGGAAAATCCCCTTCGGCATCGGTGAAATACACCAGCATGTTGGGACTGCGGTTTTCCTGCTCGACCCAGTCGAACACCGGGCGGAAATCGGTGCCACCACCGCCTTCGATATCCTCGGGAAGCTGTATGGTGTCCCAGGGTTCGTATTCCCACGGCGCATTTTCGGCCACGTGGTTGTCACAGGCCAGCAGCGTTACCTTCGCCCTCACCTGCCCTTTGAGCGCATCGAGTTCGCTGACGAATTCGCGCAACTCTTCATCGCTGATCGACCCGCTGGTGTCGATCGCCGCCACCACGTCCAGGCCTTCGCTCGACAGCCTGGGCAGCAGCGCATCGCCCTCGCGACGTGAAGGCCGACGCCAGGAATAGTCGTCGCGCTGGTTGACCGCAAAGAAGCGCGCCAGCAAGGCGCGCCATGGCAGGCTGGGTGCCAAGAGGCCATCAACCCAGCGCATCATCGACTGCGACAGCTTGCCGGCCTGGCGCGCGACCTGGGCAGCGGCGGCCAGACGGTTTTTCCATTGCTCGGAGAGTTCCTCGCGCTCGCTCGGCGACAACTCGCTGGGCTTTTTTGACGCCTGGCTGCCGCTGCCCTGCTGCTGCTCGGCCTCGCTCTGGCCTTCCTTGCCCTGGCCACCCGACTCGCCGGCATCGGGGTCGTCCTGGCGCTCGTTCTCGTCCGGGCTGGCACCCGATTCGTTGTCGTTGTCGAACATGTGCTGATCGAAGGACTCTTCCGGCGTGTCCTCGGGAATCAGCGGGTAGATTTCTTCCGCCGACAGCGTCATGAAATTCTGGTCGGCGAGGATGCCGTGCAGCGGCGGTTTCAGCCCTTCCTCGATCAGGATGAGATTGACCGCATGGTCGCAGGCCACGTCCCAGCGCCGCTTGACGCGATGGTTGCGTCGATGGGGATGGCCCATGGCGCAGTGCATGGCTTCGTGCGCCAGCACGAACTGTGTCTGCGCGAGATTGAGATTGTCGATGAACCCTGGATTGAAATAGAA
>Ga0105100_10000442_pt1 | contig 24564 bp, 23 predicted proteins | sample PPLLak12cMay2015_2_FD_87033 | JGI IMG/M metagenome (GOLD analysis project Ga0105100, IMG submission 87033) | Freshwater sediment microbial communities from Prairie Pothole Lake near Jamestown, North Dakota, USA - PPLs Lake P8 Core (1) Depth... | ecosystem: Environmental > Aquatic > Freshwater >...
AGACGCCTGGGTGGTGGTAACGACCGACGGGCTGATCTCCCGCACGCCGACCGCCCGATTGCCGCGCCTCGCCGGGAGGAGCACGCCTGCGCTGCTGCTGGGTGCCACCGCCCGCGACACCCTGTACCTGTTCGACCGGCGCGGCCAGGGCTGCGCCCTCGCCGTGCACACCTTGCCGGAGTGCGACGATCCCAAGGAGGCAACCCCGTGGCCGGCGCCACGCCCTTCGGCCCCGGCGCCGACGTCGTCGCCGGCGTCGTGCTCCCCTCCGATCGAGCCGCCTCGACCCAGACCTGCCTGCTGCTCGCCACGCGTGCCGGGATGTTGAAGAAGACCACGCTGGAGGCGCTTCCTGGTCACTCCGCCCGCACCTTCCCCGCCATCAACCTCGGCGCCGGGGATGAACTGGGCTGGGCGCGCCTGACCAGCGGCCAGGACAACTTACTGCTGGTCAGCCGATCTGGCGCCGGGATCCGCTTCTCGGAGGAGGAGATCCGCCCGACCGGCCTCGGCGCCGGCGGCGTGCTCGGCATTCGCCTCGAAGAGGGCGACGCGGTGGCCGGGATCGATCCGGTGCCCGCCAAGGGCGAGGCGCTGCTGGTAACGGAGCGCGGCCTGGTCAAGCGGGTGGACGTCGGGCAATTCCCACTGCAGAAACGCAACGGCAAGGGCGTGCGCGCATGGAAGCTCGAAGGCGAGGATAGCCTGGCTGCAGGCGCCGTCGGCACCGCCGAGGATCGGGCGGTGATCCACCTGCAGAAGTCCGCCGACCGCTCGATCGCCTTCACGGACGCGCCGCGCCGCACGCGCGCCGGTCGCGGCAAACCGCTGATCGAAGTGCGGGAGACCGATCGGGTGGTCTCGCTTACCGTACCGCAGGCGCGGGCCGCAGTAGGCGAGAAGGAGCAGCCAACCCCGGTAACAAAGCCAGCCCGCAAGACAAGCGCCAAGGCGGCGCAGGCGCCCAAGCGGGGGGCAGCAAGTCGCAAGTCCAAGCCGGGCAATTCGCGATCCAAGGCGACAGGTAAGCGCGCGCCGGCCGCAGGGCGCGGAGGCAAGCCCAAGCCGACCCGCGCCAAGCGCCCAGTGCGCAAGCCCGCAGCGAGAGCGAAACCCTAGGGGACGTTTCCGCAGGTGGGCCCGTGGTCCGTGCAGTGGCGAGGTATATCGCGGGTGCCCCGGGCATCCCAGGTTGCAGCACACCGCCTTCGGAAGATCGGCCGGAACCCGGATTGATCCACCCGGAGGAAGTGCAATGACGCATCGCTTGCAAGGTTACGCGAGGATCAAGGAACTCTCGCTTGCCCTGTCAGGCAGTGAAACTGACGGCCATCCGCCGCTCTGCCCAGATGCACAGGTGGCGGTAAGGGAGGAGACATGATCGCCACCGACACGTTCGGACGCACAGGGCACGTAAGCACACGCGTGCTCCTCGGCGGGGCGGCCTTTGGTCAGGTCACTCAGGCAGAAGCTGATGCTGCTCTGGAGTTGGCGTTGTCGCTTGGAATCAATCATGTCGATCTGGCAGCCAGCTACGGAGAAGCAGAACTGCGCTTCGGGAGTTGGATCAGCCGTCATGGCCGGCCGTTCTTCCTGGCAACCAAGACCGGTGAACGCACGGCGGTCAAGGCGCGACAGGAAATCCATCGCTCGCTTGAGCGGCTCCAGGTAAGTCAAGTCGATCTGCTTCAGCTTCACAACCTGGTTGATCCGCAAGAATGGGAGACGGCGCTGGGGCCCGAGGGAGCCTTGGAAGCCGCCATTGAGGCACGTCAGCAAGGATTGGTACGCTTCATCGGCATCACGGGGCACGGACTGGCGGCGGCCGGCATGCACCGCAAGGCGCTGGACCGGTTCGATTTTGACGCGGTCTTGCTGCCGTTCAGCTGTGTGATGGCGAAGAACGAGCGGTACCTCAGCGAGTTCCGGGACCTGGCGAACACGTGCCGCGAGCGCAATGTTGCCGTGCAGACGATCAAATCGATTCTGCATCGGCCATGGGGCGAGAGCGCCCCTGATCGTGCCACCTGGTATCGTCCGCTGGAAGATCAAGACGCCATCGATCGAGCCGTGCACTGGGTCCTGGGACACCCGGGACTGTTCCTGAACTCCGTGGGGGATGTGCAGCTCCTGCCAAGGGTGTTGGACGCGGCCAGTCGCTTTGAGACCTCTCCGACAGCTGAGGAGATGATGGCGCAGATCGATAGACTGGAGATGCGGCCTCTTTTCACGTGAGAGCAGCCGGGAGCAAGCGCCCATTCAACCCCTGCACCGGGCGCCCGAAGCCTCGGCAGATGCAAGGCAGCTTCGTTCACTGCCTCGTTGCGCCTACGGTCTGGCATTTATGCCGCGAGCCACTGAACTATCCGCCGAGCGAAACGGGGCACGGCGCATGCCCTGGAAGACGAGTGAGGCGGGCGATGCAGTCACCGACTCGGCTGTGAGGTGCCAGGCCGGGGGATCAGGGAGCGGTCGCAGGGCTTGGGGTTGCCCCATCCGGCAGGACGTATAGGATGCGGTTGGTCAAGGTCGTGGAGGTGGACGCCACAACCGTTCTCGAGCCTCGGGTCAGCGTGCCGAGGTAAGGTTCACCCCCGTCTGCGGCGACCCAACCATCGAGATCGAAGGGCACCGCCCCGCCCGCCGGAAGCCACTCGCCGTTGTAGCGGCGGGCGAGGTGGAAGTGGGTGCCTGTGGACCGGCCGCCCTCGCACGACGGATGTCCCAGTCGGTCACCGGTCTGCACGCCAGTTCCCACGGCGATTCGATCCTGCTCGGCGATATGGAAGAAGAAAAGCACCCAACCGGTGCGCGGGTCACTGTCGCCGTCGAGGTCCAGCTCGACCATGGCTTCCTCGCTGCGGGTGATCCTGCCAGCAGCCGGCGCGGCGACCCACTCGCCGGACCAGGCGCAACCCCCTTCCATTGCGGGTGGGGCAAAGTCCAGCGCTCCGAGCGGAAGGCTGTTGCCCCAGGTGGCATGCGGTCCGCCGGTGAAGTCCCAGATCCGGTTGGGCAGGAAGGGGAGCGTCAGCGCCGGCTGCTCCAATTGGCCCGGAATCAGATCCACCGCAACCTCGAATGGCGCCTTTCCCCACAGGGACTGGTAGGTGGCGGCCAGGCCCTGCGGGCCGGCCGCCTGCTCGAACGCCTCCGTACCCAACATCGCCGCGAACAGATTCTGAACAGCGACGGAGCCGGCGTTCTGATAGGAGTCCGGGCGGGCCAGCAGCCCATCTGCAAGCTCGAACTCACGCAGGCCGCCGGTGCGCCAGCCATAGTACCCATCATTCAATCGCTCGGCCGCCCAGACCAACTGACGATTCAGGCCTCGATAGCGCGGGTTCTCGTAGCCCAGCGGGTAGGCCAGATGCTTCTCGTCTGGAAACGGCCGGCTGAGTGCCTGTGTTTGATGCTCGAGCAAGGTGAGCAGCAGGCGCGGATGGACCGAGTAGTTACGGGCGACGACATCGATCACATCCCACGCCGGACGCTCACGGCGGAAGGCGTAGTCCGAGACGGAGCTCAGGAACCCCGGGCGCTTCTGAATCTCAGCCCGTGTATTGAAGCCAACTGCCGATGGTCCGTTGACCACCTCACTGTCTGGAAGGCTTTGGAAAGGCGTAGTGGTCAGGGGTAGGTAGTAGGCCGGCACTTGCATCGGCAATCCGGCAGGCAGCGTTGTGGTCTGGGCCAGGCCCGGATTGGCGTCGAGGATCTCGGCGACGGTAGTGTTGAAGTGAGCCGCCACCGCCGGCAGCGTGTCCCCGCTCTGCGCAACATACGGCAGCATTTCGCCAGGCGGGAATGGGCCGCGCGTTGGGAGCGGTGTGGCTGCGCCGGCAGCCGCATCGGTGGGCGTTGGCGGGACCTGCATGAGGTCGGGCTGCGGCGCGGCGCAGGCCCCAGCCAAGACGGCCAACATGGCGGCGGCCGTCAAGCGGCGAGATCGTCCCCGGAAGTTCATCGGCTGAGGTGGGATTCCCGGCTGGCGGAAGTGCGGGCCGTGATGACTTCATCGCCCTTCAGCAGCGTCCCCTGGTACGGCTTGCTGCCGGCCTGCACCCTCCAACCGCTAAGCGTGAAGGGAAGCGGCCCATCGGCCAACACCCACTCCCCGTTGTACTTGCGGGCCAAATGCAGGTGGGTACCTGTGGCGACGCCCCCTTCGCAGGACGGATGACCCAGCAGGTCGCCCTCCTCGAGGAAGTCGCCCACCTGCACCCGTCCGGTGTTGGCGACGTGCAGATACAGCAGCGTCCACCCGGTCTGCTCTCGCCCATCGCCGTCCAGGTCTAGCACCACCACGCCGTTCCCGCTGCGCACGACGAGACCGGGTGCGGCCGCGACGATCCACTCCGACGAGTCGACGCAGCCTGGCTGGAGCGAGGGCGGGGCGAAGTCGATCGCCGCCCAGGCGCTCTCGCGCTCCCAGGCGCCGTGCGGCCCACCGGTGTAGGCCCAGGTGCGTCCGGGCAGGAAGGGCAGGATGATGGCCGGCTGCGCGACGCCGGGTTCGTAGATCAGGAACTCATTGGCGAAGGGATCGCCGAACAGTGAGGCATACGTGCGGGCGAATCCTTCGCCGCCCACCAGCTGGGTCCACGCGGCCCGATCCCGGTCGAACGAGAAGTAGCGCTGCAGCGCGACCGTGCCCGCGTTCAGCGAGGGCGCCAGACGCAGCGTGCTGCCGTCGGCGAAGGCCAGGTCGGTCAGCGTTCCGGAGCGCCATCGGTAGTAGACGTTGCGCAATTCGTTGGCCGCCCAGGTCAGCTGACGGAACAGGCCGCGGGCATCCGGGCTGGCATGTCCCAGCGGGTACTCCAACGAATCCCCCGCCGGGCGCGCCGCATCCAACACCCAGCCCGATTCGTGCTCAAGCAGCGCCAGCAGCAGGCGCGGGTTGACCGCATTGTCGCGCGCCACCTGGGCGACGATCTCCGGGCCGCGCAGGGATCGACTGCCGACGGTCTCCTGGTAGCGACACAGGTACCCGCCGGCAGTGGCGCAGTATCGCTCGATGTCGAACTCAGCCGCGTTCAGCGAGAAGATCAGTTCGCTATCCGGCAGCAGGCGCTCCGCCGGGCCCGTCGAGGCCAGGCGCCGCGGCAGGATCAGCTGAACTCCCGGATCGATCAGGCTTTCGAACCCGACTGGGGCGACACCCTGCACCGTGATGTCCTCGGGCACGACCCCAAAACGCGCCGCAACCGCGCGCAGGGTATCGCCCGACTGGGCAAGGTACAGGAGCTTTTCACTCTCGGGAAACACCCCGATCGTAGGAGTTGCCGGAAAGGTGGGCGAGGCGACGGCCTCGGTCGGCTCAGGCGTCGGCGTGGAAGTGGCGGCCGGGGTCGTCGGGGGGATCGTCGCCGGGGGCAGCGTGACCTGGGGGGCTGCGCTCGACTCAAGCGGCAGCCCGCCGGATCCAATTCCTCCACCGGCAGGTACGTCGGCGCGGGCGCATGCCAATCCCGCCAGCAGCAGCGCCAATGCGACCGCCAGCCAGGATCGAGGTCGAGGGGGGAGTGACTGTGAGAACATCCTCAGCGGCCGACCTGGTTCTCATCGTTGCGGCAGGAGCAAGCTTCCAGACGGACATCTCCCCGCTCCAACCTGCCATCGTACGGGCTTCCGGTCCCCGACGAGATCCAGCCATCGAGATTGAAGGGCAGATCGCCGTCCGCCGGAATCCACTCGCCATTATACTTACGCGCCAGGTGCACGTGCGTTCCATTGGACACACCGCCTTCACAGGACGGGTGTCCAATCCGATCTCCGGCTCTCAGCAGGCTGCCCACCGATACTCGATCGCGCGACTCGATGTGCATGTAGAGCAACACCCACCCCGTCTGCTCGTAGCCATCGCCGTCCAGATCGAGCAGCACCTCCCCCTCGCGCGAGCGCAGCACCAGCCCATTCGCGGATGCCGTCACCCACTCGTCAGAGAGCACGCACCCGAGCGCGTCGCCCGGCGGAGCGAAATCCAGCGCTGCCCATCCCGAGCTGCTACCCCATGCGCTGTGCGGACCACCCGTGAAGGACCAGACCTTATCTGATTCGAAAGGCAGCTGCAGCGCAGGCTGCTGCAGGGCTGGCGGAATCAGCGGGTCGAGCTCCACCGCAAATGGATCGCCAAACAACGCTGCGTACGTCTGATCGAAACCACCTGGCTGAACGGCCTGCTCCCACTCCGGATAGGAGAGCAAGGCAGCGAAGAAACTCTGAACGGCCGCGGTTGCAGCGTTGATCCCCGGTCCGGCGGGGACCGAGCTCCCGTCCGGCAGCGGGAAGGGACCCGCCCAGCCGGCGCGCCAGCGGTAGTAGCCGTTGTTCAGCAGGTTGGCCGCCCAGGAAAGCTGCGAATGAAGTCCGGTGTTGGCGGCGTTCACATAACCGAGCGGATACGCTTGCTCAGACTCGGAAGGCCCTCGGCGGGTCACCCATCCGGACTGGTGTTCCAGCAGCGCCAGCAGCATGCGCGGGGCCACCGAGTACTGCTCGGCGACGCGCTGGACGATCTCCGAGCCGCTGAGCACCTGGCCGTCGACTTCCTCCCAGTAGAGAGAGAGGTAACCAGCATGCGGCGCAAGATCGGACTCGACGTTGGAGAACACCGCCGGCGGACCGTACACCAATCCCGAATCGGGCAGGATCTTGAACGTTGACCCTTCCGGAAGGAGGCGAGGCGGGGGAATCGTGAGCGAAGACCAAACCGGGAGCCAGTCCGGAGAGAGCAGCCCATTGGACTGGGCGATCAGCGCCGGGCTGACGCCGAACAGCGAGGCGATCAAGCTGAGGTTGTCACCCGGTTTGACGACGTACTGCTCGGTTTCGGTACGGATGGGAGGTGGCGTGCGGATTGCATCCGGCGTCGGGGTGGGATACGGTTCGCCGGGGATACGCGTGGGGGCAATGCCGGCAAGTGGCGGCAAGGTGGAAGTCGGCGCAGCCTGGTCCGATGGCGTGCTCGTGCCGGCCGAGTTGAGGTCCGCCGTCCACGGGGCAATCACGCGGTCGGCCGGCGCAGCTGGCTGCGCCGTGCAGGCGGCGATGCCTGCACCCAGCAGGATCCACGCACCGAGATGGATCGGCTTCATTGCAGCCGGGTGGCGGGCGTCAGCGGCTTCTCGAGCACATACGAGGGCTCATGCACGTGGCACACCCGCCCCTGGTGGTCGATATACGACCACTCGCCAGGCTCGCGCCCAGTCACGGTGTAGCCTAAGCGCTGGTACAGGGCGAGCGCAGGCTGGTTGCCCAGCGCGACCGCGATCAACGCCTTGCTGCAGCCGCGCTGGCGCAGGATGGATTCGGCCTCCACCACCAGGCGCGTGCCGATTCCCCGGTTGCGATAGGGCGGCCGGACGCGGAAGGCATGCAGGTATCCGTAGCGTGTGCGTCTCTCGCCCGTGATATCCGTGCCCCGAAATTGAACGAACAGCTGCCCGACGACCAACCCCTCGACCTCCGCAACCAGCAGCGCCCGCTGGCCGCGCCGCGCCTCTTCCATCGCCCGGCGGTAGACCTGGCGAAAATGCCGGTACTCACCGTCCCACTCCAGGGCCGGCAGGTCGGCCTCGCATCCTATCCGGATCGTCACTGTGGCAGGACTGGCGGATTCAGCCTGCATGGCCGGCTTCCTCCGTCAGCAAGCGCTGCAAGATCCGTTCCTCGTCTTCCAGCGAGGCGGACTTGCCATCCAGCTTGGCTGCCCGCAGCTGGGTGAGAATTCGCCGGTACGCCGGTCCGGGGCGCAGGCCGAGCGCCCTCAGGCGCACGCCGTCGGTCCTAGGTCGCACCCGCCGCCATTGGCGCAGGTAGCAATCGATGGCGCGCGCCAGGGCCGTGGCCGGCATCGCCAGCCAGGCAACGACCAGCGCAGTCTCCGGGACAGCCTCCAGGTCTTCGACGAGTTGGCTGGCTGGCTCGTCTCCCGTCCAGCTCAGGCCCACCCGCCCCAGCCGGTTTGCCTGCCGTGCAACTTCCGCGATGCTGGTCGAGAAATGCAGCCGGTGAATCACTCGTTCCACCGCGCCGTATTCCGGCCGGAACAGCCAGAGCCCATAGATCAGGGTTTCAAGATCGGGGGTCCGCTCCAGCGCCCAGGCTGTCGGCGAGGAGAACGCGCAGGCGTCGGTGAGCCTGCCCGAAAGCCAGTCGTCCCAGCCGAGCGAGGCATCGATGGCCTCAAGCACACCGAGCCCGCCCATGCGCGCCATGGCGTTGGCCGCCGTCGATTCGGGGAAGACACTCAGCAGCTCGGCCCGCAGGCGTTCGCCGCTGACCCGCGCCAGCAGGGGCAGCGCCTGTTGCAGCAGTTCCATGGTCCGGGCCTCGATGGCGAAGCCCAGCCGCTGCTCGAGGCGAACGGCGCGCAAGATGCGCGTCGGATCGTCGACGAAGCTGATGGAATGCAGCACCCGGATCAGCCTGCCTTGCAGGTCCCGTCCACCCCCCCACGGGTCGAGCAGCTGACCCCGGAAGGCGCCATCGAGACGCAATGCGAGCGTGTTGATGGTGAAGTCACGCCGATGCAGGTCGAGCTTGATCGAGCCGCGCTGCACGGAAGGCAGCGCTGTGGGATGCGTGTAGAACTCCGTGCGAGCCGCCACCAGGTCCAGCCCGGCCAGGAGATCGACCGCGCGGGCGCCGGCCCCGGACACGGCTCGCTGCAGCCGGTGATCCTCAGGATCGATCGACCACTTGGCGGTGCCAAAGCGAGTGTGGCTGCTGACCTTGCCCCCGTAGTTCCCCGCCAGGGCGCGAGCCAGCCCTATGGCATCGCCTTCGACGACCAGGTCGAAGTCGACGGGCTCGAGATCGAGCAGCAGATCGCGCACGAATCCACCGACGATGTACAGCGCCGCGCCCTGCGCCTCCGCCTGCTCCGCAACCAGTTGCAGCAGCTGCAGGCGCGCCGCAGGCAGGGTGTGCTCCAACCGGCGGACCAGCTGTGCGGCCTGCGGCTCGCCCGGCTCGGCCGCCAGCGTCCTGAGCAGGTCCGTGCGGGTGACGATGCCGATGATCTCGCCGCCCTCGCTGTCGGCCACGGGCACCTGACCCCAGTTGTGCTCGATCATCACCCGCTGCAGGTGCTGGATCGAGTCCTGGGGAACCACCACAAGCTCCCCAGCCTCCATCACCTCGCGCACCGGCCGGGCGGACATGTCGTGCGCGGCGGCGCGGTCCACGGCCCTGCGAGTGAGCAGGCCGATGATCCGGCCATCTTCAACAACCGGATAGCCCTCATGCCCGAAGCGCCGCATGCGTTCGGCCGCCTGGCCCACGGTGACCTGCGGGTCGAGCAGCTGCGGATCGCGCGACATGATCTCGCCCACCGTAAGGGCTGGCTGCACCAATCCCGGCAGGATCGACCACAGCTCCTCACAGACCTGCTCGCAGGTCTTGCCGCGGATGATGGCCGCGGCGGCACGCCCGTGCCCGCCGCCGCCGAAGTGCGCCGCCACGCGCCCAACATCGAGCAGATCGGTGGTCGAGCGCGCCACCAACTGCACACTCCCGTTGAGGGCGACGACCACGAACAGGCCCGCCGGGTCGAACAGGTCGCGCAGCTTGTGAGCCAGCGTCGAGATCTCGTCCACCAGCCCCTCGGCCTTGGCACTGGCAACGATCATTGTCAGGCCGTGCACAGACGAAGTGCGCGCGTCGGCCAGAAGGCGCTCGTACAGGCGGCGCTGCTCCGTCGAAAGCGGATGGTTGAGAAAGTCGTCAGCGACCCGCAGGCTGGCACCGACCTCCAGCAGCCAGGCCGCAGCACGCACGTCGCGCGGGGTCGTCCCGGCATAGGACAGCGATCCAGTATCCTCGTAGATGCCGAGCAGCAGCAGGGTCGCACCGACCAGGTCCAGGCGGCCGTCGCCATCCTGCAGCCTCTCCACCAGCAGGGTCGTGGTGGCACCCACCGCTTCGATCGACCGCGGCCAATCTTGATCGATGCCCGGGTCGAGCGGGTGATGGTCGAAGATCTGGACCTTGGTGGCGCTCCCCATGCCGCGCAGCGAGGGCAGCGCCTGGGTGTCGACCAAGAGCACGGACTCGACGGGCTGGCGCGGCAGGTCGTCCGCCTCGACAAACGGCAGCTGATCCCCGTACAAGGTGAGGAAGGCGCGCACGTTGCGGTTCACGCGCCGCGGAAGGACTGCCAGCGCTTCGGGTTGCAGCCGGCTGGCAGCGTACAACGCCGCAACAGCGTCAAAATCGGCCTGCTCATGAGTCAAGATGACTTGCATTTCGACAACCGCAACCCCGCAACCACCCGGCCGGCTGCGCGGATTATACATCCCGAGCCTCTGCCGGGCAGGACAGCACATGCTGGAAGCCAGGGCGGAATACAGCCGCCGTGCTGCACAGCGCGTTGCCAGGCCGCACGTGACAACGCCTGCCGGGGGATTCGCGAGGGATCAGGGAGGTGATGGCGACGGTTGTAGGCGCAGGGCTTCCATCGCCCGCCGCCAGGAGGATTCCGGCTCGCCCGACAGATTCGCCACCAGCCTCGAAGCACGCTGCAGCGGCGCAGCGAACGCCTCCAGGCCGCGCCCCAGCGGGAAGGGCGTGTTCGCCGCCAGGATTGCACGCGCCCGGGCGGCCACGCCGGATACCTCCCCCGCCTCGGCCAGAACGGGGAGATGCACTGTGCCGTGGATGCCACTTCGCTCGAGTTGGGCCTCCGGTGAGAGCATCAGCTGAATGAACGCCCAGGATGCTTCCGCGTCTTCGACGCTCAAGCCCGAACGCAGGTAGGCATTCAGCGTCCAGGCGTAGCCGGAGAGCGGCTTGCCGGTCTCGCCGTACAGCGGCCAGTCGTCCAGCGCGGCTGGCTGCCCCAGAGCCTGCTCGATGCGCGGCAGATGTTCCACCGATTCCACCACCCATCCGGCCTGGCCGTCCAGGAAAGCCTGCAGATCGGCCTGTGAATCTGAGCCGACCCTTCCGATCCCGGCCATGCGTTGCAGCAGACCCAGCCAGCAGACGCCAACGGCCTCGTCGACCTGGAGGCTTGAGTCCACCAACATCAATGTTCCGCCGCAGGCCGACATGAACGGCATCGAGGTGCGCATGTCCAGGTCGAGCACCAGCCCGGTCTTCCCCGGCAACTCGTCCGCTCGCTGGCGCATCGCCTCGATGCTCGGCGCCCCCTCAGGCAGGATCGCCGGGTTGCGGTAGAGCACCGTGCCCTGCAGCTCAATCGGGACTCCGAGCACGCGCTCACCATCCTCAACCTGCGACCAGGCGACCGGCAGGAGGGCGCCCCGCAGGTCCGGGGAGATGCGCTCGGTCACCGCCTGCGTCAATCCCGCGTCGTACAGCTCGGTTGCCCAGGCGGAGGGGGCAAGAAGAATCGTCGGGCCGTCCGGCTCAAGCGCTTGGGCTCGCACCGCCGCGTGAAAATCGACGGTCGGGATGTAGCGCAAGGAGATCTCCACGCCCGGGTGCCGCTCGCCGAACTGGGCGAGCAGTCCCGCCAGCCAGGACGTCTCGGCCGGAGGCCAGTCCATCCACACGACCACCCTTCCACGCAGCGAGTCGCTCGGCGCTTCATTTGTCACGACCGCCTCTGTCGCCAACGGCTGACGAGTCGGCGCCACGCTGGGGGTGACCTCAGGCGTGCTGGCCGGCTGACATGCAGCCAGGGCGAAGGCCGCCAACAGGGCTGCCTGCGGCGCACGTCGTCTGAATGCCGAGAACGAAAGTCGACCGATGGCAGACCAGCGGTCGATGAGCCCACGGATAGAGGCCATGGCGCCAGTGTACCATGCAGGTCCGACTCGCCGTGCCGCGCCGGTATAATCGGCCGCGATGGCGACCCTTGGCTCTGTATGGCGGTGCATTCTCTCCGGCGTCGGCTCTGGCGCGAGGAACATGGCGATCGATCAGGCGATCCAGGAGTCCGTGGCGATGGGCGCCGCGCTTCCGACGCTGAGGCTGTATGCTTGGGACCCGCCGTGCCTGTCCCTCGGATTCGCGCAGCCGGTCGCGCAGATCGACCGTGCCCGGGCGGGCGCGCTGGGTTGGGACATCGTGCGCAGGCCGACCGGCGGGCGCGCCATTCTGCACACCGACGAGCTCACCTACTCGATCGTCCTGCCCGAAAGCGACCCGCGGGTCACCGGCGGCGTGCTGGAGAGCTACCAGCGCCTCAGCCAAGGGATCGTCGCCGGGCTGGAACTGCTCGGACTGCGCGTGGAGGTGCAGCCCGGCATCCCGCTGTCCCAGGCGGAGCGCGAGAAGCCGGTCTGCTTCGAAGCACCGAGCGCCTACGAGATCACCTGGCAGGGGCGCAAGCTGGCCGGTAGCGCGCAGGTGCGCCGCCGTCAGACCGTGCTGCAACACGGCACGATCCCTCTCGATGGAGACATCACCCGCATCTGCCTGGGGCTGGCCTACGATTCTGAGCCTGCCCGACAGGAGGCGCGGGAGCAGCTGCGCTTACGGGCCGCAACCCTGTCCGATCTGCTGGGACGACCGGTCGCCTGGGACGACGCCGCGCAGGCGCTCCGCCAGGGCATGTGCCAAGCGCTGGGGATTGAGCTGCTGGCGGGCACGTTGACCGCTGCAGAAGAAGCGCGGTCCAACTCCCTCGAACGTGAAACCTACGCCAGCGACGCCTGGACGCACCGCGTTTGACCCCGGGGGGTGGGCGGGGTCGCATTCGGACCAATCCCCCTCTCATTCCGGCGCAGGTCTCGCTGCGGCCCTCGGTCCCTTCTGGCAGAAGACGCGGCGGCCGGGCGACTGCTCCACGGACTTGGCCGGAGCATGGGTGGCCACGGCAACGAGACGCCTTGCGGGTGCGGCCCGGGCGGACTACACTCGGCGCATGCACGTCGGCGCGCTGGTGCTTGAGCTTCGCCTTCCCGGCTGCCGCTCGCTCAAGGAGAAGCGCGGTCGGCTCAAGCCGCTGATCGCGGCGCTGCAACACGAGTTCAGCGTCTGTGCAGCGGAGGTCGACCTGATGGACCGGCACGAGGACGCCATTGTGGCGGTCGTAGCAGTCAGCAACGACGGCCACCACGTCGAGCGCTGGCTGTCGAGCATTCCCGGCTGGATCGAACGTCAGCGCCCCGACCTGATGCTGGTGGATTTCGACTACCGCGCCCTGTAGGGCAAGACGACGGAGGCGGGATGGACCTCGAGTTGACGGGCAAGACCGCGATTGTCACCGCCGCCTCCCGCGGCCTGGGCCGTGCAGCCGCGACCTCCCTGGCGCGCGAGGGCGCTCGCCTGGCCATCTGCTCGAGGAGTGAGCGCGTTCACGATGCTGCAGCCGGAATCCAGCAGGCGACCGGCTCGCAGGTGCTCGCCTACCAGGTCGACCTGGCATCCGGCCCACAGGTCGAACAGTTTGTCGCGCAGGCAGCCGAGGCGCTCGGGCAGATCGATATCCTGGTGGCCAACGCCGGAGGTCCGCCGCCTGGTCCGTTCGTTGCCTTCTCTCCAGCCGACTGGGAATCCGCTTTCCAGGGAACCGTGATGAGCGCTGTCCGCCTGTGCTACGCCGTGGTGCCGGCCATGGTGCGCAAGGGAAGCGGGAGCATCGTCTTCTGTCAGTCCTACTCCGTCAAGCAGCCGCTCGAGAATCTGATTCTCTCGAACGCGCTGCGCATGGCGGTGATTGGCTTGGCCAAGAGCCTGGCGAACGAACTCGGTCCGCAGGGCATTCGCGTCAACAGCCTGAACCCGGCCTGGACGTACACCGAGCGGGTCGATCAACTGATGCAGGATCGGGCCGCGCGCGGCGGGGGCACACCGCAGGACGAGATCGAGCGCATCACCGCCGGCATTCCGCTTCGGCGCATGGGAACGGCTGAGGAGTTCGGCGACACGGTTGCCTGGTTAGCCTCCCCGGCCGCCGCCTTCATCCACGGCCATGCTCTGTTCTTTGACGGGGGAGCGACGCAGGCGCCGCTTTAGCCGTCGCGCGGAGCCGATCGCCAGGGTCGCGCGATGCCACGCTCTGGCGCAGGTTGTTTCCCCAGCCCTTGACCGGAGTGGCCTGGCCGGCAGCCTGCGGGAACCCCCCCTGCTTGCAGGAAGTCTGCATAGTCTGCCCCCCGCCCCAGAGCCAGCCTGCGGCGCGCACCGTTCGGGTCTGAGCTGATGGCCTGGACGGCATGCGGTGCGGCCCGGACGAGCTGGGGGTTGCGCCCGCCCACTGCGCGCGGCCACGCCGAGGAATTCCCCTTGGCCGAGGGACATTCCCCGCGCTCAGCGAACCGCCCGCCGGGCCACCGATCCGGGAATTGGAGTGGACGCTCTACACCCGCACTTCGGTCCCAGCTTTCCCCCGCACCGCCGCGCGGGCCACGGAGTGCGTCGTCGGGCAGGCCGCCCATCGATCATGGCCATCTCTGGGCGCAGGTGGGCAAGAAGGCACCGGCAGCCCCTGGGGGCGCTTCCCGATCCGCCTCGCCGACAGAGCAGGTTGCCCAGACCGCGACCAGACTCGAGAGAATCTCAGCGGCGCACCCTAAGGTGCGCCGCTGAGATGGACAAACGCGGTTGCCAGCCAGCGATCCAAACAAAGGGGGGGGTCAGGCGGCGACGTCGGCTCCCACCAGCGCCAGCGACCGGCGCCGCACCAGGGTTCGTAGCCGGGAGGCCAGCAAGCTGGCGTGGACCGGCTTGATCAGGTAGTCATCGGCGCCGGCGTCCAGCGCCCGCGCCACGCTGCCCGGCGCACCCAGCGCCGAGAGGATCAGGATCGGCACATCCGAGAAGGAGCGAATCTCCTCGCACACTTGCCAGCCGTCCATTTCGGGCATCAGCAAATCCAGGATGACCACGTCCGGCTCGTCGAGCTTGACCTCGCGCACGCCTTCCTCGCCCGAGAACATCGCCCGGATCTGGAAATCCTGCCCGCGCAGCAGGGTACGGAGCATGATCGACAGATCCGGATCGTCATCAATGAGCAGCACCGATATGGCCATAGGCCTCTCCACAAGTTCGTCCCCATTATCCTCGCCTCCCCCGCCGGGGGACCTTACAGCCACCTACCAACCTCCCGCACTTGCCCGCCTACGCCCGTTCGGCTATAGTACCGAGAGGCCGGGAGGGCCTGTTGTCCCCCGATGACCATGCCGCCTGCGACCCAGACGGGCAGACTTGGGGCGTCCTGCCCCCAATGCGGTACCCGTCTCCCGCCCGACTCACGGACCTGCCCGCACTGCGGTGTTGACCTGTTCCTGCTGGCCTTGCTGGCAGAGCGGGCTTACATCGAGGGCTTCCCCGAGGCAGCCCCGATGCGCCGCACACCGGAGTCGCTGGTCCCCCGCATCGGCGAATACCTGATCGAGCAGGGCGTCTTGTCCGAGGCGCAGCTGGCGCAGGCATTGGCGCGCCAGAAGCAGATCGCCGCCAGCGGCCAGCAGCGCCTGCTCGGCCAGACGCTGATCGAGATGGGGCTGGTCGACCGCGAGACGCTGGACCGCGCCATCACCCTCCAGATCATCGAGCTGCACGCCGCGCTACAAGAGGCGAATCGCACGCTCGAACGGCGGGTGAGCGAACGCACGGCCGAGCTGCGCCGCGCCCTGGAGCGGCTGACCGAACTCAACCAGATCAAGGCCAACCTGATCTCGAACGTCAGCCACGAGCTGCGCACCCCGTTGGCGCACATCAAGGGATACGTCGAGCTGATCCAGGACGAGCAGCTGGGAGACCTGAACGACGACCAGCGCAAGGCGGTGACGGTGATGTATCGCGCCACCGAGCGGCTGGAACGGCTGATTGAGGATTTGATCGAGTATTCCACTGCCTCGCGCGAAGGCATGACGGTCGACCTGCAGACGGTGGACCCGGCCGGATTGGCCGATCAGGTACTAGACCGCTCGCGTGCCAAGGCCGAGAAAGCGGGGGTAACGCTGGCGCTGGCGGTCGACCCGCAGGTGCCGGCAGTCTACGCCGACCGGGAGAAGGTCGGCTGGGTGCTCTACCAGCTGCTGGACAATGGCATCAAATTCACCCCGGCCGGCGGCAGGGTGGAGCTGGCCGCCAGCGGCACTCGTGACCTGGTGACCTTCAACGTGCGCGATACGGGGATTGGCATCCCCCAGGAGCGTCTGGAGGAGATCTTCGAACCCTTCCACCAGCTGGACGGCTCACCCACCCGGCGCTACGGTGGAACAGGCCTGGGCCTGGCGCTGGTCAAGATGATCCTCGCCGCGCATGGCGCTCAGCTCCAGGTCGACAGCCTGGAGGGTCAGGGCACGCGCTTCTGCTTCTCCCTTCCCACTGCAGCGAGCGCCCGATGACCGGACCGCTGATCCCGCCCGGACCCCTGACACACGGCACCGAGCTGAACGCAGTCTACGCCATCGCCCGCATCGTTGCCGAGACGTTCGACACCGAAGCGGGGCTGGACGCGGTGTTCCGCCTGGCGCGCACGATCTTCATCTTCGATGTCGTCGCACTGTATCTGCAGGCCGAGGAGTCCGGCCTGCTCGAGCCGGCCTACGCCCGCGCCCTGGGACGGGGCCGTTCGCAGGAGGCCGATCTGGCGTGGGGCGAGCCGGCGGCGCAGGAGGCCTTTCGCAGCGGGCAGACGGTGCTGCGCCAAGAGGATGGCGGCCCGGCGGTGACCACGCGCGACCGGCGCCGCGACTACCTCGGCCTGCCGATGATGGTCGGCGGACGGTGCGTCGGCGGATTGGTGTTCGGCCGTTTCGGCGGCCCGCCCTTCCCACCCGAGCACATCCGCCTGGCGGAGTTCGTCGCCTGGCACGTCGGCCAGCTGCTCGAGAACCGACGCATGGCCAGCCGCATCGCGACCCTCGAGGCGCAGCGCGAGCTGGCGCGCATGCAGGACGAATTCGTCTCCACCGTCTCGCACGAGCTGCGCACTCCCCTGGGCTTCATCAAGGGCTATGTGACCACGCTGCTGCGCGACGACATCGCCTGGGACCGGCCATCCCAGTTCGAGTTCCTACGCATTATCGATGAAGAGGCCGACCGGCTGCGCGAGCTGATCGACAATCTGCTCGACTCGTCACGACTGGAAAGCGGGTCGCTCGGCATGACGGTCGAGCCCGTGCGCCTTCCCGGCCTGGTGCGCGATGCCGTTTCGCGCAACCAGTCGCTCCATCCGGAGATGCCGCTCAGCCTGGAGGTCGAGGAGGACTTGCCGGTGGTGATGCTGGATGCCACCCGGATCTCGCAGGTGCTGGACAATCTGCTCAACAACGCCGACAAGTACGCCCACGGCGCTCCGGTCAGCGTGCGCGCCCGGCAGGTCGACGAGCAGCTGCGCCTGGAGGTGGAGGATCAGGGGCCGGGGATCCCGGCCGAGCATCTGGCGCACCTGTTCGAGCGCTTCTTTCGCGTGCCTGGCCACGCCGGAGTCGCCCGCGGCACCGGCCTCGGCCTGTACATCTGCCGCAAGATCGTGGAGGCCCACGGGGGGATGATCGGGGTTGACTCGCCCGGCGGGTCTGGGACAACCTTCTACTTCGAACTGCCGATCGTTACCGCCCAGCCTGAGGATTCCGGAGGGATGGCATGAGCCAGAAGAAAACCATCCTGATCGTGGATGATGAGCCGCGCTACGTCAAGCTTGTCGAGATCAACCTGCAGACCGAGGGCTACCAGGTGCGCACCGCCAGCAACGGACAAGAAGCGGTGGAAGCGGTGGCCGCTGACCAGCCGGATCTGATCCTGCTGGACGTGATGATGCCGGTGATGGATGGGTTCACCGCCACCACCCGCATCCGGGAGTTCTCCAACGTCCCGATCATCCTGGTCACCGCCAAGGGCGAGGAGCGCGACCGGGTGCGCGGGCTGGATGCCGGCGCCGATGACTACATCGTCAAGCCATTCTCGGCCCAGGAGCTGTTGGCCCGCGTGCGGGCCGTGCTCCGGCGGGCAGAGCGGCAGCAGATCGATGACTTTCACGAACCGATCTTCCGCCACCGGGAGCTCACCATCGACCTCGCCCGGGCACAGGTGTTCACCGGGGAGTCGGAAGCCCAGCTGACCGCTACCGAATACCGGCTGCTGCAGACACTGGCCGCCTCGATGGGCCGCGTGCTCACCGCCGATGAGCTGCTCTCGACCGTGTGGGGCCCGGAGTACAAGGACGACAAAGAGATCCTGTGGGTGTGCCTCAGCCGGCTGCGGCAGAAGATCGAGCCCGACCCCAAGAGCCCGATCCACATTGTCACCCGGCAGGGGATCGGTTACCTGATGCCCAGCGCCGAAGCCGCCTCCGGCGTCGCCTGAGATGACCGAAGCCCCGGCAGCCGCTCAGACCATCCTGGTCATCGAGCCCGATCCAGGTTCCGCTGCCTACCTGGAGAGGCTGCTCAAACGCGCCGGCTACCAGGTCAGCCTCGCCCTGACCGGCAAGGACGGGCTGATCAAGGCCTGGCGTGACCAGCCCGACATCATCCTGCTCGAGTTGGACCTGCCCGATGCCGACGCGTTGGAGATCGTCCGCCGGCTGCGGCGCGACCCACGCACGGATCGCAAGACGATCATCAGCCTGACTGGTCGCAGCCTGCCCGAGGACGCGGTTGCCGGGCTCGAGGCCGGGCTGGATTACTACATTCTCAAGCAATTGGATTCGATGGATGTGCTTTTTCGTTACCTGCAGCGCGAGCGTCCGCTCGCCGGCACCGCACCGCTGGAGGCCACCACCCGCGCCGGAGTGGTGATCAGCTTCGTCAGCGCCAAGGGCGGCCTGGGGACATCATCGCTGTGCCTCAATCTCGCCAGCGCCATCGCTCGCCGTCAGCCGTCGGGGCGGGTGGCGGTGGTCGACCTGATGCTCCCCATGGGCACCCTGGCCGCCATCACTGGAGCGGCGACCGAGATCGACATTGTCGACGCCACGCACTTCGAGCCGTCCACCCTGACACCTGAGCTGCTGCGCAAGCAGATGCCCGCCCTGCCCGGGTGGGGCTTCAACCTGCTGCCGGGAACCCAATCCCCGGGCAAGGCGCCCGATCTGCGCCCTGACCGAATCGCACCGCTGCTGCAGTCGCTGCGCGCAGTCTACAACGTGAGCATCATCGACCTGGGGAGAACCCTCTCACGCCTGTCCCTCTATGTTCTATCCCAGTCGAGCGTGATCGTTGTGGTGCTCAGCCCGGAGGCCGTGGTGGCCACCAGCACACGCTCCCTGCTGAGTCATCTGGCGGAGCAGCACATCAACCCACGTCGTCTGTTCCTGCTCAGCAACCGCCCCACCGGCACGGAAGACCTGACCGGCCAGCCGCTTGAGGACGCCGTGGGTCGCCCGGTGGACATGGGTTGGCCGCATGTCGGGCGCAACCTCAGCCTGGCGAACTCGCGCCACGCGCCGTACCACCTGCGGTTTCCGGAGGATGGCCCCACCCGGATGTTGGAAGAGATCGGCGCCGCGATTCTTGAGAAGGCCATGCGCGAGGGCGTGCCGGGCATCAAGACCTGACGTTCGCGCCGGGCGCTGGCCGGCGATTGCACTATAATCAGTTCAGCCTTCGGCCAGGAGGAGCATCAGCATGTCCAAGCAGAGTCACCAGCTGCGCGCCAAGATGGTCGGAGCCATGTTGCGGGAGGCCCGGGTGGCTGCCGGGCTCAGCCTGAAGGATGCCGCAGCCGCGATTGGCGTGACAAGCGGCGCGCTCTCCTCCTACGAGTTCGGACGCAAGGCGGTCTCCTTGCCTGAGCTCGAGCTGCTGGCCTACACCTACGATCTCTCGCTGCGCAACTTCACCTCCCCCGAGAAATTCGCCAAGCGCACCAAGACGAAGGTCAACCCATCCCTGCTGCTCGCCTTGCGCCACCGCCAGATTGCGGCGGCCCTGGCGAAATCCCGCGAGGCGGCCGGGCTGACCCAGCGCGAATTGGCCGACAACGCCAGCATCACGCTGCCCCGCCTGAAGGCCTACGAAAAGGGCACCAAACCGGTCCCCCTCCCCGAGCTGGAGCTGGTCGTCAGCCGGCTTGGCCTGGCGGTCGAGGCATTCATCGATCAGCAGCCTCCGATCGGGGACTGGGACAGCGCCAAGCGGACCTTCGAGTATGTGTCTGAGCTGCCGGTTGACCTGCAGCAATTCATTGCCACCCCCGCCAACCTGCCGTACCTGCGCCTGGCGATGCGGCTCTCCAAGGTTCCGGTCGACCGGCTGCGGACTGTCGGCGAGGGCCTGATCGACATCACCCAGTGATCCCTGACCCAGCCTCCGCCTCCGAGCTGGCGCAGCAAGCTATGCTCGCCTATCGGCGCGGCGAGTTGTCGGCCGCGGCCGAAGGGTTTCGCTCCGCCTCCGCAGCCTATACCCGCGACGGCGACGAGCTGGCTGCGGCCGAGGCGGCCAACAACTTGTGCGTCACACTTCTCCAGGCCGATCGCCCACAGGAAGCCCTTGAGTGCGTCGAGGGCACGCCGGCAGTGTTCGAGCGCCATAATGAATCCGGACGCGCGGCGCAAGCCGTTGGAAATCTGGGGACGGCCCTTGAGAGCTGCGGACGCCCGGCGGAAGCCGAGGCAGCTTATCGGCACTCGCTCGACCTCTTCCGCTCGCTGGGCGACCGCGAGGGAGAGTCGCTTATCCTGCAGCGCCTCTCCCAAGTCCGGCTGCGCCAAGGCCAGCCGATCGAGGCCCTGGCCGCAATGCAGGCCAGCCTGGAGGCGGCCCCGCGCGGCGGTCTGCTTCGGCGCTGGATGCGCAGCCTGCTGTCCCTGCCCGCCCGCTTCTTTTCCGGCTAGCCGGAGGCAGCATGCCCCTGCTTTCGCACGGCGACGCCGGCCTGACGGCATCTGCCACCTCCTCCAGTGACAAGCCCGGTCTCGAGCGGATGCTCGACGCGGCACGCTGGCGTCACCTTCACCTGGATTGGTTCGACCCATTGCTGCTGATTGCTGAGACTCCCTTCCTCAAGCTGACCAACGGGCGCACGCTGCTGGCATGCCTCGGGTGCCCACCGGAGATCCCCCATCGGGCCTGGATCCGGGTGTTGGCCGTCTCGCGCGCCATCGAATTGCACCGCGCCTGGGACCATCTGTGGCCGGCGGCTGTACAGGCCGCCTCAGGGTTGGACCTGCACTCGATCGACATTCTGCGCTCCGCGTCCTGGATGACCTCCCTGCTGGAAACCGCCGGGTTCGAGGTGACCGACGAGGTGGTATTCCTCGAGCTGGAGAACGTCCAGCCGGTCTCAAGCTCCCCGCCGCCCGGCGCGATCCGTCCACTGACCCCGGACGACTTGCCAGCGCTGCTCAGCCTGGATGCCCGGGCCTTCCCCGAGCCGTGGCGGATGTCGCCACGCAGCCTGCAGGCCGCCTGCCGCAGCGCGGCGTATGCGAGTGTGGTCGAATACCAGGATGAGATCGTGGGGTACCAGATCACCTCGCACTCTCCCTACAGCGCCCATCTCTCGCGCCTGGCCGTGTCGGCAGACCGAACCCGACGCGGCCTGGGCACTGCCCTCACGCTGGATGCCATGCACACCCTGAGTCAGCAGGCTCCCTACCGTTGGACGGTCAACACCCAGGCATCCAACCAGCCCGCGCTGGCGCTCTACCAACGGCTCGGGTTCCGCTTCAGCGGTGTGCGCTACCCGATGCACACAATCCGTCTCTAGGCACCCCAAGCAGTGCTCAGGCGGCAACCCGGCGTGGCGGATCGCCATGGACAAGGTGCCCGGCCTGTGGGAGAATGCGTCCAATATCTACCCCGGAGGTCCGTATTCAATGCCGTCCCGCAGCGAGATCCGAGAAAAGCGTGACCGGGAGCGCCGAAGGTCCCGCATGTTTGCCGTGCTACTTGCCGCAGGCGTTGGCCTGGTTCTCACCGCGTTCCTCGTCGTGCCTAATCTGCAGCCCGCTGCTGAGGTGGTCGTGCCGGCGGCGTTCCCTCGCCCACAGGCGCAGGGTTCGGCTATGGGGGACCCGGACGCACCGGTCAAGATCGAAGAGTACTCTGACTTCCAGTGTGTCTACTGCGCCAGGTTCTCATTCGAGACTGAGCCCCGCATCGTCGAGGACTACGTCTCGACCGGCGAGGTTTACTTCGTCTACAAGAATTACGCATTCCTCGGCCAACCATCGGTCGACGCCGCCGAAGCGAGCCTGTGTGCCGCCGAGCAGGGGAAGTTCTGGGAGTATCACGACATCCTCTTCGCCAACCAAGAGGAGGGGGATGCACGCGCCTTCTCAGGGGATCGCTTGGAGGCCTTTGCTGAGGCGCTGGCTATGGACGTGGCGGCCTTTAGCGAGTGCCTCGGCGACAATCGCACCATGGATCAGGTTCGCCAGGAGTACGCCGATGGCGCCACGCTGGGCGTGAGTTCGACTCCGACGTTTTTTGTCAACGGCAAGGAAATCAAGGGGGCGCAGCCGTTCGAGGTCTTCCAGGCCGAGATCGAGGCTGCTCTGGCTGGTGGTTAGTCGCCAAGCCTCTGAGCACCGAGGAGCCGGCGCGCTCCTTGGGCGATACCGTCAAACGAGATGCCGGGATGCACCCGGCATCTGGTTCATTGTGCCTGAGTTCATCCCGGCAACCTTCCCCGGAAGACCGCGCCCCGGCCGGCGCCAGATCAGGCGGCCAACAGGCTGACTGCCCACACGAGCAACGGCGCGACAAGCAGCCCCGGAAGCAGGTTCCCGCTCCGCACTTTCCGGAGCTCCAGCAGGCTGGAGACAGCTAGCGCCATCAGCAGGATTCCGCCGACGGCAGTCATCTCCGCCGCCATAGGTTGACTCAGCGCAGCCTCCGCCCAGCCTGCCAGCAACGTGATGCCCCCCTGGTAGACCAGGATCGTCAGGGCGGCGAACAGCACACCCGCACCAAACGTGGAGGCCAAAGCGATGGCAGCAAACCCGTCCAAGACCGACTTCACGGCCAGCAGCTGGATATCCCCTGAGATGCCCGCCTGGACGGAGCCCAGAATGGTCATCGGCCCCACGCAGAACAGCAGGCTGGCAGTCATGAAGCCTTCGACGAAACGCCCGCCGTGACCCATCTCAGTACCGCCTCGATCGAAACGCGCTTGGAGCACCGCCCCGATCCGTTGTAGGCCGTCCTCGATTCGCCACCACTCGCCGAGCACTGCGCCAATCAACAGCCCGCCTAGCGCATACAGCGCATTGTTGGTCTGCAGGAACATACGCACGCCGAGGGCGAAGGTGAACAGGCCGAGCGAAAGCACAACGGTCTCGCGCAGGCGCGGTGAGAGCCGCGCGCCGAGGAGCAGGCCCAGGACGCCGCCGATCAATACCGTCCCCACGTTCAGCAGCGTCCCGACCATCGGCTACTCGCCGCGGGCCATGGTGGGATGGTGGCGGCCTGAGGCGCGGCTTGCACGCAGTTCGAGCAGGAAGCAGACGGAGGATAGCCGGTTCAGGTAGCGCAGCAGCTCGGGGTTGGCCAGCTTCCCTTCGTGCGTCATGCGCGCCACATGTCGCTCGGCGCGGCGCACCACCGTGCGCGCCAGGTCGAGCGCTGCCGCGGCTGGCGAGTCGCCGGGCACAACGAACCCTTCAACCTGCGGCAGGGAGCGCTCAATTTCCTGCGCCTGCTGCTCCAGCCAGGCGACCCTCTCAGCGTCGATCACCCGGAATCGATGTGCCTGATCAGGCTCGGCAGCCGCCTCGGCCATGGCGTGGTACAGGTCGCGCTGCATCGCCAGGATCAGCTGCCCGGTCAGTGGGTCGGCGGTCAGCGCGCGGGCCAGTCCCAACGCCGCGCTTGCCTCATCCAGGGTGCCGAGCATCTCCGGCCGCGGATCGTACTTAGCCACCCGGCCTTCGCCGAGAATCCCAGTGTATCCATCATCGCCCTGGCGGGTGAAGTAGGAGGACATGCGGCGATTATAGTGCCAGTGCGCCGATTCTCACCCCTTCGCCCCCTCACCCCTTCCCGCTCGCCGCGTGCGGATGCTCGCCCCCGCACCCCTTCCCGCCCCCCCCCGTGCGGATGCTTGCCCCGCAGCTCTTCCCGCTCGCCGCGTGCGGAAGCTCGCCCCCTCACCCCTTCCCGCTCCCCCGAGGGGGAGCGGGAGTCCGGGGGATTGCATCCCCCGAACCCCCGCCAAGCGGCGGAGAACGGGGTCTTTCCTAGCCGCGACGACCCGCCGCGCAACCCCACGCTTGGCCTTCGCTGTGCCGCCAAGGAACATTCCAGGCTTCCCCACGTAGACCGGCTTGCCACATGTGCAGCGGATCTCCCCCCTCCTCCTATTCCCGCTACCGCATCGGGATTGACGTTGCAGCCTTGAGGCGCTACCCGGTCGAGGGCGCGAGCGGCGAACCGGCACTCGTGCGGCGGATCGGCACTCGTGCGGCGGATCGTGACGCCAGCCACAAGGCCCCACAACCGCCGCTCACCTGCACCGCACCCCGATCGGGCCGCAAGCCCCGGCGGACCGCCGGGGAGAGACGGCCTGCGGGGTGGCGCAGGTGCAGGTGTGCAGAGGTGGAGGGAAAGGGGTCCTAGGGGACATGGGGGGAGGGGATTGGCATCCCCTCCCCCCGGTCCCCTGGGAAACGAGTCTCAGACGCCGGGCGGTTGCAGGATGCTCCCTCGCCGAGCGCATTCAAGCAGATCCTTACTCTGAGGCAAC
>Ga0105100_10000447_pt1 | contig 24440 bp, 17 predicted proteins | sample PPLLak12cMay2015_2_FD_87033 | JGI IMG/M metagenome (GOLD analysis project Ga0105100, IMG submission 87033) | Freshwater sediment microbial communities from Prairie Pothole Lake near Jamestown, North Dakota, USA - PPLs Lake P8 Core (1) Depth... | ecosystem: Environmental > Aquatic > Freshwater >...
CCGACCCCGACGGACACGCCTTCGCCGACCCCGACGGACACGCCTTCGCCGACCCCGACGGACACGCCTTCGCCGACCCCGACGGACACGCCTTCGCCGACCCCAACGGATACGCCTTCACCGACCCCGACGGACACCTTGACTCCGACGCCGACCAACACACCGACGTCCACCGCCACGGATACCCTGACCCCCACGCCGACGGACACGCTGACGCCTACGCCGACGGGCACGCCCCCGCCCGCTATCCAGGCAGAGATGCGGGCATTTCCCAGCGTCCTCTGGCCACCGACCGGGAGGCTTCTGCCCGTGCTGCTTCTCGGCCGGGCCTCCGGAGGAAGCGAGGGGTTGTCGAGAGTCGAGTTCGAGGTCGTCGACGAGTACGGCGAGTGGGAGCCTGCGATCGCGCCTGTCAACCTGGGGTTCAGGGCCCGGGGCGAGTGGCTGCGGATCGTTCTGCTGCGCGTCTCCAGGCAAGGGACCGATCGGGACGGACGGCTCTACACGATCTTCGCCCACGTTTACGACAGGGCGGGCAATCGCGTCACGGCCAGCACAACCGTCCTCGTCCCACATGACCTGAGACATCTGCTGTGTGGGACGCGTACAGACGGCGTTTGTGCAGGCAGGGAGTAGGTCACTCACTACAGATAGGCCAGCACCCTGCCGGGTGAGACGGATGGCCACTGAGCCCGCTGGACTTGCCAGCGGGCTCCGCCCGTTACGCGTGAATCCCGCAACCGCCCCCCTTCCCAGTCGCGAGCTAGATCGGAGCTCTTCTTGAACGACCGAAACGGCTGCCCACGGCCGGACCCACAATACCCCAACAGCATCATCGCGGGGTAGGGTGATCGTCCTCGAACTGCTGGATGGCCGGCCTGCGCCGCCGCAGGCGGCTCCATGGGCCAGGTGTGCTACAATCCTCGCGAGACCCTCCGGCAGCGCATGGCCATCGACGTACGCCCATCCCCCATCGCCGGCACCTGGTACCCAGGCTCACCTGGGGCGTTGGCCGATTCGGTCGACCGCCAGTTGGCGGCCGCCAAGGTCGTGGCCTTGGAGGGCGAGATCGTTGGTGTGGTCGCCCCGCACGCCGGTCACGTCTACTCCGGCCATGTGGCCGCACAGGCATTCCGCTGTCTTCAGGGTTTGGCCCCCGAGGTCGTGTGTGTGGTCGCCCCCCTGCACCAGCTTCACGCCGCGCAGGTCCTGACCACGGCCCACGAGGCCTATGGCACTCCTCTGGGCGAGGTAGCCGTCGACCACGCATTGGTCGACCGCCTGGCCCAGACCCTGGAGCAGCAGGCCGACATCCACCTGGCGCGCGTCCGGCAGGACAGAGAGCACGCGCTCGAGATCGAGCTGCCCTTCCTTCAGCGCACGCTCACCCAGCCCTTCCGCCTGCTCCCGGTCATGCTGCGCGACCAGAACCGCCAGACCATCGAGGCCACCGGCCGCGCGTTGGCGGCGGTGCTCTCCGGTCTCCCGGCCATCCTGGTGGCCAGCTCCGATCTGTCACACTTCTTTCCCGTGGCGGTCGCGCAGCGCCTGGATGCCGAGCTGCTCGCCCGGCTGGAAGCCTTCGATCCGGCGGCCGTCCTCAGCGCCGAGGAAGAGGGGGTCGGGTTCGCCTGCGGACGCGGGGCAATCGCCGCCGTACTCTGGGCAGCCGCCGGACTGGGGGCCGACCGAGTCCGGCTGCTGGGCTATGCCACCTCCGGCCAGGTCACCGGCGACGAGTCGTCCGTAGTCGGCTACGGCGCTGCCGTGGTCTACCGGTCGTCCGCCTCGTGAGCCATTCGGCGGCCTCTCCCCTTCCGCCAACCACACCGCCCGCCGGGGGCTCGTACCTCCATGGATCCGGACCTGTTGGCTGACCTCTTCCGCCTCCTGCTCACGGCTGCTCTCATTGCAGTGAACGCGTTCTTTGTTGCCGCCGAATTCGCGATCGTCGGCGTCCGCCGCACGCGCATCAACGAGTTGGTGGCGCAGGGCAATCACGCCGCACGCTGGGTCCAGCGCGCCCTGATGGATCCGACGCGCTTCATTGCCGCCACTCAACTGGGTATCACGATGGCGGGCCTGGCCCTCGGCTGGGTCGCTGAGCCGACACTGGGGCACTTGCTGCTGCCGATCGTCCGCATGTTTCCGGCCGCCCTGGCCGAGGAAGCCTCGCACGCCCTCTCGGCGGGACTTTCGTTCGCGCTGGTCACGTTTCTGGCAGTCGTCGTCGGCGAACTGACACCCAAGGCGATCACGCTGCGCAACCCAGAACGTATCGCGCTGCTCGTCGTGCAGCCTGTGACCTGGATCGCCTGGCTCTTGCGCCCGGGTATCTGGTTGCTGCATGCGGCCGCCAGCGGACTGCTCCGCCTCTTCGGCGTCCCAGCCTTCTCCGGTCACGAACTGGCACACTCGGTCGAAGAGCTCAAGATGCTCGTCACAGCCAGCGCCGCCAGCGGTGTGGTCGAGGCCGATGAAGAGGACATGCTCCAGGCGGTCTTCGACTTCGGTGATACGCTCGTCCGCCAGGTCATGGTCCCGCGCACGGAAATGGTCGCCATCGCGGCGGAGGCCTCACTGGACGAGATCGCCGCCCTGGTCCTGCGCCATCCCTTCACCCGCTACCCGGTCTATGAGGGCGACCTTGATCCCGTCCAGGGTGTTATCCATCTGCGCGATCTGATGCGCGCCCGCCGCGGCGAAGGGGCCGGCCTGGCCACGGCACGCGGCTTGATGCGCGAGGCGATTTTCATCCCCGAGACCGCCCGCATCGGCACGCTGCTCCGGCGCTTCCGCGCCCGCCGCCATCACCTGGCCATCGTCGTCGACGAGTACGGCGGCACGGCCGGCATGGTCACTTTGGCCGACCTGCTCGAGGAGATCGTCGGGGAAGTGAACGACGAATTCGATTCCGGCTCCGAGATTCAGGCGCTGCCCGATGGGTCCTACCTCCTGGACGGCCTGACCCTGATCGAAGCGGTGAACGACTACTTCCAGCTGAATTTGGCTGACCCCTCCTATGACACCATCGCCGGCTTTGTCCTCGGACGCCTGGGCCGGATGGCCAAGGTCGGCGATACCCTCACCGCCGAAGGCGTCCGGTTGCGCGTCGAGGCGCTCGACGGGAAACGCATCGAACGCCTGTCCCTCTTCCGCCTGCCCGACGCCGGCGCCGGGACGCCGCCAAGGTGACCTTCGCCGAGATCGCCGTCAATGTCCCCCCGGTGCGGGGGACATTTCACTACCACTTGCCGCCGGAGTTGGAGGGCCGGCTCTGCCCCGGCCACCTGGTCACCGTCCCCTTCGGACGACAGCGCGTCCAAGGGGTAGTCTTGCGTCTGCTCGCCCTGGCCGACGTGCCCGAGACGCGTCCAGTCGAAGCCCTGGTCGATTCCGTCCCGGTCCTGACCTCCGCCCAGCTGGAATTGGGCCGCTGGCTGGCCGAGTCGACGCGCACCCCGCTGATCGATTGCCTGACGCTCATGCTCCCGCCGGGGCTGAGTCAGCCGGCCGATTCGCTCTACACCCTGGTAGATCCCCAGACCGCCGAGGACAATCCGACACAAGCTCGGCTGTTGCAGCTGCTCTCCCAACGCGGCCCGCTGCGCGGTCGCCAGATTCAGCACGCCCTGCCGCGGGCTGCCTGGCGCAAGGCGGCCGAGGCGCTGGTCCATCGAGGTGCGCTTTTGCGCACCCCGATCCTGGACACCCCGCGAGTCCAGCCGCGTCAGGTGCACACGGCTGCTCTGTCCGCTGACGCCGGCCACACGACGACCGCGGCGGCGAGCCTCGGCCGACCTGGAAGCCCGGCCGCCCGGCGACGGGCCGCCATCCTGGCCATGCTCGGCCGCGAAGCCGGCGCGGTTGAGGTGAGCTGGATCTATGCCGAGACCGGCGCCGGCCTGGCCGACCTGCGCTTTCTGGAGGCGCGCGGCCTGGTCGTCCTGGGCGCCCGCCAGGTGTGGCGCGACCCGCTGGCCGACATCGACTTCGTGACCTCTGAGCCTCCGGTGCTGACGCACGACCAGGCCCGGGTGTGGGAAGCGGTGCGGCAGGCACTCGACCAGTGCGCCGCCGGCGCGACCGTCCGACCGCATCTTCTCCACGGGGTGACCGGCTCCGGCAAGACCGAGATCTACCTGCGCGCCGTGGCCGACTGCCTGGCACGCGGCCGCCAGGCGATTGTCCTCGTGCCCGAGATCGCCCTGACGCCGCAGACCGTCCGCCGCTTCCTCTCCCGCTTTCCCGGCCAGGTCGGGCTGCTGCACTCGCAGCTGACACCCGGGCAGCGCTACGACACCTGGCGTCGCGCCCGCTCCGGCCGCCTGGGGGTGATCGTCGGGCCGCGCAGCGCGCTGTTCGCGCCGCTTCCCGACATCGGCCTGATCGTCCTTGATGAGGCGCACGACGATTCCTACAAGGAGCAGGCCCAGGCGCCGCGCTACGACGCCCGCCGGGCCGCAGCAGCGTATGCCGGCCTGCTGAGCGCGCTGTGTCTGATGGGCACGGCCACGCCGGACGTGGTCAGCGCCTACCAGGCCGCGCAGGGTCGGGTCGCTCTCCTGGCGCTGCCGCAGCGCATCCTCGGCCACCGCGTGCGGGTAGCGCAGCAGTCGGCCCGCCTCGGCATCGCCTCACGCTACTCGCCGCTGGAGGCCGAAGCCGAGAGTATCGCCCTGCCGCCGGTCCAGATCGTCGACCTGCGTCAGGAATTGCGCGCCGGCAACTCCTCGCTCTTCAGCCGCGCCTTGCAGCAGGCCCTGGCTGAGACTCTGGCCGCCGATCAGCAGGCGATCCTGTTCCTGAACCGGCGCGGCTCGGCCACGTACGTGTTCTGCCGCGACTGCGGGGAGGCCTTGCGCTGCCGGCGCTGTGAGACGCCTCTGACCTTCCACGGTCCACAGCAGGAACTGCAATGCCATCACTGCGGCCATCGGCGCAAGATGCCCGAGACTTGCCCCGCCTGCGGAAGCACCCGCATCAAGCAGTTCGGCGCCGGGACGCAGCGGGTCGAAGCGGAGGTTCAGCGCCTGCACCCGTCGGCGCGCACGCTGCGCTGGGACCGCGATGCAACGCGCGCCGCCGGCGCGCACGACGTCCTCCTGGCGCACTTCGCCAACCATCGCGCCGACGTGCTCGTCGGGACGCAGATGATCGCCAAGGGGCTCGACCTGCCGTTGGTGACGCTGGTCGGGGTCGTCTCGGCCGACACGGGCCTGAACCTGCCCGACTTCCGCGCGGCCGAACGCTCATTCCAGGTGCTGACACAGGTCGCCGGACGGGCCGGCCGCGGCCTGCTCGGCGGCCGTGTCATCCTGCAGACATTCCAGCCCGATCACTACGTGATCCGCGCCGCCGCCGGTCACGACTACCGAGCCTTCTACGAGGCGGAAATCCACAACCGCCGCGAGCTCGGCTACCCGCCCTTTCGTCGGCTGGCGCGCCTGATCTTGCGCCACCCGCGCCTCGAGCAGGCCTCGCGCGAGTCCGCCCGCCTGGCCGCCTCTCTGCGGGCGCGTATCGCCAGGCAGGATGTCCGAGCGGACCTGATCGGACCGGCGCCTTGCTTCTACGCCCGCGTGCGCGGGCTGCACCGCTGGCAAATCGTCATCCGAGCGGCGGACCCGGCCGCGCTCATCCCTGACACTCTCCCCGACGGTTGGAGTGTGGATGTCGATCCGGTCACCCTGCTGTGAGAGAGGCTGACGATGTCGGAGGTTCGGCGCACCCTGGAGAAGCACCTGCAGGCGATCATCGAGGCCGACCTGGCAACCTATCACGCCACGACGGCCGAGGATCTGAGGCTGTACGAGTGGTATGTGACCCCGCACCGGATCGACGGCCTGCCATTCCACGACTTCCTCATGACCGAGGCCGCTCGACCGGACAGCGCCGCCCAGGCTCTCGACCCGACGCCGGCCTCGGGCGCCTCAGGCGACAAGGCGCGCGTGCGCTTCGACCTGGCCAACTACGACGAGCAGGTCTACGGCGACGCCGCCATCTGTTCGTACACGCTGCTAGTCTCCAGTGGAACGCCATCCGGCGTGACGGTCCGCAGCCATAACGAGAGCCGGGTGCTCGTGCGTCAGGCCGGTCACTGGAAAGTCGTTCACGTGCACAAATCCCCCGCCTGGAACGCACCCTTCTCGCCGCCGGGCGCCTAGCCGCCGACTTGGTCCCAGACCTCGGCTTGGGCCCTAGCCCTTGACGGATCCCGCCAGAAGGCCGCGGACGAAGTAGCGCTGCAGCGCGAATAAGATCAGCAGCGGGATGACCATCGTCACGAAAGCCCCGGCGGTGAGCAGGTGCAGGTCCTCGCCCTTGGTGCCGATCATGGCCGTCAGCCGCGAGGTGACGATGGCGACATCGGGGTTGGTGCCCAGGAAGACCAGCGCCACCAGCAGATCGTTCCAGATCCACAGGAACTGCAAAATGGTGAACGAGGCGATGGCCGGCACGGAGAGCGGGGCAGCGAGCAACGGGGCGGAGGCCCCTAAGCGCTCGACGCCTCCGCGGCGGCCGGACTACCGAGCGAGGCCACAGCTTCACAACCGGCCGAGGCTCTGCGGGTAGGCGCGAAGCCGCCGCCCGAAGGCGGCGGCTCCACCCGTGCCACCGGGGAGTCAGCGATTCAGGCCGGCAGATGGGCCGCGTTGTACAGGCGCTCGCGGATCGCCAGCACTTTGCGGCGCAGGCCTTCGTCGGTCTCAAGCAGGTCTGTGATCTTGTCGCAGCCGTACATGACCGTGGTGTGATCGCGCCCGCCCAACGCGTTCCCGATTTGCGGCAGCGAGGCGTCGGTCTCGGCCCGGATCAGGTACATGGCCACCTGCCGAGGCAGCGCCACCAGGGCCGAGCGATCGCGGCTGAGCAGCCGGTCTTCGTCCACGCTGAAATGCTCGGCCACCGCGGCAATGATCCGATCGGGTGAGAGCGCGCTGGCGCGCGGCATCAGATCGGTCAGCGTGTTCTCCACCAGCTCGGGGGTCATCGGCATCTCGCTCAGGTCGCTGAAGGCCAGCACGCGCGTCAGGGCGCCTTCCAGTTCCCGAATATTGCTCTGCACCCGCCGGGCGATCATCTCCAGGTACTGCGGCTCGACCTGCCGTCCGGCCCGCTCGGCCTTCGAGCGCAGGATGGCCACGCGCGTCTCGAAATCTGGCGGTTGGATGTCGGCTGTCAAGCCCCATTCGAAGCGCGAGCGCAGGCGCTCCTCCAACGTGACCAACGCCTTGGGCGGCCGATCGGAGGAAATGACCAGCTGCTTGTCCTGGCCGTGCAGAGCGTTGAAGGTGTGGAAGAACTCCTCCTGGGTCGACTCCTTCCCGGCGATGAACTGGATATCGTCGATGAGCATGACGTCGATGCGCCGATAGCGCTCGCGGAACATCTCGGTCGTGTGGTTGCGAATGGCGTTGATCAGATCGTTGGTGAACTCTTCCGAGGTGACGTACAGGACGCTCAGGCCGCGCCGGGCGCAGGCATTTCCGACCGCGTGCAGCAGGTGGGTCTTGCCCAATCCCACACCGCCGTACAGGAACAGCGGGTTGTACGAACGGGCCGGGCTTTCGGCCACAGCCTGGGCGGCAGCGTGCGCCAACCGGTTGCTGGGCCCGACCACGAACGTCTCGAACTGGTAGCGCGGATTGAGGCGGACGCGCACGCCGGGCGCCGACTCCTTGCTCGGGGAGGCCGCGGCAGAAGCCAGCGCGTCCTCCTCGCCGGCCTCGCCCTGCCAGACCACAAAGCGCACCTCGACCGTGCGCCCGACGACTCCGCTCAGGACGCGTTTGACACTGCCCGTCAGGCGGCTTTCGAGCCAGTCACGCGCGTAGGCGTTCTGCACGCCGAGAATGTACGTTCCATCCTCGCAGGCCAGCAGCTCCGTATCGCGCACCCATGTGTCGAACGTGGCCCTGGGCATCTCCATCTGGAGCTGCCCGAGTGCCGCCTGCCAGGACTGATCCGCATTCATGCCCGACATCTTGTGCGCGTCCACACCTGTTACAAGGTAGACTCGACTGTGCTGGCTGCGCGCCAACCCATTCGTACCCTGATTGATTCTGGTCTCCCTGGTGCTGCCCGGCGTGGTCCTCTGCCGGTCCGGCGTCGCGGGGGAGATCACTCCGTGGCCGTGATCTTCCACGACGCCCCGCATTCTAGCAGAAGGAACACCCATCTTCAAGACGCGGGCACGTCTTTAACCTAAAAAGAATCAATGTTTTAAGGATCGGGAATGTTAAAGGCGGGACCGGCGCATGCCGCCCGGCGCGGCCAACCGGCGCCCGATCCTGTGCGAGAGGCTCGCTGGACCCCCCCGACATCTTGGGGGAGTCCCTCCCTTCACCGCCAGCCTTGGGGCTACACGCCCGCTGGCCTGCAGGTTGTCTGTACCGCGCCGGGAATGTTAAAGGATGCCCGCCGTGGGCCGGGGGTCGTGGGACCAGCCCGAAGCGCGATTCTCAGCCTTCGCCCGAATCAGTGAAAATGGGCACGCGCCGCCCTGCCCTCGGTGATTTACATCGAGCGACAGGGGTCGAGACACGATTCAGGCCTCGCGCCAGGCTTCTTCGAGGGCTTGTTGAACGGAGCGTGCCGGCAGGGCGCGCACCTCCGACGGCCAGCTCTCGCCGCGCCGCACCGTCTGCGGCACGATGACGCGTCGGAATCCGAGCTTGCCGGCCTCGCGCAGCCGGGCGGCCATCTGCCCGACCGCGCGCAGTTCACCGGACAGCCCGACCTCGCCGATCAGCGCCAGATCGGCCGGCAGCGGACGGTCCCTGAGCGACGAGGCGATCGCGGCCGCCACAGCCAGGTCGGCCGCCGGCTCGCTCACCTGCAGCCCCCCAACCACGTTGGCGAACACGTCCTGGTTGCCCAGGCGCAGGCCGACGCGCCGCGTGAGAACGGCGATCGTCAGGAGCAGACGGTTGTAGTCCAATCCGTTGGCGGTCCGCCGCGGATTGCCAAAGGCCGTCTCGCTGGTCAGGCCCTGCACCTCGACCAACAGCGGCCGCGTGCCCTCCATGGTGACGGCGACCGCCGAGCCGGGCGCGTGGATCACCCGCTCGGCCAGGAAGGCCTCGGACGGATTGGCGACTTCGGCCATGCCCGAGGCGCGCATCTCGAACACGCCCACTTCGGCCGTTGCCCCAAAGCGGTTCTTGACCGACCGCAGCAGACGGTAGGCGTGGTACGGATCGCCTTCCAGGTACAAGACGGTATCGACGATGTGTTCCAGGACACGCGGCCCGGCGATGGCACCCTCTTTGGTGACGTGTCCGACCAGGAACACGGCCGCATTGGTGGCCTTGGCCAGCGCCTGCAGGCGAGCGGCCGACTCGCGCACCTGGGTGATCGATCCGGCCGATGAATCGAGCTCGGGCAGATAGACCGTCTGGATCGAATCGATCACCAGCAACTGCGGCTCCAGGCTGTCCACGTGCTGCAGGATGGCGGAGAGATCGGTCTCGGTGACCAGGAAGAGCTCTTGCGGCAGGCTCGATTCCCCCTCGGGCGAGAGCCGCAGCGCGCGACTCTTGATCTGGGTCTCCGATTCTTCGCCTGAGACATACAGCACGCGCCCGACACGGGCCATGGCCAGCGCCATCTGCAGCAGCAGTGTCGACTTGCCGATGCCCGGATCGCCGCCGATCAGTACGACCGAGCCGGCGACAATGCCCCCGCCCAGGACGCGGGCGAACTCCCCGATCGGCAGGCGCAGGCGATCATCGACGCCCGCTTGCACCTCGACCAGGCGGCGCGGCCGCGAGAGTGCCGGGCCGGTCCGGCCCGGGCGACGCGAGGCGGCCGGGGCGGCTTCGCCGACCATGCTGTTCCAGGCCCCGCATTGCGGGCAGCGCCCGAGCGCTTTGGGTGCGCTGCGGCCGCATTGCTGGCAGACGTATTGGATCTTGGGTGTCTTCGTCACGGGAAACCCGTCGGCATTATACAACCGGCCCGACGGATTCCCGTCGGGCCGGTCAGTTCACGAGTGCCGGCTGCCCCGCCTCAACCTGCCGGGGCGGCCGCCTGTGCCTCCGCCTGCGGTTCATCCTTCTCCTGGCGCAGGACGATGCCTTCCTCGTCAACATCGACGACGACGTGATCGCCCACGCGGAACTCGCCGGCCAGCAGCCCATCCGACAGGCGGTCTTCGACCTTGTTCTGGATCACCCGCCGCAACGGCCGGGCGCCCATCTCCGGATCGAAGCCCTGGTCGGCCAGCTTCTCACGCGCCGCCGGCGTGGCCCGCAGCTTGATTTGGTGCTCCTCCAGGCGGAGCATGACCTTGCCCAATTCCAGATCGACGATCGACCCGATCTGCTCGCGCGTCAGGGCATGGAAGACAATCAGCGCATCGACCCGGTTGATGAACTCCGGCCTAAAGACCTTGCGCAGCGCGTCCATCAACTTCTTGCGCATGTCTTCGTAGGCCAGGCGCTCCTCTTTGACCTCGTCGCGCTTGAGGGCGAAGCCAAGCTGCGTCTGCCGGCGGATCATCTCGGCACCGACATTGGAGGTCATGACGATGATCGCGTTGCGGAAATCGACCTTGCGGCCGCGCGCGTCCGACAGGTGCCCCTCCTCCATGATCTGCAGGAGCATGTTGTGCGCTTCGGGATGGGCCTTCTCGACCTCGTCGAAGACCACGATCGAGTACGGCCGGCGCCGGATCGCCTCGGTCAACTGGCCGGCATCGTCGTAGCCGATGTAGCCGGGCGGCGCTCCGACCAGGCGACTGACCGTGTGCCGTTCCATGAACTCGGACATGTCGATCTGCACCAGGGCGTCCTCGGTCCCGAACATGAACTCCGCCAACGCCTTGGTCAGCTCGGTCTTCCCCACGCCGGTCGGGCCGAGGAACACGAACGAACCGATCGGCCGGCGCGGATCCTTGAGCCCGGCCCGAGCCCGGCGCACCGCCTTGGCGATAGCCTCGATGGCCTCGTCCTGTCCGACGATGCGGCGGTGCAGCGCTTCTTCCATCTGCAGCAGCCGCTCGGATTCCTCCTGGGCGATTTGCATCACCGGGACACCGGTCCACATCGACAGCACTTCGGCGATATCGTCGGCGGTGACGCGCACGCTGGCGGAGCTGCGGTCCCAGCCGGCGCGCATCTGCGACAGCTTGCCCTCCAGCTCGCCCTCGCGCTCGACCAGCTCCTGAGCGTCGTCGAAGCGGGCCTCGTCGACCGCCTGGGCATGGTCGCGGCGCGTCTTGCGCAGCGCCTCGAGGGTCTCCTTGATCGTGCGCGCCTCGGGGCTCTTGTACATGCGCACCCGCGAAGCGGTCTCGTCAATCAGGTCGATGGCCTTGTCGGGCAGGAAGCGCTCGCTGACGTAACGGGCCGAGAGGTGCACAGCCGCCTCGAGCGCTTCGTCGGTGAGGATCAGGCGGTGATGTTCTTCGTAGGGCTTCTTGACCCCGCGCAGGATGTCGATCGCCTCGGCCACCGTCGGCTCGTCGACCATCACCGGCTGGAAGCGCAGCTCCAGGGCGGCGTCGCTCTCGATGTGCTTGCGGTACTCGTCCAGGGTGGTGGCGCCGATGACCTGCAGCTCGCCGCGCGCCAGCGCCGGTTTGAGGATGTTGGCCGCATCGACCGACGACCCGGCCGACCCGGCCCCGACCAGCATGTGAACCTCGTCGATGAACAGGATCGCGCCGCAGGACTTCAGCTCGTCGATGACGCGCTTCAGCCGCTCCTCGAACTGGCCGCGGTACATCGTGCCGGCCACCAGCGAACCGACGTCCAGCTGCAGCACGCGCTTGCCCAGCAACGGCTCGGGGGTCTCCCCCAGGATGATACGCTGCGCCAGGCCTTCGACGATGGCCGTCTTGCCCACGCCCGGTTCGCCGATCAGGGCCGGGTTGTTCTTGGTGCGGCGGGCCAGGATCTGGATGACCCGCTCGATCTCCATCTCGCGCCCGATGACCGGGTCGAGCTTGCCTTCTTCCGCCAGGCCGGTAAGGTCGGTGGCCAACTGGTCGACGAGCGGTGTCTTCGCCTGCGGCTATTTCTTGGCCGTCCCGCTCGTTTGCGTGATCGATCGCCGGGCCGTACCTTCCTGCAGGACCCGGCGCGTCTGCCGGCGCACCTGTTCGGGCGTGACCCCCATGCGCTTCAGGACGTCGACCGCCACGCCCTCGTCCTGGCGCACCAGCCCGAGCAGGAGATGCTCGGTGCCGATGTAGTGGTGCCCCATGCGGCGCGCCTCTTCGATGGCGAACTGCAGCACCTGTTCGGTGGTCGGCGCCAGCTCGATGCGGCCGGCCGGCGGGCGGCTTGCCGCCGTCAGGCGCTCGACCATCTCCTTGACCCGCTCCGAGTCGAGGTCGAGTTCGCGCAGGACCCGGCCAGCCACGCCGCCTTCCTCGCGGATCAGGCCGAGCAGCAGGTGCTCGGTGCCGATGTAGTTATGACGCATCCGCTCAGCCTCTTCATGCGCCAGGCTGAGCACGCGCCGCGCCCGCTGCGTAAACCGTTCCATTTTGCTGTCGGCCACGGTCACCCTCCGCGCTCGACTACCCTAACTCATACTACCCTTGTCTGATTCTACCAGAGTTTCGAGTCCCACCGCGCTCGGAGCGTGCGATTTGGGGTAGGAAAGAAGTAGGCCGGGCGTGCTGGCTTCCACACCCGGCCCAGAAGTCACTCGGCTTCCGGCGTCGTCCCTGCCCCCTCTTCTTCGGGGGGCGAGGCCGCCTCCGGCGTCTCGGCCGGCGGCGCTTCGCTCGCCGGACCTTCCTCGACCGAGGCAGACGGCGGCGCTTCGGTCGCCGGACCTTCCTCGACTGAGGCAGGCGGCGGCACTTCGGTCGCCGGACCTTCCTCGACAGAGGCGGGCGGCGGTGCCTCGGCCGACAGGTCCTCTTCCAGCGCGGCGTCGAAATCCTCGACCGGCTCGTTCAGCTCGGCCGCGGCGGTGCGCCAGTCCAGGTCGGCATACTCGGACGAATCGACCCGCTTCAGGCTCAGGCCGATGCGGCGGCGCTCCGGATCGAGCTTGATGACCCGTAGGCGCAGCGTGTCGCCTTCCTTGACCACCTCGCGCGGGTGCTCGATGCGCCGCTCAGAAAGCTCCGAGATGTGGATCAATCCCTCGAACTCGTAGCCGTCCGCCTGCTTGAGGCTGGCGAACGCCCCGAACTTGATCAGCTTGGTGATCGTGCCTTCGACCAGCTGGCCTTCGGCGAAGCGCTCGGTGATCCCGGCCCACGGGTCGGACTCGAGCTCGCGCATCGATAGGCTGATGCGCTTGCGGGCCGGGTCGACGCCGAGCACCTTCACCTGGACCTTCTGACCGACCTTGAGCACCTCGCTGGGATGGGCGATGCGCCGCCAGGAGATCTCCGACAGGTGCACCAGGCCGTCGGCGCCGCCGATGTCGACAAAGGCGCCGAAGTCGGCCAGGCTGATGACGTGTCCGGGGCGGACCTCGCCCGGGCGCAACTCGGTGATCAGGCGCTCCTTGAGCGCCTCGCGCGCCTCGCGGGCGGCCGCCCGCTCCGAGAGGATCAGGCGGTTGCGGCGGCGATCGACCTCGACCACGCGGGCGACGATCGGCTCGCCGACCATCTTCGCCCAGCGCTTGTCGGGGGTCTCGCCCTCCGCCCGGCGCCGGCGCGACAGGCTGACCTGGGAGGCGGGGATGAAGCCGCGCAGCCGTCCAAGTTTGACAATCAACCCGCCCTTGTTGTAGCCGGCCACACTCCCTTCGAAGAGCTCCTGGCTCTGGCGCAGGTTCTCGGCGTCCAGCCAGTCCTTCTCCTCTTCGGCGCGCGCCAGCGACAGCAGGATCCCGCCATCGCGCTCACCCGACTGCACGATGTAGACCAGGATCTTCTGGCCGACCGCCAACTGCTCGCGCTCTTCGGCCGGGATCTGCTCCATCTCGCGGGCGGGGATCAGGCCTTCCGACTTGGCGCCGATGTCCACCAGGATGTCGTTATCGGCAATGCGCGCGATCGTCCCTTCGCGGATTTCGCCGCGCTTGGGCATGTCCAGTTCGTAGTTCTCCCCCTCCAGCATGGCGTCCATCGGATGGGCGTTTGCGGCGCCGGCATCCCCCGAAGCGTCCGCCTGTGCCCCGATGGGCTTCTCGTTAGGCTCCATGGAACTCGGTTCTCCGACGACAGTAGGATAGGTTGATTATAAAGGTGAACCGGCCGATTGACAACCGGAGTTGAATCGGCCTCGGTCGGGCCGTCTCCCGCCTGTTTCCCGGCGCCATGAGCACGGCGTCGCCGGCCGCACCCCTCCCAGAACGAAGGTTCGGCCCAGCCGGCCGAGACGGATCAGGTATAATCTCGTCGGAGATCACTGCCGTGGCCGTCGTCTACCCATTCACTGCCATCGTCGGACAAGAGCGCATGTGCCGCGCGCTGGTCCTGAATGCAGTCAACCCGCGTATCGGCGGGGTGCTGATCCGCGGCGAGCGCGGCACCGGCAAGTCGACCGCCGCCCGCGCCCTGGCCGCCTTGCTGCCCGAGGTGCGGGTCGTGGCGGATTGCCGTTTCGGGTGCGACCCCGACCGGCCGACGACCTGGTGCACCGACTGCAAGGAGCGCGCCGCGCGCAACGAGCGCCTGCCGGTCAACAGCCGGCGGACCTCTTTCGTCGATCTGCCCGTCTCGGCCACCGAAGACCGGGTGGTCGGCACGCTGGATATCGAGAAAGCCATCAAAGAAGGGGTGCGCAGCTTCGAACCGGGCGTGCTGGCCGCCGCCAACCGCGGCCTGCTCTACATCGATGAGGTCAATCTGCTGGACGACCACGTCGTCGACCTGTTGCTCGATTCGGCGGCGCTGGGAATGAACATCGTCGAACGCGAGGGCATCTCCTTCGCCCACCCGGCCCGCTACATCCTGGTCGGCACGATGAACCCGGAGGAGGGCGACCTGCGCCCGCAGCTGCTCGACCGCTTCGCCCTCTCGGTCGACATCCGCGGCCTGCACGATCCGCGTGACCGGGTCGCCATCATGGAACGCAACCTGGCCTACGAAGCCGATCCGGAAGGTTTCCGCTTGGCCTGGATGTTGCGCGAAGAGGCCCTCTCCCGAGAGATCGAGGCCGGCCGAGAGCTGGTCGAGAAGGTCACCTACACCAAGCGCGACCTGCTGGCCATCGCCGCGCTGACCTCGTCGCTGGACGTCGACGGGCATCGCGCCGACCTGGTCATCCTCAAGGCGGCCCGCGCGCATGCAGCCTTCGAAGGCCGCACCCACGTCAACGACCGGGATATCGCCCTGGCCGCAGAGCTGGCGCTCCCCCACCGCCTGCGCCGCGGCCCCTTCCAGCAGGTCGACGTCGACCCGCAGGAACTCCAGGCGCGCATCGAGCAGGCCCAGGCCCAGGTCAGCGAAGATGGCGAGGAGATCGAGACCACCCCCGCCGACGAGAAGGCCGAGGCTAAAAAAAAAGCTCGTCCATAGCCCGTGAGGTCGACGAAGAACAGCGCCAGCAAGACAAACCCGATCCCACCCGCCAGGACGTAGCCGAGGCGCTCGAGGCGCACTGGTGGGACGGCGGCGAGAAGGTCAAGTCCGGCCCGATCTTCACCCCGCGACGCATTCAGAGCCCGCTGGATCGCATGACACGCCGTCATGGCGGCCGACGGACGCTGACCCGCACGGACCTGCGCCGCGGCCGCTACATCCGCGCCCGCCCCGCCCAGGGAAAGACCGACGACATCGCCTTCGACGCCACCATCCGAGCGGCGGCCCCCTTCCAGCGGCACCGCGCGGAGCAGCGCCAGCGGGTGGCCTTCGCCATCCAGCCGGATGACCTGCAGCGAAAAGTGCGCGTCCGCCGGGCGGCCAACCTGATCCTGTTTGTCGTCGACGCTTCCTGGTCGATGGCCGTCGCCGAGCGCATGTCGGCCACCAAAGGCGCCATTCTGTCGCTGTTGACCGACGCCTACCAGCGCCGCGACCGCGTGGGCCTGGTCGTCTTCCAGAAGGACCGTGCCCTGACGGTGCTGCCTCCGACCAACTCAGTTCAGCTGGCGCAACGCGCCTTGGCGGATATCCCCGTCGGCGGCAAGACGCCTCTCTCGGCCGGGCTGACTTTGGCCTTCGAGCTCTTCCAACAGGAGAAGATCGCCCACCCCGACGTCCTGCCGTTGATGATCCTGCTCACCGACGGCGCCGGGAACGTATCCATGAGCAGCCTGCCGCCCCAGCAGGAAGCCCACCAGGTCGCCGATCGCATTCGCCAGGCGCAGATCCGTTCGATTGTGATCAACATGGAACACGCCGCATTCGATCAGGGTCTGGCCAAGTCCCTGGCCGACCGCCTGGGCTGCCCGTGCTACACGCTGCACCAACTGCGCGCCGAACATCTCTACCAGACCGTGCGCCAGGAAATCGACGCCGCCTGATCACGCCGCGCGGTTGAGACCTCGCCCGCGGTCCCGCGCCGCGATCAGGTTCTCTTGGATGCGAGGAGACCGACTCAGATGACACGCTGCTGGCGCGCCAGGGAAACGCCCGCCCGGCCCCCGCACCAGCGGCGTGCTCCGGCGCCTGCGCAGGCCTTTGCCATTGCGGCGATTCTCAGCGCAGCCTGCGCCTGGACCGGCCAGCTTCCGTTCTCTCCCTCGCCGACCGCAACCCCCCTCCCGGCTTCGCCTACGCAGACGGCCAGCCCTACGGCGACCGAGACCCCCACGCCCTCGCCGACTCCCGTCCCGCCGACTCCGACACCCGACCATCCGGCCGCCGCTCGAGTGCTCATCCTCAGCCTTGACGGCCTCAGGCCGGATGCCATCACGTCCGACTCGGCGCCCAGCATCTCGGCCCTGGCCGCACGTGGGGCGGCCTCGTGGTCGGCCCAGACCGTCCTGCCTTCTGTGACGTTGCCGACTCACGCCTCCATGCTGACCGGTTACGGAGTCGAATCGCATGGCCTGTCATGGAACAGCTACGAGCCCGAGAACGGCTTCTCGCGAAGCCTAACGGTCTTCACACTGGCGAAAGCGGCGGGCTACAAGACCGTGATGATCGTCTCCGTCGAGCGGCTTGTCCATATCGCCGTCCCGGGGACCGTGGACATCTTCATGTATATCCCCGACGGCGATGCTGCCGTAGCTGCTCAGGCTGTCGCTCAGATGCGCTCCGGCTTTGGCGTGATGTTCGTGCATCTGCTGGGTATCGACCATGCCGGTCACGGGGAAGGTTGGATGTCCCCCGCCTATATCCGCGAAGTCGGCGCAGTCGATCGGCAGGTCGGCGTCATCCTGGACGCTCTGACGGCCGAGGGCCTGGCGGATTCAACATTGGTTGTTCTGACGGCGGATCACGGCGGGCACGAACGCAGCCATGGCTCATCCCGGCCGGAGGATATGACCATCCCGTGGATCGTGGCTGGGCCGGGCGTCGCCACCGGTCGGACGCTGACCTCCGAGGTTCACATCTACGACACCGCCGCGACAGCCCTGTGGGTCCTTGGGTTGCCGGTTCCTGAAGGCATGACCGGTCGCCCGGTGCGCGAGGCCTTCACCCTGTTCGGCGGCTGAGGTCGCCTCCGGTCACAAGGGAAGCACGCTCCACGACCCGGGCAGCGCTCATGCCCGACCGTTGCCTGTCCTCGACCACCCTTGGCCGTTACTGCTGATTCAACTTCTGGATCAGGCGGCGCAGCCGATGCTCGACGGCCGCCCAGGCCTGATCGCGCCGCCAATCCGGGTCCCAGTGCGTCAACGAGATCAGCGCCGCCTCGGCCCAGCGCTGTGCCTGATCGATGTCACCGGCGCGCCACTCGTAGTACTTGGCGATTTCCAGGCACGGCACCGGATCCTCGGGCGAGAGCGAGTGCCATTCCTGCCACATCACGATCGCCTCGTCCCAGCGCCCGCCCTGCTTCAGATGGCGCGTGTAGCGTCGCAGCGTTTGCACCCGTACCCGGGGATGTGATTCGCCCAAAAGGGCCACTCGATAAGCGGTTTCGGCAGATTCGTTCCGGCCGGCGGCATGATGCCAACGCGCCACGGCCAGTGCCTCGGCTGCGGACAGGCTGCCCAGCTGCTCCTGGCGGTAGCGGGTCAACACCTGGACGGCCAGGCTGACCAGCGAGAGCACGTCCATGGCGTTGTGATAGGCCACGCGGGCCATGTCGCTCATGTCACCACTGCGCAGGTATTCGAGATACAGCGCGGGGATCAGCGCACCCGGGACGTCGGCCTCCTGGCGCTCGAGCCCCAGGACGTGCCGCTCGAGCGTGCCCAGGCTGCAGTCCGGCAGTACCGCCTGCCACAGCCGCCGGGAGGGGAAGAGCAGGTCCAGATGCGGAAGCCGACTCAGCGGCCGATCCCGCCGCAGGCCGATGCGATAGCGCATCTCCAGCAGCGGCAGGTCGAACGCCCGACCGTTGAAGGTGACGAACCCTCCCGCCTCGTCCAGGTCGCTTTGCAGCGCCTCGAGCATGGCCGGCTCTTCGCCCGGATCGCGCAGGAAGTACTGACGAATTCGGAACTCAGATCCAGTGAAGGTACCGACGCCCACCAGGAACACGAGGGTCCCGGCCCCGCCGACCAACCCGGTGGTCTCCGTGTCAAGAAAGCATAGCCGGCTGTGGGGAACCCCGGCCAGCGCCGCCTGACCGGCGACTTCCGCCGCCAGTTCCGGCTCGACTGTCAGCATCGCCGCCAGCGGGGTCGGGCCGTGCTGGTGCCCGAGGGGGTAGGCGCGCTGCATGCGGAAGGCAGCCCCCCGGGCGGTAGCCAGCTCCTCACCCGGCGGCATCTGGCCCGACCCCCGCCCTTCAGGCGGCGGCCGTTGCGACGGGCGTCGCCTGCCCAGGCGCTCCAATCGTCGCCGCAGCTCGCTCGACTCGGTCATGCTCACCAGAACCCGGCCTTCAGCATGGGACCCGGCATTGCCGCCTCAGACTCTCCGGGCGGACAAAAGTCACGATTGCACGGTGACCTTCTTCATTGTCCGCCTTCCGACCGGCGGGGTATTATAGCGGTGGAGACGAGAAGCGGGGGGTTTACCCCAACGCTCATCGCTGTCTCCTCCTTTGGCGAAGGCCTCCGCCGGGCTCCCCCCTCACCGCCCCGGCGGAGGCACCCTTAACGGACGGGTTCGGCGCGTGCGCCGAACCCTTGTTGATCCGCAGTCCGGGCAAGCTGTCAGTCAGTCGCCGCCGGCAACACCACCACGAAGGTTGTCCCCTCGTTCAGCTTAGAATCGACCCAGATGCGGCCATTATGACTCTCGACGATCGAGCGCACGATCGAGAGCCCCAGCCCGGCGCCGGCCACCTCGGCCGGCACATTTCCGGCGCGAAAGAACTTGTCGAACAGATAGGGTTGGTCTGCAGGCGGTATCCCCACGCCGCTGTCGATGACACGCAAGACCACCTGACCCGCCTCAGCCGTCGCTTCGACTCGCACGCGTCCGCCGCTGGGCGTGTACTTGATGGCATTCTCGAGCAGATTGCTGACCACCTGCCTCAGCCGCACCGGCACGCCGTAGACCGCCGGGAGATCGAGCGGCAGATCGGTCTCGAGGGTCAGTCCTTTCACCTCGGCCGCGCCGCGCAAGCTGTCCACTGCATATCCCGCCAGCACCCCCAGGGAGGTGTGTTCCTTGGCGTTATCCAGCCCGGACTCGATCCGCCCCAGATCCAGCAGCGCCGTCACCAGGCTGGTAATCTGCTGGACAGACAGCTGCACCCGCCGGATGAATTCGCGCTGCTGTTCCGTCACCGGCCCGACTCTGCCGATCAGCTCGATGTAGCCCAGGATGGCGGTCAAGGGCGAGCGCAGGTCGTGCGAGACCGTCGCCACGAACTCCGACTTGATCCGATCGAGCTCCTTCAGGTGCGTGATGTCCTGCATCACGACCGCCTGTCCGATGCCGGCGATCGTCGTCCGCTGGGCGTTGAACACGCGGCCGTCGCGCAGCGTGATTTCCTCGCGCCGCGGGTGGTCGCTGTCGGCGCGCAGCAGCCCGAGCAGCATCCCGTCGTCCAGCGCCTCGGCCACCGAACGCCCGAGCATATCCCCCGGGATGCCAAAGGCCTCGCTGGCGGTGCGATTGGCCAGCAGCAGTCGGCCGTCGGCATCCACCAGAATGACCCCATCCTCCGTCTGAGTCAGCACGGTCTCAAGCTTACGCCGCTCGCTCTCGCTGCGGTTGTACAACTGCGCATTCTCGATGGCGATGGCGGCATAGTCGGCCATCGCCTCGAGCACGGTCAGATCGCGCTTGGACATCTGCTTGCGGGCGGCGCGGTTGTCGACGCCCAGAACCCCGATGGTGTGGCCGCGCACCCGCAGCGGGACGTAGGCCAGCGACTGAACCAGATAGGCGGTCTTGATCTTCTGCGGGGCGCGCTCATCCATCAAGAAGGGACGTCCCGAGGCGATCACCTGGCCCGCCAGCGAATCTTCGACGCGCAGCCGGAAGGTGCGGGCGAAGCCCTCGTCGAAGTTCTTGGAGGCGCGCATATACAGCTCGCTGGTGCTCTCGTCTAACAGCAGCAAGCTGCCCTCTTCGGCCCCGGTCAACCGCACCGCCTCGTCGATGACCGTCGTCAGGACCTGGTCCAGATCGAGCATGGCGGTCACGGTCCGGCCGATGCGTGCCAGGGCTTCCAGCTCGCGGATGCGCTGCTCCGGCGAAGCCGTCTCGCGCACGCCATCGGCAGCCTGCCGCGCGAACAATGCCAGCCGCGCCTTCTCGATCGCCGCTAGCAGTTGCTCGGAGGTGAAGGGCTTCACCAGAAAGGCCGCCGCCCCGGCCCGATCCGCCTCCGCCGCCAGGCCCTGCGAATCCTCGCTCGACATCAGGATCACGGGCAAGTCGGGTCTCTCGGCGCGCAAGCGCCGGATCAGATCCAGCCCCGAAAGGCCGGGCATGTTCTCATCCGTCAGGACGAAGTCGGGCAGCAGCTCCCCGGCCAACGTCAGCGCCGACATCCCGTCGCCGACAGCGGTGACCCGGAATCCGGCCGGCCCCAGGATGCTCTCCTCGACGAAGCGGCGGATCTCCTCACTGTCTTCGGCGACCAGCACCAGTTCGTCAGCCATGGCTGTATTCACGTCGCGCAGGCATCGCAGAACCATCGGTTCCGGATGGCAAGGACGGGGTTCGCGATCTCACGAGGATCTTGCCCCTGGGCTCTCGGCCGGGCGCTCGACCTGCGGCCGGTTCTCGACCTCGCTCAGTTGCTGAAGCAGGGCGTCCAGGTCGGCCTGGACGGCGCGCAGCGCCGCCGTGACGGGTGTCTCGCCGGCGCTCTGCTCGAGCTTGGCGATGTCGCCCCGGGCGGCCCGCAACCCACGCTTCAGGCGCGCCAACCACTCGGCATCCACCAAAGCCCCGGCGTTGATCTGGTCGACCATCTGCTGCAGCCGCTGCGCCCGCGCCTCCAAGGCCTGGAAGAGCCGGGCGTTGACCAGCGAGATCGAGGCGTAGTCCGCCACCGCCTCGAGCATCGCCTGCTCGCGTTCGGCGAACGGGCGCTCGCTGTTGCGGACGACGGCGATCGTTCCGATGGGCTGGTCACGCACCCGGATCGGCGCAATCAGCGCCGCACGGCCGAAGCGCGACAGCTTGAACTGGGCCAGGCCTTCGCCGTGGATGCGCAGCGATTCGCCCGAGAGCATGACCAACGAGCTGACTCCGTCATCCCAAGGCTGGTGCAGCCGGCCCGCCACCGTCGGCGGCATGTTGTTCTGCGCCCGCAGCACCAGCTGTTCCGAGCTTTCATCGCGCAGCAACACCCAGCCGACGTCCGCCTCGCTGACGTACAGCGAGCCTTCCATCAGCTTGGCGAACAGCTGCGTCTGTTTGGTGGTCGAGGTGACGATCTTACCGATGCCATACAGGGTGGTCAGCTCGCGCACGCGCCGCTCCAACTGGCGGTTGCTCTCGGCCAACTCGTCCGCCAGGCGGTGCCGCTCCCGGCGCAGGCGCACGTCGTTGAGGACCCTCTCCACCGCCGCGACCACCTCGGCCTCGCGCAAGGGCTTGACCAGGTAGTCGCGCGCCCCCAGCCGAAAGGCCTGGACCGCGTCCGCCTCCATGCCCTCGCCGGCGGTAACGATCACCGGGATCTCCAGGCCCTGCGAGCGCAGCGCCACCAACAGGTCCTTCCCGCTCAGGCCGGGCAGGGTCAGGCTGCAAATGATCAGATCGGGGCGATTGCTGACGGTCTGCTGGACGGAGCCGCCGGCGTCGTCGGCCGTGGCCACCTCGAAGCCCAACGGCTCCAGGACTTGCCGCGCCAGCAGATCAAGGACATCCAGATCCTCATCGACAACGAGGACCTTCTCGCGCGGCTGAGAGGCGGTCACAGGGCAATGATAGCACGGATGGGCTGGCCGAGGAACCGCCGGCCGCGCCCGGGCTCAGCGCAGCAGGCGCGAGCGGGTTCGGTTGAAGCGGCTGGCGTAGAACGCCAGGCCGGCGGCTGCCAGGATGAGGGCCGCCCCCACCAGCCCCAACAGCGTCGATCGGCCTCCCCCGCCTCCCCCGGCCGAGGCGCCGCTTGGCTGCGCACCGAAAGCGACAAACTTGGTCTCACCTGGCTCGATGCGCACGCCGATGTTCATCGCCGTAGTCGCATTGTGATCCGGCGGTACACCGGCGCTGACGTTGTAGTCGCCGAACTGGAGTTCGGTGAAGCAGTGCCCGATGGCCACGTCATTCAGGTCAAGTTCCGTAGAGCCGTCTGTCGTCCACTCCCCGACGACGGTGCCGTTGACGTCAGCCACGCTCAACTGGCCGCCCGCCAGCGGCAGTTCGCTTTCCGACCAGCGGGCGTCGCCGTTCTCGTCGCCAAAGAGCAGGACGCAGATCTCCCCCGTGCCGGTGATGGCCGTCGGTGTCGGCATCGGCCCCGGCGGGGTCGACGTCGCGCCGGGCGGCTGCGTCGCCACCACGGGGCCGGCTAGCCCCAGCTGCAGCTCGGTGCCGGGGGCGATGAAGCCGGCGTCGCTGGCCTGGATCCCGTTCAGAGCCATCAGCTCTTCCAGCGTGATGCCGGCCAACGCCGCGACGGTCCAGAGCGTGTCCCCCTCCTGCATGATGTAGATGATCCGACCGTCGGGGCCGGGGGTGGGCGTGGAAAACGGCCCGGTCTGCAGCGCAGGGCGAGCCGCGGCCGCCGGCGCCAACAGCAGGCCCGTCGTCAGCACCACCAGGAGAGTTGAGAACAGCGCCCGTCGTCGGATCTGCATGCCGCACACCGTCTCAGGCATCCCGATTATAGCCCCTTCCCGGGCGCGGGTGGCTGAGACCCGCATGTTATACTCCTCGTGTAGACGATATGCCGCTGGATGTCATCGTCGGGACGCAGTGGGGCGACGAGGGTAAGGGGCGCATCGTCGACCTGCTGGCCGCGGCTGCCGATCACGTCGCTCGCTTCAACGGCGGCGATAACGCCGGCCACACCGTCACCTCCGGCAGCCAGGTCTTTCGGCTGCATCTGATCCCCTCCGGTATCATCCATGCGCGCGTGGGCTGCCTGCTCGGCGGCGGGATGGTCATCAATCCGGCCCGATTGTTGGCCGAGATCGACGAGCTGTCGGCGCGCGGGCTGGACGTCTCACCTGAACGCCTGCGGCTTTCCAGCGCGGCACACATCCTCACGCCCGCCCACGCCGCCCGCGATGGCGCTGAGGAGGCGCTCCGCCCGGGCGGCGGCCTGGGCACCACGCGCCGGGGCATCGGCCCGGCCTATGCCGACAAAGCCGCCCGACTCGGGATCCGCGCCGGGGCGATGCGCGACCCGACCGCCTTCGGCCGCCAGATCGAGACGGACTGCCGCGCCGCCGCCGCGCGGCTGGAGATGGATCATGCCCAGGCCATCCCCGATCTGGACTCCGCTGCCGAAACCTATGCCGCCTACGCCGAGCGCCTGCGTCCCTACCTGGCCGACGTCGGAGCCATCCTCGATCGGGCCCTCTCAGCCGGGGAGACCGTGCTGGCAGAAGCCGCACAGGGAACGCTTCTGGATCTGGACCACGGCACCTACCCGTACGTCACCAGCTCACACCCTACATACGCCGGCGCCCTGCAGGGACTGGGCATCGGGCCGCGGCACACGCGCCGCATCATCGGCGTCACCAAGGCCTTCCAGACGCGCGTCGGCAGCGGTCCCTTCCCGACCGAGGTCCACGGCGGCGCGGCGCAGCGTCTGCGTGGCTCGGGCGAAAATCCGTGGGACGAGTTCGGCACGACCACAGGCCGCCCTCGCCGCTGCGGCTGGCTGGACGGGGCATTGCTGCGCTACGCGGCGCGCCTCAACGGCTTGACCGAACTGGCCATCACCAAGCTCGATATCCTCTCCGGACTCAACCCGCTGCGCATGAACATCGCCTATGAGGCTGGCGTACTGGAGGACCTGAGCGAACTGCAGGCGGCGATCCCGTCCTACGTCGACATGCCGGGGTGGCCGGACGACGTGCGCACGTGCCGG
>Ga0105100_10000448_pt1 | contig 24436 bp, 20 predicted proteins | sample PPLLak12cMay2015_2_FD_87033 | JGI IMG/M metagenome (GOLD analysis project Ga0105100, IMG submission 87033) | Freshwater sediment microbial communities from Prairie Pothole Lake near Jamestown, North Dakota, USA - PPLs Lake P8 Core (1) Depth... | ecosystem: Environmental > Aquatic > Freshwater >...
GATCAAAGTATTTCTGGCTGGATTGGCCATCTGCCGTATTCTCCCTCACCGCCTGTTTTGAGAGTATTCGAGCTCCCGGTTGCAGGTTTCACGTTAAAGAATGGCACTTGTGCTGGTGCGTCTTCACGATGGAGAGCGTCCCAAAGGGTGGCGGGAAGGCTGCAGCGCTCTGTGCTCCCATCAGGTGCCGCCTCCGCCGCGAGTCAGGAAATTGTGAACGGTGGGGTTTCGGGACTCGGCCAGCAGCACCTTGGGGTCCCCCTGGGCGATCATCGTCCTGGCATCGGCATCGATGAAAACGGAGTTGTTTCCGATGGTGAAGATGCTGGCCAGTTCATGGGTGACGACCACCAGCGTGGCTCCCAGGCTCGATCGGAGCTCCAGGATCAGGTCGTCGAGGAGTCTCGAGCTGATGGGGTCCAGGCCCGCCGAAGGCTCATCCAGAAAGAGTATGTCCGGGTCGAGCGCCATGGCTCGCGCCAGCCCGGCCCGTTTCTTCATGCCCCCGCTGATTTCGGAGGGGTAGTAGTCCTCGAACCCCGAGAGCCCCACCAGTGCCAGCTTCAGGGCGCAGATTTCCCTGATCTCCTCTTCCCTGAGCGCCGTGTATTCCCGCAAAGGAAGGGCAATGTTTTCAGACAGGGTCATGGAGCTCCACAGCGCGCCGCTCTGGTAAAGAATCCCGATGCGTCTCATGATCCGGTCCCGCGCTTCCGCCTCCGCATCCCAGAAGCTCAAGGTGCCGTCGTACAGGATCCTGCCGGCGGCCGGACTCTGCAGGCCGACCATGTGGCGCAGGAGCGTGGATTTGCCGCAGCCGCTGCCTCCCATGATGATGAACACATCGCCCCGGTTCACCGTGAAATTCAGGTCCCTCTGGAGCACGAAGCTCCCGAAGGCCATGGTGAGGTTCTGGACCACGATGTGGGGTTGGACCTGCTGCAGCGGCTTTTGCTCCAAGTTGACCAGGACTCCTTCAGATGTTCAGCACGTCGCAGACCACGGTGATGATGGCCGTGGCCACGATGATGCTCACGATGGATGTCACGACCGCCGAGGTGGTTGCCTGACCCACGGCCGACGCGCTCCTCCCGCACTGGATGCCGCGCAGACACCCCGACAGCGCCACCAGCACCCCGAACACGGCGCCATGGAACAAGCCTATCCACAAAAATACCATGGTCACGGATTCCCTGGTCTTCTGAAAGTATTCCATGACGTTCAGATCCAGCATGAGCACGCCCACGATGAGCCCCCCCAGGATCCCCATGAGGTCCGCATAGAGGCAAAGAAGAGGCATCATGAGCATGAGGGCGAGCATCCGGGGGAGCACCAGGAACTCCATGGGAGGGATGCCGAGTGTCTTGAGTGCGTCGATCTCCTCGCTCACCTGCATGGTTCCGAGCTCCGCGGCAAAGGAAGCCCCCGTACGGCCGGCCACGATGACTCCGGTCATGATGGCCCCCATGACGCGCACCATGGCGATCCCCACGAGGCTGGCCACATAGATCTGGGCCCCGAACATGCGAAGCTGGACGGCTCCCACGAAGGCCAGGATCAGTCCCACGAGCATGCTGATGAGCGACACGATGGGCAGAGCTTCGGCTCCGCACTGCTGAAGCAGCTTCAGGAAATCCGAGCGCTGAAAACGGGCCCGGCCCGTCAGCAGCCGGCCCATGGCCACAGCCGCCTCTCCGATGAAGGCCAGCATCTCCTGAAAGGACTCCCAAAAGGCGATGGCGCTGCTCCCCACGGTCGTGAAGAAACCCTCGCTCCGCTTCTCCTTCCGGGCGCCCTTGCGCTCGGGCACCGCCGTAGCCAGAGCCAGAAGTCGTCGAACGCCCGGCGGGAGCCCGTCATCCTCAAGAGGGATCTGCTCCCGGTCGCAGAGCTCCCGAATTTTGAGCAGGAAGGTCAGGAGGCCGCTCTCCCATGCCCCAAGATCCTGAGAGTCGAAAACCAGCTTTTGCGGAGCCTCGGAGGAGCGGATACTCTGCTCGACGTCCTGGGTGGAGGGCAGCTCCCGACTCAGTGTCCAATCCCCCGAGAGACTCACCAGCAGACGATCTCCCGATGGTCGGCTCAAGCTGATTCGCGGCGTCCCGTTTCCGGTACTCAACAGCACATTCTTCTGCACGGGATGCATCACTCCCTCGTTTCATCACCTCACCGCGAGCGACAGTCACTCGACCGGGCACGAACCGCGGCCGGCCCCGACAGGTCTCAGGCAAGCTCCAGGTTCTGGCCGATCCGAGAGTCCGCACTCTCCAGATTGCCCCCCTACTATAATAGGAGCGGAACCCTGTCAAATTAAACTGCTGGGATTTCTGAGGAATACTGGATGGGAACGGGCGTCATCCGTTGAGCACCGAGAGCCGCTCGACCCAGATGATCTCGCAGGCGCCGTCTCCCGTGTCCGTGCGCGATGTGGAGCTCACCCACACCCAGCGTCCGTTCTCCTGGACACCCACCAGGAACCCTGACAACTCGATGATCTGGCCGCTGCGGAGTGATTTCAAGCTTTTCTCGATGTCGGAATCGGCGGGGATCATGTGCATGTTGGAACTGCTGACCATCAGGGCGGGCCAGGGCAGCGGCGGCCGGTCTCCGTTGGGAGCCATCACATAGCAGCGGTTTCCCTGGGCAATCTCCAGCGAGTCCACGATGCGCTGATCGGACATAGGGCCCCACCCCATGGCCACATCAATGGGGGAGAGATCCGAAGTGGCGTCCCAGCGGTAGCGTTCCGTGCTGAGGACTCTTCCCCGGAGGTGAAACCTGGCGAGGGCGACGATGACACGATCCCCCTTTCGCCAGGCCTGGGGTTGTTGCAGGTTGACCTGCTCAGGGGCTCCGGGCACCAGGATGCCCGGTGGATGCGTCACGGGACCGCCGGTCCAGGCTTCAAGGAGCGCGAAGGCCAGCACGGACATCAGGACAGCGAGCAAAAAGAGCTGTTTTCGTTCGCGAGCATGGTCATACATCGTGATTCGCGGCAGAAGGGCAGCCCTCGCACGAGGAGCGTCGGTGTCCGGCAGGACCCTGCTGAAGATGACTCCGCAGCGAAAGCATTCCACCTCACCTTCCTGCTCATGGCCGCATTTGGGGCACTGCATCGCTTGCATTTCCTCCATGTGTCCGGGTATTCCACCATTGCATCGCTTATGCTCTGCTCACCCAGCCACCGGACAGCCAGGCGGCGTGGGGCGCGACGGAGCCGTCGAGACAGTCATCGGAACAAGGCGTCTGGCGTCATGAGGGTTTTCTTAAGGGGACAGGAAGGCAAGTGCTTGTTTCGACGGGTGATGCCCGGAGCCGGCACGCACGCGGTGTGTGCTGTGCATAGACGTGATCTCCGGGCACCCGAGCCTGCAGACAGCCTCAAGCCGGGCAGAAAGGTTCGGCGCTTCGAAAGACGGTCTTGTAAATGAGACCTTCACCGGGCATGCGCTCACGGTCCGTCAGGGAAACTCGAACGCCGAGCCCCAGAACTCTCCTCAGGTGGCTCCTGATCGCCTCCAGGTATTGCGACCGGCTTCCGCCGGGAAAGTCCCGGGTCGATTCCCGCAGCAAAAGCAGCTCCAACTGATCGCCGATGCCATGGCACGTGGTGATGACGAGCCGGAAGTCATCCAGGACGGGATCGAGCTCCCTCAGCAGATTTTCAATCTCCTCCGGGTAGAACGGAATCCCCCGGATGGACAACCGGTTGTCGGTGCGCCGATGGATGGGGCTCAGCCGCGCGAGCGTTCGGCCGCATCCGCATCGGGCCTCCTGGAGAACCGTCACGTCCCCCGTGCGGTACCGGATGAGCGGATAGCCCTCGGCTGTGAGGGTCGTGAGCACCAGTTCGCCTTCGTGGCCGGGAGCCACCGGCTGCCCTGTCACAGGATGGACAATCTCCGCGAGAAACTGGTCTTCGGCGAGATGCATGCCAGCCTTCTCGGGGCACTCGCCGGCCATGCCCGGCTCCACCATCTCGTTGACGCCGTACAACCCGTAGACCGGAGCTCCCAGCCCATCCTCCAGCCGGTTCCGCGTGGCTGCCGGCAAAGGATCGGGGCCCAGCAGCACGAGCCGCAGATGGAGACGGTGCGGATCGATGAGCTCAGTCTCCATGGTCTCCACGATGTGCAGGGCGAACGCCCCGGTGGTGGCCAGCACCGTCGATCGGAAGTCCTGCATGATCTGGAGCTGCAGCCTGGCGGAGATGGTCGCCGACGGCGCCAGGGTGGCGCCGATGGCTTCGGCCGCATGGTTGAACGTGAAAGCCCCGGGAAAGAGGCTGAAGTTGAAGGCGACCTGGACGATGTCGCGATCCATGACGCCGAGCTGCTCGTACAGGCGCTTCATGAGCGACTGCCACATCCCGACGTCATGGCGCGTGAAGCCGACCACGATGGGCTGGCCGCGGTCCCGGAGCACGGAATTGGTGATCTTGAGCCGAACGATGCTTTTCAGAGGTACTGCAAACAGCCCGTAGGGATAGTGCTCGGCCAGGTCCTGCCGCGTCGTGAACGGCAGCCTCCGGAGGTCTTCCAGGGTGCGGATGTCCTCGGGCAGCAGGTCGAGCTCGTCCAACCGTTTGCGATAAAAGTCCACATTGAGGAACGCCCGGTTCAGGGTCACCTGCAACCGCTCCATCTGGAGCAGCCGGATTTCCTCACGAGACAGGGATTCGACAGGTCCTACGGGCATGGCTCCTCACCTACCTTTCCCATTTGTGTCGATACTCTTTGCCCAGATAAGCCCTCTGCACATCATCGTGGTCCATCAGTTCGGCGGCGTCGCCCGACAGCACGATGCGACCTGACTCGAGAACATAGGCACGCTGGGCCATGGCCAGAGCCCCCATGGCGTTCTGCTCGACCAGGAGGACCGTCGTTCCCTGGTCGTGCAGGGCCTCGATGGTGCGGTAAATTTCCTCTACCACCAGCGGGGCCAGACCCATGGAGGGCTCGTCCAGGACGAGCAGGCGGGGCCGGGCCATGAGGGCTCGGGCGATGGAGAGCATTTGCTGCTCGCCGCCGCTGAGAGACCCGGCCTTCTGACCCGGCCGGGCCGCAAGCGGGGGAAAGAGGTCGAAGATGGAGGCTAGCTGGGCTTCAACGTGCTTTCGGCCGTGAACATACCCACCAAGCTCGATGTTCTCGCGGACCGTCATGTTGGGAAAGAGTTGACGCGCCTCGGGAACCTGCACCAGACCCAGCCGGACGATGCGGTCGGGCTGTGAGCGGTGGATCGGCTCCCCCTCGAACAGGATCTCCCCTTCGGATGGCCGATGGAGTCCGCTCAGGGTCCGGAGCAAGGTGCTCTTGCCTGCGCCGTTGGCCCCGATGAAAGCCACGATTTCCCCGGGGTCCACGTGTAAGGTGATGCGCCGAAGTACCTGAATGGGGCCGTAACGAGCGGAGAGACTTTTTACCTGCAGCACAGAAACAATCCCCGGTTGGCGGTATCCTGAAAGAACATCCTCGCGCAGAGACGCAGAGGCGCAGAGGAAAAACCTGAGCCTCTCCCGGTCCGGCTCGGAATCATGAGACTCAGCTTCGATGTCCGTGTCTCTTCGTCCCGAGATAGGCCCCGATGACTTTCGGGTTCTGCTGAATCTCCCGCGGGGTTCCCGCCGCGATGCGCTGACCGTGCTGGAGCACCACGACCCGATCGGCCATGCGCATGAGCACGTTCATATCGTGCTCGACCAGGACGATTCCCAGCCCCCCCTGCCGCAGATGGGCCACATGCTCGATGAAGTGCTCGCTTTCCCGCGGATTCAGCCCGCCCACGGGCTCGTCGAGGAGCAGCACAAGAGGCTTCAGAGCCAGGGCCCGGGCGAGCTCCAGCAGCTTCTGCTCGATGAGACTCAACTGCTGCCCATGTTTGTCTGCCTGCCGACTCAATCCGAATCGATGAAGAAGCGAAAAGGCCTCTTCCCGGAGACCGGCTTCCTCTCTGCGCTCCCCCGGTGTATGAAAACTCGCCGATACCATCCCTGCACGTCCGTGGATATGGTATCCCAGGAGCAGATTTTCCAGAACGGTCAAATGGGAGTAGATCTGGGTCGCCTGGAAAGTCCTGCCCATGCCGCGCCGTGCGACTTCGTGGGCCGGAAGCCCGAGAAACGGCCGCCCGTTGAGGAAGGCCTCACCCCGTTCAGGCCGGAGCAGGCCCGAAATGACGTTGAGAAGCGTTGTCTTGCCGGCCCCGTTGGGTCCAATGAGGCCGACGATTTCCCCGGGACGGAGATCCAGGTCGACCCCGCTCAGAGCCTGCAGACCGCCGAAGCTCAAGGAAAGTCGTTTCAGGTCCAGTACGGTCTCCTCACCCGACAGGGGGTTGCCGGTGCTGGAGCCTTCAATACTCTGAGATGTCGCCGCCGGCGATGAGGACGAGTCCGCAAAACCTGTGGTTGAAGCGATTCGTTCACCTTGAGGACTCTGGTCGCTGTGGAGCGGCTCCTTCCTTCCGGGAATCCAGGAGAGGAGGACCGAGAGCAGCCCCTGGGGGCAGAATACCAGTACGCCCATGAGGATGAGGCCGTACAGCAGTACATGGAGGTCCTCGAAGCGATGCAGGATTTCCGGCAGCCCCGTCAAAAGCACTGCCCCGGCCAGGCCTCCCCAGAAATTTCCCATACCGCCGACGGCGACCATCGTCACCACCTGCACCGAATAGAAAATGTCGAAAGTCTTGGGGCTGATGAAGGTCAGGTAGTGGGCGTAGCAGAATCCCGCCAGCCCCGCAAACAGCGTGCTCAGAACAAAGACCAGCACTTTGGTTCGGAACGTCGCGATCCCGAGAGCCTGTGCCGTCAGCTCCTTTTCGTGGATCGCCGTGAAGGCGCGACCCATGCGGCCGTCCGTCAAATTGAGCGTCAGGGCCAGCAGAGCAAGAAACAGCCCCCACAGGAAGTAATAGAAAGCGCGGTCAGTGCTCAGGACCAGGGGACCAACGGCGAGCTTGGGAATCCCCGGAAACCCGGACGGTCCTCCCGTCAAGCCCTCCATCTGCCCGAGGAGAATCGAAATGATGATGTTGAAGCCGAGGGTGGCCATGACCAGGTAATGACCCTCGAGTCGAAGCGTGGGCAGGGCCAGCAGAAACCCGCTGAGCGCCACACACGCGAGGCTGAAGGAGAGGGCGGCGGGAAGAGGCCACTGCCAGGTCGTGCTGGCGATGGCCGAAAGGTAGGCGCCCAGCCCATAGAACGCAGCATGCCCGAGGGAGACCTGGCCGGTGGCGGCGATGAGAAGATTCAGCCCCAGCACCACCATGGCATTGAGCGCCATGATATTGAAAAGGAGAAAGAGATAGTCGTTCTGAATCGCCAGGGGCAGGAGTCCTGCCGTCACCGCAAGGCCAAGGAGCGGCGGCCATTGCCGGGGTATCCAAGGCCGAAGCCTCACGCCCCGCTCCCGCTTGCCTCCACTGCCTCCCTGCTTTTCATTCATCCCGGCCAACCCCACCCGGTCTCACGACCGAAACCCGAAACTCGGACCTCGGAACTAGAAACTAGAAACTAGAAACTAGAAACTAGAAACCTTCCCCCCTACACCCTTTTGACGCGAACGGACCCGAACAACCCGGCAGGCCTGACGAACAGTATCGCGAGAAGGATGAGAAAGGCAAAGGCGTCCTTGTATGCTGAAGAAATGAACCCGGCCCCCAGGGATTCCAGTATGCCGAGGAGCAGCCCCCCGGCCACGGCTCCGAGCGTGCTTCCGTAGCCGCCCAGGATGGCCGCGGCAAATCCCTTGAGCCCCAGCATCAGTCCGCCGTCGAAGCTCATGCTCGTGATGGGGGTCACGAGGATGCCCGCCAGGGCGCCGAGTCCCCCCGCCAGGGCGAAGGCCAGGGCCACCACCTTTCGAACGGGAATCCCGATGAGCAGCGCTCCCTGGGGGTTGTCGGCTGCTGCGCGGACCGCCTTTCCGAGAAGGGTGCGATGGAAGAAGAGATAGAGCAGGACGAGCACCACCAGCGAAATGGCCAGGATCCAGAGCGTCTGGGGAAGAATGGCCGCATTCCAGAGCACGATGGGGGTTTCTCCCCCGAGAGCGGGAAAGATGTGAGCGTTCTTGCCCCAGAGCATCATGCTCGAACCCCGAAAGGACATGGACGCACCCACGGTGATCATCACCAGGGTCAGAATGTCCCGGTTTCTGGAAAGCCTGAGCGGACCCTGCTCGAGGGCGACCGCCGCCAGCGCCACGACGGCGATGGATGCAGGGAAAGCCACGATCATGGGAAGCCCGGCGGCCTGCATCAGTGAGACGGCCACCATTGCCCCCAGCATGACGAAATCCCCCTGTGCGAAATTGACCAGCCCGGTGGCGTTCTGGATGAGGCAGAACCCGAGGCCGATGAGGGCGTAGATGCTTCCGCTGGTGATGCCGGCCACCAGGAATTGGGGGAGGATTTGCCAGAACATGGCTGCGATGCGCAGGGCTACTATGCGGGGGGTTCGGAGACGCGCTCAGCGCCGCCCGCAGTTCGTCGTGCACCTTCGTCCCAGCCCGCCTGAAAGGCTTTCAGGCTGATCTCGAGCTGCTTGCCTCCGAAGCGCTCCAGAGTGGCCCGCACCTGCTCGGGAGGGCAGAAAAGGAGCCCCGATCCTGCGGCGAAGCCGAGCAGCACCAGGTTTGTCGAAACTGGCGATTCCAGGTTGAGAGCAATGCCGGCTGCATCCACACTGAAGGAGGTTGAAGGCTCCGGTCGGTTCGCAATGACGGTCCCGCCCGCTCTGAGATAGTGACCATGAGCCACTTCGCCGTCCGGGTGCATTGCCAGCAGCACATCGGCGCGGCCCGGCCGGATGAGGGGGCTGACAAAAGGCGGTGGGGAGCCCGCTTTCTGCTTGGACGTGCGGGCGGAGACCTTGAGGTGGCTGACCACGTTGCCTCCTCGCTGGGCCATGCCGTGGGTCTCGGAAATCAGGATGGAGAAACCCATATCCAAAGCTGCTTCAGCCAGCAGTCTCGTGACGAAGAGAATCCCCTGGCCGCCCACTCCGCTGATGATGATCTGCTGCATGATGAACTCTCGGACTCCCTGGGGAGCGGTTCAGGTTTCGGACTCTCCGGCCACGGCCAGGGCTTCATGGGGACACACGACCAGGCAAACCCCGCACCCCGAGCACATCACCCGGTCGATCTCCACGGGCTCCTTCTCCTCTTTGAGATGCATGGCCGGGCACTCGAAGTGCTTGACGCAGTACCCGCAGCCCACACACTGGTCGGTCACCCGGATTTCCCTGCGAATCCAGGTCCGGGCCTGCTTTCGGTCCATGAGGCAGGGTCTGCGGGCGATGACGACGGCCACACCTCCCTCCTCGGATCGGACGTAGCTGCCGGCCTCCTTCAAAAGGTCGATCATCTCCTCGATGCGATAAGGGTCGATGGTCCGGACAAATCCCACTCCGCAGGCTTCGACGATCTTCTCGATGGAAAGGGCCGGCACGGGTGTGCCGTCCAGGGTCGAGCCCGAAGCCGGTGTGGGCTGGTGGCCCGTCATGGCCGTGGTGCTGTTGTCGAGGACCACCAGCACGAATCGGGCGTCCTGGACCACGGCGTTCATGAGCGCCGGGACGCCGGCGTGAAAGAAGGTCGAATCTCCGATGGTGGCGCAGATGTGGGGCCGGTCCTCTCCCTTGGAGCGGTAGGCGTGGTAGAACCCGGCCGCCTGGCTGATGGCGGCTCCCATGCAAAGCACCGTGTCCACGGCACCCAGGTTCAGCCCGAGGGTGTAGCACCCGATGTCGCTGGGATAGATGCCCTTGGGAAGCGCCTTCTTGATGGCAAAGAACGCCGCTCGATGGGGGCAGCCGGCACACAGCGTGGGCCTTCGACCGCCCGCCGCCGGCGCCCCGATCTCGGGAGCGGGCGGCAGTCCCAGAAAAGACCGAAGAATGACTTCGACCGTTTCGGGCAGCAGCTCCCCCGACGAAGGGACAAGCCCGTTCAAGCGGCCGCAGACGTGCGTGTGGTCCTGAAACTGGAGCTCGATGACGGGCTGGGTCTCCTCCAGAACCAGGACACGCTCGTAATTCCCGAGAATGTTGTCGCGGAAAGAGTGGGGGAGGGGATGCGGCATAGGGACCGCGTAGAGGTCGATGGCATTCGAGAGACCCAGGTCCGCCAGGATCTCCCGTGTGTGCGCGAGCACCACGCCGGAGGCCACGATGCAGGCGCGAAACGCTTTCTTGGGGCCGTGACTCTTCACCCCTTCGGCTGCCGGTCCGAATCCCTCGACCAGTTGGGGCTGAAAATCCCTTTCTCGCGAGATCTCGAGGATCTTGGCATTCAGCTGCTGGTGGAGCAGCAGGCGAAACCTGGGTGTGGCCGCCCAGCGGGCCGGGTTCTTCTCAAAGAGAGGCTCGGAGTCCCGTGCCACCGGAACGCCCGGGACAAGATCCTGCCGAGCATGGCAGACGCGCGTCGTCGGACGCAGCATCACCGGAATCTCGAATCGCTCCGAAAGCTCCATGGCCAGCCTGGCAAAGCGGCGCGCCTCTTCGGGCGTTGAAGGATCCAGGACCGGAATCTTGGCCATCATGGCGAAAAAGCGGCTGTCCTGCTCGGTCTGGGAGCTGTGCGGCCCGGGATCGTCGGCCACGACGACGACCAGCCCGCCCTTCACACCCGTGTAGGCGCCGCTCATGAGGGGGTCCGCCGCCACGTTGAGCCCCACCTGTTTCATGATGACAGCCGACCTTCTGCCCGCATAGCTGTTGGCCAGCGCCACTTCGAAGGCGACCTTCTCGTTGATGGACCATTCCAGGTGGAGGGGAAGCCTCTCAGCGCCCTTCCATTGAATCATCGCTCCCAGAATCTCCGAGGCCGGGGTTCCGGGGTAGGACGCGGCCAGGGTGCACCCCGCCTCGAGAAGTCCCAGGGCTATGGCTTCGTTGCCGAGAAATATCCTGTTCACCGTCAAGGCATGCTCCTGAATGTCGGGCTTTCCGGACCCCGGAAAGCTGACTGTTCCCGGTAGTGAGTCAGGTGGGACTTCTAGCAGAGCTCAGGGACACGGTCAAGACTCAGGTCCATGGCGTGTTTGTGCATTATGGAACAGGAAATGGGGTTTTCGATCCTGGATCGGAGGAATGAAGCCGTCCTGATTTCGTTCAACTATATGAGATTGATGCGTTTTCAATGAAAGGTTGACAGGGGGCTCACAAAAGAATATGTGTTGTGCAACTTATGCATAGTATGCATTTCTTGAGGGAGTGCTATGAGGTCTTTTCTCAAGCTGATATGCGACAGCCGGTGGGGTTGCGCCCGTCCCCCGGTTTCATGCGTCGAACATCCAGGGTTTCCCGGAAGGGTAAAGGATTCATGATCGTCATCCGCATCAACCAGCTGGCTGAACAGCTCGGAGTCCACCGAAACACCGTGCGCAACTGGATCAAATGCGGCAAGCTGCCGGCGCGCTCGGTCTCCGGGAAGCGTTATCTCGTCACGGAAAGCGACTTCGGGAGACTGTGCCAGGAGTTCGGCCTGGACCGCTCGAACCTGAAGCTCAAATACGTGCGTGGGGCTGCCGCCGTGGAGGAGACCGAGCTCACCGTTTTCGAGGAGAACCTCCGCTCCATTGGTCGGAAGTCCGACCTCCTCAGACCGAACCCCCAGTGGGGGGATGTCTGCCTCACGTGCGGGAGCTGCGCCAGTGCCTGCCCCCTTTCCGGGGTTGACGGCCTTGATCCCCGCAAAGTCATCCGGATGGTGACGCTCGGCATGGAAGAGGAGCTCATCGCCTCCCAGTGGCCGTGGAAATGCACACTGTGTGGAAAATGTGAAGAAGCCTGTCCCATGAATGTGGAGATCGTCCAGCTCATGCGGAGGGTCCGTGGCCTCCGTGAGCGCGACCGGGTGCCGGGGGCCCTCCACAAGGGAGTGCAGGTGTGCCTGGCCAAAGGCAACAACATGGGCATACCTTCCGAAGATTTCGTTGAGCTGCTGAATGATCTGGCTCGGGAAATACGCACCGAGGGAAGCCCTGATTTCGCTGTTCCCATCGATGTCGAAGGCGCCAATCTTCTCGTCACGATGAATTCCGTGGAACCCTTTGCCGAACCGGATGCCCTCAAGTTCTGGTGGAGGATCTTTCACGCGGCAGGCGAGTCCTGGACCATCCCGTCGCAGGACTGGGAAGGGGTGAACTGGGGGTATTACACCGGCGATGACGAATCCATGAAGGCCATCGTGGGGAAGATCGTCGAGAACATGCATCGTTATCACTGCAAGACCCTGCTTCTGCCCGAATGCGGCCATGCCTATTACGCCACGCGTTACGGACTGGAGCGCTGGTACTCGGAGGAGATGAAGCATTTCCGGGTCCTCTCGGTCTTCGATCTTCTTGTGGATTACCTCAAGGAGGGCAGAATCCAGGTGGATCCCTCGCGCCATCCGGAGCTCACCACCTACCACGATCCCTGCCACTACGGCCGCAAGTCACTGAAAACCTTCGGTCAAGGTTATTTCGAAGAGGGGCGCTGGATCACGCGGCAATGTGCCCCGCAGCTGACCGAAATGTATCCCAACCGGGACGGCAACTACTGCTGCGGTGCAGGGGGAGGGGCCTGGGCCATGCCCTTTCGGGAGGAGCGCGTGTTTCACGGAGCGGTCAAGGCGCGCCAGATCCGGAACACCCGGGCCAGGCTCGTCATCACTCCGTGCCATGGCTGCAAAGACCAGATCGCCAAAAGTCTGAGCCAGGAATTCGATCTGGACATCGTCGTCAAGAATCTATGGGAGCTGGTGGCCGACTCCCTGGTGCCGCCCTCCCGCGGAGCACGCCAGGCGGTCGTGCCCAACAAACGATCTGAATGATTTGGATCTCGCGCAGAGACGCAAAGGCGCAGAGAAAAGCATTTCAATATCTTATGGGTTCTCTCCGCGTCTCCGCGTCTCTGCACGAGAAAGCTTTTTGTCTTTTGAGTGTCAATTCCATCAGGTTTAGAGGATTACAGAGACATGCTCCTTGAAAAGGTCGGGTCGGTGATGGTGGTGGGCGGGGGGATTGCCGGAGTCCAGGCGGCCCTGGATCTCGCCAACAGCGGTTATTACGTCTACCTGGTGGAGCGTTCGGGCGCCATCGGCGGTTCTATGGCGAGGCTTTCGAAAACGTATCCCACCAACGACTGCTCCATGTGAATTCTCTCGCCCAAGCTGGTTGAGTGCGGTCGGCACTCCAGCATTCAGTTGATGCCTCTGACGTCGGTGGATCGCATCCAGGGAGAGCTGGGGCAGTTTCACGTGACGCTGCGCGAGCACCCGCGCTACGTGGATTCCCAGAAGTGCATCGCGTGCGGGGAATGCGCTCAGAACTGCCCCGAGCGGGTCCCGGACGAGCTCAATGAAGGGATCAACGAACGCAAGGCCATCTTTCTCCAGTATGCCCAGGCCGTGCCGCTCAAGTACCAGATAGATGCCGATCATTGCCAGAAGCTGCGTTCAGGCAAATGCGGCATTTGCGAAAAGATTTGCCCCGCCGGAGCCATCCGGTTCGACGATATTGAACGGCTCATTTCGCTGTGGGTCGGGTCCATCATCCTGGCCCCCGGCCATCGAACCTTCGACCCCAGCGGGGTGCGCACCTGGGGCTACGATGTCTTTCCCAACGTGGTGACCTCCATCGAGTTCGAGCGCTACCTGGCTTCAAGCGGCCCCACGGAGGGCAAGCTGGTGCGTCCTTCCGACGGCAAGGAAGTGAAGCGCCTCGCCTTCCTGCAGTGTGTGGGGAGCCGGGACTACAACAAGGCCAGCCACGGCTACTGCTCTTCAGTGTGCTGCATGACATCGCTCAAGGAGGCCATGATCGCCCTGGACCAGGTCGAAGGCCTGGAGGTTTCCATCTTCTTCATGGACATGCGCACTCACGGGAAGGGTTTCGAACGCTACTATGAACGGGCCAGGTCGCGCGGGGTCCGATTTCACCGATGCCGCGTGCACTCGCTCGAACCGGCCAACGAGCAGGGGGACATCTACTTTCGCTTCATCACGGATGAAGGCAAACAGGCCCATGGGGAGTTCGACCTGGTGGTGCTCTCGGTGGGCATGGAGCCCTCCAGGCAGGGGGTCGCCCTGGCGAAGAGCTTGGGCCTGCATCTCAGCGGCGACGGTTTTTCGGTCACCTCGTCCTTCGCCCCGGTGAGAACATCCATTCCCGGGATCTACATCTGCGGAACGTTTTCAGGGCCCAAGGACATTCCCCAGTCCATCATCCAGGCTTCGGCGGCAGCGGCCGAGGCCATGATTCCGCTGGCCGACGCCCGCTACAGCCTGACGGAGCAGCCGGAGCCCGCTCCCGGGCGTGACATTCGCGGGGAGGAAACGCGGATCGGCGTCTTCATCTGCCACTGCGGCTCCAACGTGGCCAGCGTCATCGATGTGGAGGCTCTGGCGGAATACGCGGCGACGCTTCCCCAGGTGGCTCACGTGGAGCGCAGCCTCTTTGCGTGCTCGGAGGACAGCCAGCAGATTCTGAGGGACCTGATCGTCGAGAAGAAGCTGAACCGGGTCGTGGTGGCTGCCTGTACGCCCCGGACCCATGAGCACCTTTTTCAGGAGACTCTCAAGTCCGCCGGCTTGAACGAATACCTCTTCGAAATGGCCAACATCCGCAATCAAGTCTCATGGGTCCATGCGGCGAATCCGGAGGCGGCCACGGCCAAGGGCCGGGATATCCTTCGCATGAGCGTGGCCAAGGTGGCTCTCCTGGAGCCTCTGGACCCCGTCACGGTGACGGTGAACCCCCAGGCGCTGGTGGTGGGAGGCGGGGTGGCCGGCATGGTGGCGGCCCTCGGACTGGCAGAGCAGGGGTTTCCGGTTCATCTGGTCGAAAAGAGCGGCCAGCTGGGAGGCAACGCCCGGCATCTGTTTCAGACCTGGAGGGGCGAGCCCATTCAGGACTTCGTGGACCAGCTCGTCACCCGCGTCAAAGAGCATACGCTCATCACCGTGCACATGCGCGGGCAGGTCACCCAGGCCGAGGGGTTCATGGGCAGCTATCGCTCGACCATCACCAAGCCGCACTGCACGACCGCCATGGACCACGGGGTGGCCATATTCGCCATGGGTGGGCAGGCCTACAAGCCCGAGGAGTACAGCTACGGCCAGTCTCCACGAATTCTGACCGCCCTAGAGTTCGACAAGCTGCACCTGGTGGGCGATGAGCGGATCAAGCACGGGCGGGATTTCGTATTCATTCAGTGCGTGGGGTCCCGAGTCCCCGAGAGGCCCTACTGCTCCAGGGTCTGCTGTACCCATTCCATTCAGTCCGCCATCGCCCTCAAAGACGAGGAGCCTGGCCGGAACGTTTATGTCCTCTATCGCGACATTCGCTCCTTCGGGCAGCGGGAAGAGCTCTACAAGAAAGCCCGTGAGCTGGGAGTCATCTTCATCAACTACGACCTTCATCAAAAGCCCGTGGTGAGGGTGCAGGATGCTGACCTGAGCGTGGTTGCCTGGGATCACGTTCTGCACGACCCCTTCTCCATCCGGGCCGACGTGGTGGTGCTGGCGGCGGCCATTGTGCCCCATCCGGAGGTCCGTGATCTGGCAAGGATTTACAGGATTCCCGTGGATGAAGACGGTTTCCTTCAGGAGGCCCACGTCAAGCTCCGGCCCGTGGACTTCGCCAGCGAGGGGCTCTTCCTGGCAGGGCTGGCTCACTACCCAAAACCCATCGAGGAGGTGGTGTCTCAGGCCCTGGCGGCGGTGGCGCGCGCCACTACGGTGCTCTCCAATCGGCGTATCGAGCTGGACTCCATCAAGGCCCGCGTAGACGATGCAGCGTGCGATGCCTGCGCTCTCTGCCTCGATGTTTGTCCCTACCATGCCATCACCATGGAGCCCATTGCGGATGGGGAGGCAAAGCAGCGGATTCGTGTGAACCTTACCCGCTGCAAGGGATGCGGCATCTGTCAGGCGACATGCCCCAAAGATGCGATCAATGTGGGAGGATTCACTTACCGGCAGCTCTCGGCCCAGGTTCGGGCCGCCTTGAGCTGATTCCGCCCGGAGCTCCGGGTATCCGAGAGGCGACCGAATGGGGTTCGAACCGAAGATTGTTGCTTTTACGTGCAACTGGTGCGCCTATGCGGCTGCTGATCTGGCAGGCATCATACGCATGCAGTATCCCCACAGCGTGCGCATGATCCGAGTGATGTGCACGGGGATGGTCCACCCGAACCTGGTGCTCGAGGCATTTCAGCTCGGAGCGGACGGGGTCATGGTCATGGGGTGTCACCCTGGAGATTGCCATTACGTGGATGGCAATCTCAAGGCAGAGGCGCGTCTCGTTGTGTTGAACGAAATGCTGGAGACGATGGGGCTCGAAGAGGAGAGGTTCCGCCTGGTGTGGTGCTCAGCTGCCGAAGCCGAACGATTAGCGGCTGCGGTGACGGATATGACAGATCAGCTGAGAGAGCTGGGTCCTTCACCCATGAAACCGGCGATCGTCAGGCCGGCGTGAGCCCTGCCTGCGACTGCATGAAGACGGGGATGATCGCTGCTGCGACCTTGGAGACTGGATGATGACGAAAGAAGGCCGAAAGAAGGTTCGTGCGGAGCGGGTGGATACCCGGTGCGGGGCTTTGGGCCACATGACGGTGGACGAGATCCGTGAGAGGATTGTCGGGGAGAACGTGAACGTCACCTGTCCCGAGTGTGGCGCCATTCATCTCACCCGTGAGGAGGCGGAAGAGGCCGGGCTGAAGAAGATCTCCTCGAGTGTCCGCTACACGAAGATCAAGGCGGAAGCCGAGGAATAATACAATCCGGTTGAGGTGTATCGTTTCAGAGCAGTCTCTCATCCCCCTTGGGGGCCACCCAAAACTATGAAAAGGCTCAAGGCCGGGATGCTTTTCAACCCGAAACTCGCAACTCGAAACTTCGCTCAGCAGAGACCCTCCCGAAAGCATCGGACCCAGTGGTGCGGGCCGATCTCCTTCAGCGGGGGGACACGGTCCTCACACTCGGATGATCTGTCAAAACAGCGATCGTGGAAGTTGCACCCGGCCGGAGATTTCACCGAGCCGGAGGGCGCGCGGCCCCGCTTTCGCGAGCTTCTTGGGGCGGTGGGATCCAGGGAGGGCACAGCGCTCAGGAGCGTTTGAGTGTAGGGGTGGCCCGGTTTTTCGAAGAGCTCGCGGGCTGGGGCCAATTCCACCAGGCGTCCCAGGTACATGACGGCCACGCGATCGCTGATGTGGCGAACCACGGAAAGATCGTGGGAAATGAAGAGATAAGTGAGCTGGAACTGCTCCTGCAAGTCCTGGAGCAGGTTGATGATCTGGGCCTGGATGGAGACATCCAGGGCCGAGAGAGGCTCGTCGCAGATGACGAGCTCCGGGTTGAGCGCCAGAGCCCGGGCGATTCCGATGCGCTGTCTCTGCCCGCCGCTGAATTCATGGGGATAGCGGTGCACGTCCTCGGGGTGCAATCCCACCAGGTCCATCAACTCACGGACCCTCTCCCTCCGATCAGCCGCCGACCCCATCCGGTGGATCACCAGCCCCTCCCCGATGGTCCGCCCCACCGAGAGGCGGGGGTTCAGGGATGAATAGGGGTCCTGGAAGACCACCTGCATGCGCCTTCTCATATGGTGAAGCTCCCGCCGGCTCAGGGTGGACAGATCTCGACCGTCGAACAGAATCTCTCCCGATGTGGGCTCTTCCAGCCGAAGGATCACACGTCCGAGGGTGGATTTGCCGCAGCCGCTTTCCCCCACCAGCCCCAGAGTCTCCGAGCGCTGCAACGAGAGATCGATTCCATCCACAGCCCGGATGACTCCCGACTGCCTTCCGAAAATGGATCGAGTGACGGGATAGTGCTTGGTGACCCCCCGGAGTGACAGCAGTGGGCCGGAAGCTCCTCGATCAACCAAGAACGCTCTCCTTCTCGTAGAGCCAGCACCGGACGGGATGTCCCCCGCGTGGGAGCAGAAGCTGCGGCTCCGGTTCGCGGCAGCATTTGTCGAAGGCGTGGGGGCACCGGGTGTTGAATTTGCACCCTGCCGGAAGCGCCAGGAGGCTCGGAACCGTTCCGGGGATTGCCTGGAGCCGCTTCAGAGCGCCATCGGATCGGGATGGCATGGAGCGCATGAGTCCCTGGGTGTACGGGTGCAGGGGCGTCTCGAAGAGCTCCCGCGCCGTGGCCTCTTCAACGATTCTTCCCGTGTACATGACGAGGACATTCTGAGCCATCCCGGCAATGACCCCCAGGTCGTGGGTGATGAGCAGGATGGCCGTGCGCCGGTTTTCGCGGAGCTCCTGCATGAGGTCCAGGATTTGTGCCTGGATGGTGACATCCAGGGCCGTGGTGGGCTCGTCGGCGATGAGCAGGGCCGGGCGGCATGCGAGAGCCATGGCGATCATGACCCGCTGGCGCATTCCCCCGCTCATCTGATGCGGATAGTCCCTCATGCGGAGCCGCGCCGAGGGAATACCGACTTCAACCAGCAGGCTCTCCACGCGCTCCAGAGCTTCTCGGCGGGACATCCGGAGGTGCAGCTCGAGGACTTCGGCAACCTGGTCCTGCACGCGGAACACCGGGTTGAGGGAGGTCATGGGCTCCTGGAATACCATCGAGATCTCATTGCCCCGAATGGACTGCATCTCCGGTTCACTCAGCCCCAGCAGGTCCCTCCCTCGAAACAGGACCTGGCCCCCCGCGATCACTCCGGGTGATGGAATGAGTCGAAGGATCGAAAGGGAGGTGACGCTCTTCCCGCAGCCCGACTCCCCAACCATCCCAAGAACTTGAGCCTCATCCAGCGCGAAGCTCAACCCGTCCACCGCCCGCACGGTTCCATGTTCCAACAGAAAATGTATCCGGAGGTCTCTCACATCCAGCAGCACAGGCTCATCCCGTCTTCGGGCTTCGCGCACCTTCCTGTCGGTCTGTGCTCAGGCGCCGGGAAAGTGGCGGGCGGTTCGCGTTCAGTCGTAAACAGCCGGGGCCTCATCAACGAGAACGGGGAAAACCGTCGATCAAGACCCGGCAGCCGATCTGGCGTTCTGAAGTTCTTGAAACCGGGCGGCGATGAGGCGGGCGATGTGGGGGGCGTTTCCACCCGATCGGTTGTTGATGATGAGGTTGACATGGATGTCCTGACTCAGGGCCTCCTCCGCGACGTCCACCGTCTCCTCCACCATGTGCGGCTGGAAGAGGCCTTCCACCATGGCATTGAAGGGGTGGGCCCGGGCGTAGGCATCCTCGTAGCGCACGCCGCGCGGTGTCATGAGCCGGATGATGCAGTGCCGCCCGGAGTTGAAGAAACGCCTGCCAGCTGCATTCAGCTGTCTGCGAAGCGGTGGCAGCCATGTCCAGTGGGAGAGGACCTGGCCCACTCCGCGCCTTTCCATCACCTCGAAAACAGGTTCCGAGAGATAGGCTTCCGTTCGAAGCTCGATATGGTAGCGGTTGTCGCGGGGGACCGCGCCAAAGAAAGCATCGAGGCTTCCGGCAAGCTCCTCCGGTGGGGTCCGCTCATCTTTGCGCTGGTATTCCTGCTCGAGCACCATGGCGCGCAGAGTGGGACCGAGGAGCTGGACCGCCGGCTCCATGAAGGCGCGCATGAACAGATCGGGATTGAGGTAGTTGTCATTGGGGACAGATCGGCCCGACCGCAGCAGTTTTTGGGCGGAAATGAGCTGGGGGGCCTTCAGGATGATCTGATCCGCTTCACTGAGATGGTGTCGATAAGCTTTGAGGACGTGGAAGGTCTGGGTGGGGGTGCCGTCGGGTCCAAGAAGCGGTGCGTAAAAGGTGTAGTCGATCTCGAGCACCCTGAAATGCTCGAAATATTCCTCCACGCTCTCCACCGGAAGGATCTCCTCCTTGAAGGAGCGCCCTCCGACGCGGTTTGTCCTGGAGCTGATCCTTCCCTGATAACGTTCGGGGGTGTAGATTTGGCCGAGCCACCCCGCATAGCGGTCGCTGGCCGTCCCGATGGAGACTTTCGGGTGAAGGCCGCGAAAATGGAATCGCTCGAGCTCGGCTTCGGTCAATGCCAACGGCTCATCGAATGCACCCATTGCCGGACAGCTGTTCGAAGAGGCAGAGACGCCCCCGGCTAGGCCGGGAAACGGCTGGACGACGAGCCGTTGCCATTGCCGTTACCGTTGCCATTGCCCTTCCCATTGACAAGGGACCTGTCGCTGCATTTGACGGCCTCGAACAGACGAAGAGGGGGGATGTTCCGAAGCTCGAATCGCGCACGCACGATGGGGAAAAAGCGCTCTAGATGGACCTTCAGATGATGATCCGCCTGAAAGCAGGTTTGGTAGACCAGAAACTTGCCGCCTTCTTTGAGGGCTCTGTGGGTATTGTACAGAATCTTGTCCTTGATGTCCTTCGGGAGCCAGAAGAACGGGATGCCGGAGATGATGTAGTCGGCTGCGGACCGCCTGCAGGTTTTGAGCGCATCGAGCACGTTTTCGGCGCTGTCGTTGATGATGGTCGCCCGAGGATCGTGAATTCGGTTTTGCAGGATGGACTTGAAGTCCTTGTTTCGCTCAATCGCGATCAACTGGCTGCCATTCTTCATATTCTTCAAGATGTAGTCGGTGAAGACCCCCGTCGCCGGGCCGTACTCGATGATCACGTTGTTTCGGTCAAAGTTGATGTTGCTGCAGACTCTCCTGACTCCGAAAGGGGACGTCGGAGTGATGGAAGCGACATCCCTGTCCTTGATAAAGGTCCTCATGTAAGCCATCGTGTGAAACATATCAGCTCCTGAAATCCATATCGATGATCTGTGGCACTGATCAAGTCTGACCAGTCTTCTCCGAGAAATCGCCGTCAGTCGATCGGGGGAAGTCGAGCATCACGTTTCTGATACCCTATTCACATCCCCCTTCAGACCCCGCTCCATGTAGGGAGCGGCCGTCCAAAACCCTTGCATTCACGGGTTTGAATACAACACTTACCAGTGTTTTCTTAAAGTTAAGAGCAGTTTATGATGAAATGAAGCAATGCCCCAAGTTTCACTGACGGGAGACCTTATACCAGATTTTCCCTGGATTGGATACTTTATGAACGTGCCGCTCGCAAAATACGAGAATTTTCTCATCGGTGCCCAATGCGTCACGCATTGCTCGTGCTTTGGAGCGGCGGCGGCGCGAAACGTCGCATGCTGGATCATCCCGCCGCGCCGCATGCGTTGACAAGTCTCATCGAGTTTGGCAGTAAGGTCAAGGTCTCTCTTTTTCGACAACGCCGGTGAGGGCGGAGTCGTCCATTCTGAAAGGCACGAGGAAAGGAATAATTTGACCACATCTCTCAGAGATTGCAGTCCCCGAAAGATCCTGGTCATCAAGCCCAGTGCCCTGGGGGATGTGGTTCACAGCCTGCCGTTTCTCAATGCTATTCGCGACAGATACCCGGATGCGGAAATCCACTGGCTCATCGCCCGGTCGTTCGAGGATCTTCTCCAAGGCCATCCCATGATTTCCCGATTGTGGGTCATTGACAAGGATCGATGGAAGCGGCTTTCCAATGTTTCTGAGACGGCGCGCGCCCTGCGGCGGCTCATGCGTGAGCTGAGAGAGGAACGATTCGACCTGGTGGTCGACCTGCAGGGACTTTTCCGCAGCGGGCTCCTGTGCGGGGCTACGCGCTCGCCCGTGCGGGTGGGCTTCAGCGAGGGCAGGGAGGCAAGCCCTCTCTTCTACACGCACCGAATACGCGGTGGCAGGGATTGTCACGCCATCGAGCGATACATGAACGTTGCCCGAAGTCTCGGAGCCCACACGGACCGGATCGATTACCCCTTCGGCTGGGATTTGAACGATTCTTCCCATGTCGAGAACCTGCCTTCCGACTATGTCGTCATGGCGCCGGCCGCAGGTGGTGAGGCCAAGAGGTGGCCGGCGGAGAGTTTCGGGCAACTGGCGTCGCGGCTGCCCTGGCCTTCGGTGGTGATCAGCGGAAGGGGTGACGCTCAACTGGTGGAACAGGTGGTTGCGGCATCGAACGGGAAAGCCTTGTCGCTCGCTGGAAAGACAACCCTCAGGGAGGTCACGGCGGTGATCCGGCGAGCACGGGCTTTCATCTCCAACGACACCGGCCCCATGCATATCGCCGCGGCATTGGGAGTGCCGGTTTTTGCGGTGTTTGGTCCGACGAGTGCTGCGAGGACGGGGCCCTACGGTCCGGCGCACACGATCATCACGGCCGGGCTTGCCTGTTCGCCGTGTTACCGCAGGAAGAAATGCTCCAACTGGATTTGTATGGAGAAAGTGTCCGTCGATCGGGTGTTGATCTCCATCGGGGACCGGCTGGGAGCGGGGGCTGATTCATGAGCCCGTTGTGGAGACCCAAGATATGGCCGATCTGAGTGTGGCGATCATCACGCGAAATGAAGCCGCCAACATCCAGGGCTGCCTCGAGAGCCTGGCATGGGCCCGCGAAATCGTGGTGTTGGACCAGTTCAGTGAGGACGGGACGCCCGAGGCGGCTGCCTCCTGCGGGGCCACGGTGTTCCAGGAGACCTGGCATGGATTTGCAAAGCAAAAGAACATCGCCGTGGACAGGACGACCGGGCGTTGGGTGCTCAGCATCGATGCGGACGAGCGGGTGACAGACTCCCTGCGGGTAGAGATCGAAACCATTCTCGGGGTCGATGGCCCGGAGGACGGCTACTTCATCGCCCGGAAGAATCATTTCTGTGGCCAATGGATCCGATATGGGGGCTGGTATCCCGATTACAGCCTGAGGCTGTTCCGCAGGGACAAGGGACGATTTGAAGAGCGGGCCGTGCATGAAAAGGTGGTGGTCCAGGGAAAAGTGGGATACCTGAAACATCCCCTCGAGCACTTCACCTATGCTTCGGTGAGTGATTACCTCCGGCGTATGGAGCGATACAGTGGACTGGCGGCTCGCGAGATGGCCCGTACCGGCAGACGGTCTCGTTGGCATCATCTGGTGTTGAGACCCCTCTTCACATTCTTCAAAATGTATGGTTTAAAATTGGGTTTCCTGGATGGTCGGGCAGGTTTCTTTCTGGCCGTATCCTACGCGTACTATACTTTTTTGAAATATTATCGCCTGGATTCCGATCCGGCCTGATTCATTTAAGGAGGTCTCAACTGCACCATGGAGCTTTATAAACGCCTGCTCCTCAATGCGAAACCTTACTGGCGCCGCATTCTCATGGCCTTAATTTCCATGCTGGGCGTGGCGGGCTGCACGGGGGCTACGGCATATCTCATCAAGCCTGTGCTGGATGATATCTTCATCCAAAAGGACATGACCATGCTCCGCATCCTCCCCGTCATCGTGCTGACCATATTCGTGGTGAAGGGGGTCTGTTCCTGGTGCAGCACATATTTCATGGCCTACGTCGGTCAAAGGGTCATCTCACAGTTTCGCCAGCAACTCTACGATCACCTCCAGACCCTTTCCCTGTCTTTCTTTGACAAAACCCCGACGGGTGTCCTGATGTCGCGCATCATCAACGACGTCAATATAACGCAGGGTGCCGTTTCGGAGTCGCTTGCCGGAGTCGTAAAAGAGGTGATCAGTATCGTGGTTCTCATTGGCGTCATCTTCCACAGAGACTGGCAGCTTGCGATGGTTGCCATGGTCATCCTACCCTTTGCCTTTTTCCCCATCGTCAAGTTCGGTCGAAAGCTGAGAGTGATCAGCAAGAAAAATCAGGAATCCATGGGACAAATATCGGTGACATTGCATGAGACTTTCTCAGGCAACCGGATCGTCAAAGCATTTTGCATGGAAGATTACGAAAAGAAACGCTTTGCCAGGGATAACGCCAGGTACTTGAACTCGGTCCTGAAATCCGTGAAGGTCCGTGCCCTTTCAAGTCCTATCATGGAATTCTTGGGAGGACTCGGAATCGTGGCGGTGATCTGGTATGGAGGTTATAGTGTCATTCGTGGAGTATCCACTCCCGGCAATTTCTTCTCGTTTTTGGCTGCCATCATAATGCTTTACGAGCCGGTCAAGAAGCTCAGCAACATGAACAACACGATCCAGCTGGGAATGGCTGCTGCAGAGCGCATCTATCAGGTCCTCGACACCAAGCCGGAGATCGACAATCGTCCGGATGCCGGCGAGCTTGATCCGCCTATTCGAGCCGTTGAGCTCCGGAATGTGTCTTTCGGCTATGCTGCTGAAGAGATCGTTCTTGAGAACATTTGTCTCAAGGCGAAGGCCGGTGAGGTCATCGCACTTGTTGGAATGAGCGGGGCTGGGAAGACCACGCTGGTCAACCTCATCCCTCGCTTTTATGAGGTCAGCGATGGGGCCATCCTGATCAACTCCACCGACATCCGCGATGTGACGCAGGCGTCTTTGAGGGCTCAGATCGGTATCGTCACCCAGCAGTCGATCCTGTTCAACGACACCGTCTACAACAACATCGCCTACGGAGATATCCGGAAGGGAAGCGAAGAGGTCATTGCAGCCGC
>Ga0105100_10000449_pt1 | contig 24425 bp, 34 predicted proteins | sample PPLLak12cMay2015_2_FD_87033 | JGI IMG/M metagenome (GOLD analysis project Ga0105100, IMG submission 87033) | Freshwater sediment microbial communities from Prairie Pothole Lake near Jamestown, North Dakota, USA - PPLs Lake P8 Core (1) Depth... | ecosystem: Environmental > Aquatic > Freshwater >...
GCCATTTTCAGCTTCAAAGTGCACTTTCCCTATATCGTTACCGCAGCCGCGCTCGGCGGCCTGCTCATGCACCGCTGGATGCCCGAGGTTTTCTGCAAGGGCCATTTTGATACCCAAACCCGCGAATGCCGGATCGAAGCCGAACTATCAACCGGTCGCAACAACACCCCACCATCCCTCGGCCATGTCGCAAGGGTCTTTGGGGTCTGCCTTGCGTTGTGGGCGATCCCAATCGGGGCCATCTGGGTGTGGCGCGGAAGCGCCGACACCCTTACTCAGATCGGGCTGTTCTTCACCAAAACCGCCTTTGTCACCTTCGGCGGCGCTTACGCCGTGTTGAGCTATATCACCGATGAGGCCGTCTCCAACGGGTGGCTCTCCACCCAGCAGATGCTGATCGGCCTGGGTCTGGCCGAATCTACCCCCGGCCCGCTGATCATGGTGACCCAATTCGCCGGTTTTCTGGCGGCTTGGAACCTGCCCGGCGCACTCAGCCCACTGACGGCGGGAATAGTCGGCGCCTTGCTGACCACCTACGTGACCTTTTTGCCCTGCTTTTTTTTCATCTTCGCCGGCGCGCCCTTCATCGAAGCCATGGCCGGTAACCATCGGCTGCAGGCCGCGTTGACCGGCATCACCGCGGCGGTTGTCGGCGTAGTGCTCAACCTGGCGGTTTGGTTCGGGCACAAGGTGGTTCTGCCCAATGGTGGCCTCGACTTTTTCGCGGTAGTGTCCGCAGTCGCCTCTCTGGTGTTGCTGCAGAAATTTCACTTCCCCATCCACTATCTGGTGCCCATTGGCGCGGTGGCGGGAGTCATCTGGAAACTCTTTATTTAAAAAAGGATACGGGGGTTTCGATACTTTCCGTGCTAGCACGCCATACCCATACCGTTTAACAGGGATAACACATTGTATCCCAGAACCTTATGATTGTAGCCGCCTTCGAGCACCGCAAAACAGCCTCCGCGCTGCCGCATGGCCGCTTCAACCGCCATGCGGCCGATCTGCTCGTAATCTTCCGTTGCCAAAAGTTTTCCCCAGTCCTCAAGATGATGGTCGAATCCGGCTGAGATGCCGATGATATCAAAGGGCGTCTCGGCAAGGCGCCTTTCCACAGCCCGCAGGTATTCCCTGCGGGCTGTGGCTGAAGGGTTTTCAATTGTCACCCAGCTTTTTTTTTCAAGGATATTCACCGTTCCGTCACCGAAGTGGAGATCGATATCCAGAACAAGGGCATTGCCGATTTTGTTCTGATCCCGCAGGTGCCTGAGCGCGATGGCCATGTTATTGAAATGGCAAAACCCCCAGGCCGAATCCGCCGAGGCGTGGTGGCCCGGTGGGCGCACCAGAGCCATACACGGTTCGGTCATACCGATTTCGGCCGCCTGAAGCGTTGCCCCGGCCGCCAGAGAGGCAATCTCGTAAAGACCTTCCCGGCGGACATCCTTTATGTGGGCCTCGGTGTGGACGGCGGCTATTTGCGCCTCGGAAGCCGCTTCAGCCGGGACGAATTCCACATTTCCTTCGATCACCCGAACAATGGATTCCATTCGGCCTGCCTCGGCGGCCGGGTCGCTGTCGTAGATCTGATAAAAGGCATTGTCAAACACTACTTTGATCACCATGACCTCCTTTTGCTCTAAAACCGCTTTCATTACCTTACAGTTTTCATTTCAATCATAACCATTTGATATAAAATAAAAACTCTGGACATTCCCCACGGCTTTTTCCATAGTTAAATCCTTTTTTATTAAAGGCCCTCCATTGCTGCAGGGGCCCTTGTTGATTAGCATATATTCGGGATCAACTCGGACATCATAGCATCAGCGTCACCGTTGATGGACCGGTAAAAAGTCGGAATTCTCGAATGCCATCGCTGTAAAGTCCTGAAATTATAACATTGGAAATTGCAAAAACAGCGTTTTGGGGACTTTTTACGGCTTCATCACCGTTGAAACCTATGGACACCTCACACCAGGCGGGAATAAAGGTGCGGTGGACCGACTGGACGATCTGGATGCGAAGGCAACCATCCGCAACCTATCCGCAACCAGAAAGGAAAAGGGGCCAACCGAGTTAGGTTAACCCCTTGATTTGATTGGTACGCCCGGAGGGATTCGAACCCCCGGCCTACGGATTCGAAGTCCGGCGCTCTATCCAGCTGAGCTACGGGCGCATCTGGCGGGGAACCATTGGTGCGGCGACTGCCGCAATGGTCCCGAGGGTGTTGAGATGGGGTGAGTGATGGGACTTGAACCCACGACAACCAGGGCCACAACCTGGGGCTCTGCCAACTGAGCTACACCCACCATAACGAGCAAATCTTTTTACCAAATCGGTCGGCACTTTTCAAGGAAATTGTTGGGGGCCGATATTTTTTAAGATACCGCTGAGCAATTGCCCAGCAAGCCTATTGACGGTAGCCGAACTCTCGTATAATATTTTAATTCTTTGATGTATCATCCGTTTTTCAAACAATTTTAGCCTGATACACCGATGGCCGACTGCTTCGACAGCCTCAGGCCGCCTGCTGATACGCCGGAGAGACGTGTCACGCAGCGGTTGTCGGATTTTGTTTTCGGCCCCAAACAACCCATGGATGCGGTTTCCCCAAAAAGGCCGGGCCGCCAGGCGGCGCAGGGTTTTGGTGCTTTTTTATGCCGTCGGGATTTTGACCCGTTACGTTTGCCTGAATGGATTTCACCCATGAACAAATTTTATGGTTTTCTGCTGCGATTTATCATGAGCGCGGTTTTAGCGGTGGTACTGGCGCGCACGTTTTACCCCGATTTCCGGCTGCCGTTTACCATCGGTCTGGGGCTCTTTTTCCTGGGCATGGCCTATTTTCTGGATTACCTGCGAAGCCGGCCCCCCAAAATCTGATGACTGCGCCAAAACCCCACCCGCCTGCCTTGGCGCTTGTCCCGCGATGGCTGCGGTTTATGCCCGGCGCACTTCATCCCACCACGGGGGTGGCACCCGCCGCCCTGAACCCGAATTTTTTTCAGCACACCAGCCCCGAGAAAAGATTCTTTTGGCGTCCATCCAAGCCTGGCCGCCACAGCATCCCGAAACTGGCCTTTTCCCGGAAACACCCATGACAGAGGGGAGCGTCCGCATTGAAACAGATTATCCTGGGTACCGCGGGACACATCGATCACGGTAAAACCAGCCTGATTAAAGCCCTTACCGGAACCGACACCGACCGCCTCAAAGAGGAAAAGCTGCGGGGCATCACCATCGAGCTGGGGTTCGCAGCGCTTGACCTCCCCAGCGGTCAGCACGTAGGCATCGTCGATGTCCCGGGGCACGAAAAGTTCATCAAGAACATGGTGGCCGGCGCCACCGGTATTGACATCGTGGTGATGGTGATTGCGGCCGACGAGGGGGTGATGCCCCAGACCCGCGAACACATGGAGATCTGCACGCTTCTGGGCATTCGGCACGGCTTTATCGCGCTGACCAAGATCGACATGGTCGACGAGGAGTGGCTGGAGCTGGCCCAGGAGGACATCATGGAATTCGCCGAGGGCACCTTCCTGGAAGGCGCCCCGGTGGTGCCGGTTTCATCGGTTTCGGGCCAAGGTCTTCCGGAATTCATCAAGGTTCTGGACGAAATCGCTGCGGCGGTGCCCGACCGGCCGTCCACCGGTCTTTTCAGGCTGCCGGCAGACCGGGTGTTCAGCATGAAAGGCTTCGGCACCGTCATCACCGGCACGCTGGTTTCGGGAAATGTGAGCGTGGGCGAGACCATCATGATCTACCCGCTGATGATCACCTCCAAGGTCCGCGGCATCCAGGTCCATAACGCCAGCGTCAACGAGGCCCGCGCCGGCATGCGCACCGCGATCAACTTTCAGGGCCTGGACAAGACCGCAGTAAACCGCGGGGACGTGGTCTCCACCCCGGGCGCCCTGAAGCCCAGCTATATGCTGGACGTGGCGCTGCACTTTCTGGAAAGCAACGAAAAGCCGTTGAAATCCAGAACGCGGGTGCGTTTTCACGCCGGCACAAGCGAGGTCCTGGGGAACCTCGTGCTGCTGGACCGGGACGAGCTGGCTCCCGGAGAGGATACCGTGGCACAGCTGCGCCTGGACGAACCGGTGACCGGCGTACGGGACGACCGCTACGTGGTGCGCAGCTACTCCCCGGTCCGCACCATCGGCGGAGGCTACATCGTCAATCCGATCCCCCACAAGCACAAGCGCTTGCGGCCCGAGGTGATCGAAGGCCTGCGCCGAATGATGAGCGCCGATCCCGCGGAGGTTCTGGCGTACCTGATCGAGGCCGCCGGGTATGAAGGAGTCTCCTTTGCCGACCTCAAGCTCATGACCAACCTCCCCGACAAGCATCTCACCACCCTTTTGCAGGCACAGCTTTCCTCGCGCGCCGTGATCCAGGTGGACAAGGAAACCCGGCTTTTCATCCATCAGGCGACCTATGAGAAGCTGAAGACCGAGGCCCTGGGGAACTTAGAGCGCTACCACCAGAAAAACCCGCTCAAGGCCGGGATGCCCAAAGAGGAGCTCAAATCCAAATTCCCCCGCCTGAGCCCCAAGCTTTTCACCCTGCTGCTCAACCAGATGCTCCGCGACAATGAAATCGCCCAGGCCGAGGAAACCGTCCGACTGGCGGGCCACACGGTTTCCTTGGGGATCGATCAGGCCGACGTACGCCACAAGCTGCTAGATATCTACCTAAAAAGCGATCTTCAGCCCCCCTATTTCAAGGAGATTGCCCAGAACCTGGAGGTCACCCCGGTCCAGGCCCGGGATGTCCTCAGCCTGCTGGTGGATGAAGGCTCCCTGGTCAAGGTCAAGGAGGACCTGTATTTCCACACCCGCAACCTCGAACGGTTGAAGGAAAGACTGGTGGTCTTTCTCAACAAAGAAGGCGAAATCTCGACCCCGCAGTTCAAGGATATGACTGGCGCCTCACGTAAATATGTGATACCTTTAATCGAATATTTCGACACCAAAAACGTTACGATTCGAATCGGCGACATCCGCAAGCTGAGGAGGGGGTAACTCGTTATTTTGCAGAGCCATTTTGGGCTTTTAGGGCCACGCTGAGGGGTAAAAATGGATCCATTTAAAAGCTTCGCTGCCAAACGAATTTTTTTGGGAATCCTCTTTCTGGGGGTGGTTTTGTGGGTAATCGGAACGATTCTGGGGTCATTCGAGGCCCCGTCCTCCCCCACCGGCACCGAGACAGCAACTGTTGCCGACACCCGCGGCGATTCGGCCGGGCATGAACCCGCAGCCGCTTTGATCCGCGCGCCAGGAGAAGTTTCCGGCAGCCATGAGACACCCCGCCTGCCGGCGACGCCCGAAGAAAAAATCGTGACCGCCCCTGGAACGCCCACAGCCCCCCACGAAACGGCAAAAGCCCCGGAAGTTTCCCATAGCCAATCCGCCAAGGCGGACCATCAGACCGGCGACAGCGCGAGCAGCAAAGCGGCCCCCCACGGGGTGGACACTGCGGCGCAGGAACACGACCTGGTCCCCGGGGTCCTGTTCGTGGATGCGATCATCGCTCCCCTGGATTATGAACTCAACGAGCGCTTCTGGGGCTGGCGGCCCAACGACATCCTGAACTTCACCGACAACGTCAACAATTTTCAGCTCGGGGTCCTGGAAGTCACCCGCCGGGCGGTCACGACCCTTACGGATCGCATCTCCCGTACGGGCACCACCGCCGCCTTTGACCCGGATCTTGAAAACGCCATGAACTGGCTGTTGATCAAGGCGGATGATTACTGGCTTCCCTCACCGGAGTCCAAATACAATGAGGCCCTGGACGATCTGCGCAGCTACAAGGCAAAGCTGGAAAAAGGCAAGGCCAGCTTCTACACCCGCACCGACAACCTGATCCCGCTGCTGGCGGCCTTTGAGGACCTGTTGGGCAGCTGTGATGAAAATCTGGCTAAATTTGAGGAGAAGGGCGGCGACCCGGTGAGCTTTTTCGACGCCGACAACTACTTTTTCTTCGCCAAAGGGGTGGCCAGCGCCCTGGGCGTCATGCTGGAAGCCATTTACGAAGAGTACCTCAGAACCCTGGAGGCTCGCCGCGCCACTGAAATCCTGCAGCACGCGATCGAATGGAGCCACCGTGCCACCAAAATCAACCCGTGGATCATCACAAACAGCGAGTTGGACGGCATCCTGGCCAACCACCGCGCCAACATGGCGGCCCCTATCAGCCACGCCCGCTTTTACCTTGGGGTTCTGATCAAGACGCTGTCCACCTGACCGCGGCGGCCACCGGCTGTCACAAAAGGGCAACTGCTTGCGCGCGGCTGCCCTTTTTTGCTGGGCCGGCGCTGCGGAGAAGCCCACCTGCCCGCATAGTGGACCCCGGCGCCTGGATTTCCGCTCTTTGACAGGGCCAACCACAGCAGTAACGGCACTCCGCGCGGCGCAGTCACAAACACGAAACAAACTGGTCCGCAATGCTGTCCAGCAGCAGCATCCCGCGGTGGGTCAGGGCGCAGCGCTGCGGGCTGACGGCTGCCAGACCGGCCTGAACGAGCCGGTTTAAAAGCGCATCGAAAAGTTTTTCAAACGAAGGCGCGAATACCTGGTTGTAGCGCACGACGTCGATCCCGGCAGTGGTGCGCAGACCGGTGTAAATCGCCTCGATTTGGCGCTGAAGGCGACTTAGGGTCTCCCGGCCGGCGACGGGCTGCCGCCCGGCCGCCAAGTCGCCCAGATAGCGCCTGAGGCTGCGATGGTTCCAGTACCGCTGGCGGCCGACGAACGAATGGGCGGCGGGCCCCAGGCCGATATAGGGGGCGCCGGACCAGTATTTTTGATTATGCCGGGAGCGCCAGCGCTGGTCGTTGCCCTTCTCAGAACGCGCAAAGTTGGAAATCTCGTATTGGGCGTAGCCGTTGGCCGCCAGAAAGGCGACCGTGAATTCGTATAGACGGCTGACCGCTTCCGCGGATGCCGGCTTGATTTTACCTTCACGACGGCGCCGGTCCAGGGGGGTGCCGGGTTCAAAACTCAGCATGTAGCAGGAAATATGCGCGGCCCCCAGCGCTGTTGCCTCCTCCAGGTCCGCACCCCAGCTTTCGCAAGACTGCCCGGGGATACCGTAAATGAGATCCAGCCCGATGTTGTCGAAGCCTGCGGCCTTAGCCCACTGGAGGGCCTGACGCGCCGACGCGGTGGAATGCAGCCGGCCGAGCCATTCCAGGTGAGGCGTCTGAAAGGACTGAACACCGATGTGAAGCCGGTTGACCCCCGCCTGCCGGTAGCCGGCCAGCCGTTCGGTCGTCAGGGTAGCGGGGTTGGCCTCGAGGGTGATCTCCACCCCGGCCCGCCAGCTAAACCCGTCTCGGGCAACCGCCAGAACCGCGGCCACGTCTGCGGGCGAAAGCAGCGATGGCGTCCCGCCGCCGATGTAAAGGGAATCAAAGACCAGTCCGCGGGCAGACGCCCGTGTCATCTCCAAACGAAGGGCGCCCAGATAATCGCCGATCAGCGAAAGATCGGTTACTGAGTAAAAGTCGCAGTAGGCGCATTTGCGCAGGCAAAAGGGCACATGGATATAAAGCCCGGCCGGTTCGATGGACCCGGCCGCAGGCCACAGCGCTTGCGCGGACATGGTAGCGCCTCTCATTGCAAACTGGCCGCCGACCGCCAAACGCTGCGGGCGGCCACATTTTGACTATCATTACAGATTATAATAGGTTACAAACCCATCAGACACAAGCGCGCAATGGGGAAGCACCGTGGACCTTACGTGTCGCCATATTCAGGCCGCCGGCTGGCGGATTCGCATCCATCACCTCACGCCCGCCCTCCAAAGCCCAAAAGCCCCGCTGGTATTTCTCCACGAGGGTTTGGGGTGCATCGAGATGTGGCGGGATTTTCCTGAGCGCCTGTGCGCTCTGACGGGCAGGGCCGGGCTGCTCTTCGACCGCCGCGGTTATGGGGGATCCGACAAGCTTTCCGGACGCTGGCCCTATGATTACCTGGTTCAGGAGGCCGGTATTTTTCTGCCGGAAGTGCTGGATGCCTGCGGAATCGCCCGCGCCGTTCTGGTGGGGCACAGCGACGGCGGCTCCATCGCCCTGCTGGCGGCGGCCCTTCACCGCAGCCGGGTCTGCGCCGCTGTCACCGAAGCAGCCCACGTATTCGTGGAGGACGTAACCCTGGCGGGGATTCGCCAGACCGTGGCGTCCTATCAAAGCACCGACCTGAAGACCCGCCTGGCCTACTACCATGGGGACAACACCGAGTGCGTTTTTCGCCGCTGGGCCGACACCTGGCTGGCGGCGGACTTTCAACCGTGGAACATCGAGGCGTATCTGCCCCGGGTGACCTGCCCGCTGCTGATCCTTCAGGGGCAAGAAGATGAATATGCCACCGCGGATCAGGTGCGACGCATTGCCGCCGGCGTTTCCGGACCCGCGGTGGTGGACCTGCTGCCCGACTGTGGCCACATCCCCCACTTCCAGGCGCCCAAGGCGGTGCTGGCAAAAATGGTCCCCTTCATTCAAACCCTGGATTGCTGAAAACCGGATCGGCTGCCGCTTCTCCCAATTTGCGATATGAAAGATATCGACCTCAACGCCCTTTTGCATCGGCTTCAGGAAAACGAGGAAATCGCCCGCAAATTTGCGGCAGTCGAAACCGCTATCCTTTCCATTCTGAAATTCCGTGACCTTTTCGAAGTGCTTCTCACCGAAATCCGCGAACGGTTCAAAACCCCCTACGTCTGGATTACGATGATCGAAAACAGGGATCTGCAGAACCTGATATCCCCCCTGGCCACCTCGGACGTGCTGCGGGACCGCATGAGCGTCGTCGACCGCCAGACGTTCCGTGACCTGGTGGGCAGCGCCATGACACCGGTGCTGGTAAATGACAACCTCAAGCCCTATTTCAAACTCCTGCCGCGCAAGAAGAAGTACTTAATCAAATCCATGGCCTTGACCCCGCTGTCCCTGGACGGTGAGATCATCGGCAGTCTCAACCAGGCGGATTTCTCGGTCGACCGGTTTGCACCCGGAATTGACACCAGCCTGCTCGAGCAGCTGGCGGTCAAGGTTTCCCTGTGCCTGTCAAATGTGACGGCCCATGAAAAACTCCGCTACATGGCCTTTCACGACCCGCTGACCGGCCTCCTCAACCGCCGGGTGATGGAAACCGTTTTGCAGCGTGAATTCAACCGCGCCCGCCGTTATAAAAGCCCCCTGGCGGTGGTCTTCATCGACCTGAATGATTTCAAGGGGGTCAACGATACCTACGGCCATGACTGCGGCGATGAAATGCTCCAGTTTCTGGGAAGCAACCTGGTCAAAATGAGCCGCGATTCCGATGTGGTGGCCCGCTTCGCCGGAGACGAGTTCGTCCTGATCCTGCCGGAGACAACGGCTGAGAACGCCGAGCATTTGATGGAACGCATTTGCACCTATCTGCAGGACACCCCGCTGAAGCTGGGCCCCCAGAAAGCAACCTGCGCCATCAGCTACGGCGTGGCCAGCACCCACGACCCCCTGTTGCGGGATCCCGCCGCTCTCCTGAAGGCCGCCGACGATCGCCTCTACGAAGCGAAAGCACGCCTGAAGGCAACCCCCAAAAAACGCCGGAAAAATCAACGGCCACCCTGAAAAGGACGTTGCCTGCCGTCTGCAAAACCTAAAAAAGGCCCTGCCGGCAAACTGTGCGGCAGGACCTTTTCAAAGTGGCCGAAAATTGTAGAAAGCGGGAGACCTGAAATCAGGCCTCGCAAAAACAATCCCCCCTTACTTGGGGAAATACTTGCTGCCGCGCGGCCCCCCTACTTCTCGGTTTCGGTCGGTTTCAGCGCCGCCTCCGCGGCGTTAGCGGCGCCGCTTTCTTCGCTGGCCGGCTCAGCGGCAGGAGCGGCCGAGACCGGGGCGGTTTCGGTTTTGGCTGAGGCATCACCCATCACTTCGGGTTTCCCGGCAGCTTGCGGCTTTGCGGGGGCTGTCGGTTCCTTTTTCTTTTTGTGCTTTTTGCCTGATTCCCCCACTAGTTCCACCAGGGAGATCGGCGCGGAATCACCCGGTCTGGGGCCGATTTTGACGACCCGTGCGTACCCACCCGCCTGCGACCCAAAGCGCGCCTGGGCGTTTTCAAAGAGTTGATGCACCACGTTTTTTTCGCGCACAATGGCCATCGCCTGACGTCGTGCATGCAGATCGCCGCGCTTGGCGAGCGTTACAATGTGGTCGACCCAGCGTTTGAGCTCCTTGGCCTTGACATCGGTCGTGCGAATGCGATCGTACTTCAGCAGCGAGGTCACCATGTTGCGGAACATGGCATCCCGGTGACTGCTGGTACGGCTTAACTTAACGCCTGCTTTCTGATGTCTCATCGGATTACCTACTCTCCTTCCTCCGCCTCTTCCTCGGGAGGCATGAATCCATCAAGCTTCATTCCCAGAGAAAGGCCCATTTCACTCAAGACTTCCTTAATTTCGTTAAGGGACTTGCGACCGAAATTTTTGGTCTTGAGCATTTCGTTTTCGGTTTTCTGAACCAGTTGAAAGATCTTTAGGATATTGGCGTTTTTCAGGCAATTGGCGCTGCGCACGGAAAGCTCGAGTTCTTCAACGCTGCGATAGAGGTTTTCGTTGAACTGCGGTTCTAAACCGCGATCGATTCCTCTTTCCTTGTCCGGCTCGGCCTCTTCGTCGAAGTTGATAAACGTCGTCATCTGGTCTTTGAGAATTTTGGCGGCATAGGCGACCGCATCCTCAGGCTGTACGCTGCCGTCCGTCCAGACTTCCAACGTCAGTTTGTCATAGTCGGTGCGTTGTCCCACGCGTGCATTGCCGACAACGTAGTTGACCCGTTTGATCGGCGAGAATACGGCATCGATGGCGATGGTGCCCACCGGTGCGTCTTCATCCTTGTTGTTCTCGGCCAGCGAGTAGCCTTTGCCGACCTTTACCGCCATGGTCATCCGCAGTTCGGCATCGGCCGTGAGGGTGGCAATATGCTGGTCCGGGTTGAGCACGTCAACGCGGCCATCGCCGCTGACGATGTCGCTGGCGGTCACTGGCCCTTCGCCCTTGCGAACGATGGTCACGGTTTTCGGTTCGGGGTCGGAAACTTTCAGCCTGACCTGCTTCAGGTTGAGGATGATCTCCGAAACGTCTTCAAGGACGCCGGAAACGACACTGAATTCATGCATCACGTTGTCGAACTTGACCGAGGTGATGGCGGCGCCGTAAAGGGACGACAGGATTATCCGCCGCAAAGCATTGCCGCAGGTAATCCCGAAACCCCTTTCAAGGGGTTCGCAGATAAACTTGCCGTAAGACGCTGTGCTCTCGGAGTGAAGCCGATCGGGCTTTATCATTCCGCGCCAGTTCATATGCATTAGTCCGTTAGATGACATTTCAAATTCTCCAGTTATTTTTCAGAAAATATCTCATCGTAACCGGGGGTGGTCACCCGAAAACAGACGTGCGTATCTAGATATGATCTGATGAAGCGGCTAGTCCAGGTTACTTGGAGTAAAGCTCGACAATGAGCTGTTCCTGAATCGGCATGGTCAGATCGTCGCGAACCGGAAGGTTCTTGACCGTACCTTTCAGGTTTTCTTTTTCCAGTTCCAACCACTGGGGAACCCCCCTCCGGACTACTGCAGCGAGGGAGTCTGAAATGGACTGAATTTTCCGGCTTTTGTCCTTGACCTCGACGACATCCCCCGTTTTCACCTGGAAAGACGGGATATTGACCTTCTGCCCGTTGACCAGCAGATGGTTATGCTGCACCAACTGGCGCCCCTGGGAGCGGGAGTTGACAAAGCCAAGGCGATAGGCCACGTTGTCAAGGCGGGTTTCCAACTGCACCAACAGATTGGTGCCGGTGATCTCTTTTTTGCGTTCCGCGCGTTCGAAAAACAGCCTGAACTGTTTTTCGGTCAGACCGTACATTCTTTTAACCTTTTGCTTCTCACGAAGCTGAACACCGTAATCCGAGGTTTTGCCACGGCGTCGCTGTCCATGCTGACCGGGCGGGTAACCTCGCCGATCAAAAGCACATTTGTCAGAATAACACCGGTCACCCTTCAAGAAAAGTTTCAAATTCTCACGTCTGCAGATACGGCAAACCGAGTCAGTATATCGCGCCAAGTCTTCCTCCTTCTTTGATCAACAGCAGGCGGCAGCGGCTATCCGGAACAGCAAAAAAAGCCGGCAACTTTCCGGCTGCCCGCCCCAACCGTCAAAAAGGTATTGTGGGGGGTCCTTTAAACTCTCCGTCGTTTCGGCGGACGGCATCCGTTATGGGGGATTGGCGTCACGTCTTTAATCATCAGCACGTTGAAGCCGGCTGCCTGCAGCGACCGAAGGGCCGACTCGCGTCCGGCGCCCGGCCCCTTGACGTAAACTTCCACGTTTTTCATGCCGTGTTCCAAGGCCTTGCGAACAGCATCCTGGGCGGCCATCTGGGCGGCAAAGGGCGTGCTTTTGCGGGACCCTTTAAACCCCTGGGCCCCGGAACTGGACCACGCCACGACGTTTCCCGCCGGATCGGTGATGGAAACAATCGTGTTGTTGAAAGTCGATTGTATATGGACAACCCCCGTGGGTATGTTCTTTTTTTCTTTTTTCTTTACTCGGGTTCTTTTCGCCATGAGATGGGTTCCTGTGGGTTAAATAATTACTATTTCTTGGTTGCGCCCTTTTTCTTGACCGCCGAGCGCCGAGGACCTTTTCGTGTCCGGGCATTGGTGCTGGTGCGTTGGCCGTGAACCGGAAGAGACTTGCGATGGCGCAGGCCGCGGTAGCATCCCAAATCCATCAACCGTTTGATGTTCATCGAGATGTCGGTCCTAAGCTCACCCTCCACCTTGAAGCCGTCGATGAGCTTGCGAATGTCGTTTGTTTCGGACTCCGTCAAATCATCGGTTTTGGTGTCAGGAGAGATGCTCAGCTTTTCGAGGATCTTTTTCGATGTCGTCCGACCGATCCCGTAGATGTAGGTCAACCCAATCTCAACCCGTTTGTTTTTCGGTAAATCTACGCCCGCAATTCTTGCCAAAGCTGCTCCTCCTCTATCCCTGCCGCTGTTTGTGGCGTTTGTTCTCGCAGATGATTCTGACTACACCTTTTCTGCGAACAATTTTACACTTGCTGCAAATTTTTTTGACGGATGATCTGACTTTCATGGATCGCTTCCTTGTGCAATTATGGTTGCCGTTGCCGGCCCCCAGGGGCACGGCTCAGAGATTTTATAGGTGAAAATGGCCACCCTCTATTTGGATCGGTAGGTGATCCGGCCACGGGTCAAATCGTAGGGGGACAGTTCGACATTCACGGTGTCACCCGGCAGGATTTTGATAAAGTGCATCCGCATTTTACCGGAGATGTGCGCCAGTATCTGGTGGCCGTTTTCAAGTTCGACCTTGAACATGGCATTCGGCAGGGTTTCGATGACCTTGCCTTGGACCTTGATCGGTTCTTCTTTCGCCATAGATCCCTCTTTGCGGTTTTTGGACCATTATGCCGTCTGACGGCGGGAGGCCGCAGGAGAAATTAGCGCCCCCCGCGTCCGCGGATCGCGCCTTTCTTAAGAAACCCCTCATAATGGCGGCTGAGCATGTGGGACTCCATCTGGGACACCGTATCGATCGCGACCCCGACAACGATCAAGAGGGCAGTGCCACCGAAGTAAAACGGCACGTTAAATTTCTGAATCAGAAAAGAAGGCAGTACACACACGGCCGAAACGTACAGAGCGCCGCCTAAGGTGATGCGGGTGAGAACTTTGTCAATGTAGTCCGCAGTCCGTTTGCCGGGGCGAATTCCGGGGATGTAGCCGCCGTATTTTTTCATATTGTCGGCGACGTCAACAGGGTTGAAGGTAACAGCCGTGTAGAAATAGCAGAAAAAAAAGATAAAACCAACATATATCAGATTGTAAACTATGTTTCCGGGATGCATCATGTCGGCCACCGTCTTCATCCAGGGGACATTGATGAAGCTGGCTATCGTCGCCGGAAACATGATGATCGACGAGGCGAAGATCGGCGGAATGACCCCGGAGGTGTTGATCTTGAGGGGTAGGTGGGTACTTTGGCCGCCGTACATCCGCCTCCCCACAACCCGCTTGGCGTACTGGACCGGAATCCGTCGCTGCCCCTGCTCCACAAAGACGATCACCCCGACCACCACCACCATCAGGACCAGCAGGAGGATCACCAGAAAAATCCCCATCTCTCCGGTGGACATCAGTCGAAAGGTATTGCCGGTAGCCGAAGGGATGCCGGCCACGATCCCGGCAAAAATGATCAGCGAAATCCCGTTGCCGATACCGCGCTCGGTGATTTGCTCACCCAACCACATAATGAAGGCCGTTCCGGCCGTCAGGGTCATGACCGTCATCAGGCGAAAACCCCAACCGGGGGCAATCACCACCGATGCTCCGCCGGGAGCGGCCATGCTCTCAAGCCCGACACTGATCCCGAACCCCTGGATGATGCTCAGCACCACTGTTCCGTAGCGGGTGTATTGGGTAATCTTTTTACGCCCGGCCTGCCCCTCTTTGGAGAGCCGCTCAAGATGGGGGACAACCACGGTCAGCAGCTGCAGAATAATCGAGGCACTGATGTAGGGCATAATCCCCAAGGCGAAAACCGAAAGCCGCTCCAGGGCGCCGCCGGAGAACATGTCGAAAAGGCCCAGCAGAGTTCCCTGGGCCCTTTCGAAAAAAGAGGCCAGCGCCACCGCATCGATACCGGGGGTCGGAACGTAAACTCCGATCCGATAGACCAACAGAAGCCCAAGGGTGTATAAAATCCGCCTCTTGAGTTCCGGTATCTTGAAGATCGACTGGAAGCCGGACCCGGCCATATCAGCGCACCTCGACCTTGCCACCGGCGGCGGCAATTTTGTCCGTCGCGCTTTGGCTTACTTTACTGAGTTTAATGGTGAGTGGAAAGTCAATCTCGCCCACCCCGAGCAGTTTGATCCCATCGCTTTTGCCCTTGACGAGCCCGCTCTTGTAAACGGCCACCTCGTCCACGACACTGCCGCTTTCGAATTTGGCCAGATCGCGCACGTTGATGACAGCGAAATTTTTCTTGAAAATGTTGGTAAATCCCTTTTTCGGAAGTCGGCGGTGGATGGGCATCTGCCCGCCTTCGAAACCGGGGCGGACCCCGCCGCCGCTGCGGCTGTTCTGTCCCTTGGTACCACGGCCGGCTGTTTTACCCGATCCCGATCCGACGCCTCTGCCCAGTCGCTTGCGCGCCTTGCGGGAACCTTCGGCAGGGGAAAGTTCGGAAAGCTTCATTGTATCTCCTCGACTTTTACCAGGTGTGGAATGTGATTCACCATCCCACGGATGGACGGCGTGTCTTCCAGTTCGACCGAATTGTTCATTTTTCGCAGCCCGAGGCCGCGAACGATCTTGCGATGCTTCTCGGGCCTACCGACTATGCTTTTGACCAGCGTTACTTTTATCTTGGCAGACATTTACGCTATCCCTCATGTCAGCTCTTCGACGCTTTTTCCGCGGCGGGCTGCAACCTGTTCACGGCTCTGCATCTTCTGCAAACCGGCGATGGTGGCTTTAACAACGTTGTGAGGATTGGGGGACCCCAGACTCTTGGTCAGGATGTTCTGAACACCGGCAGCCTCGAGAACCGCACGCACGGCACCCCCGGCAATGACACCGGTACCCGCGGCGGCGGGCTTGAGCATCACGCGTCCGGCGCCGAACTTTCCGACGACTTCGCACGGGATAGTTCCGTCGATCAGGGGAACCGGAATCATGCTTTTCTTGGCTTTTTCAACACCCTTGCGAATTGCTTCGGGGACCTCACCGGCCTTGCCCAGACCGTATCCGACCTTGCCCTCGCCGTCACCGACAACCACGATGGCACTGAAGCTGAATCTTCTGCCGCCCTTGACGACCTTGGCCACCCGACTGATGTGTACCACCTTGTCAATAAATTGATTATCGTCTGTATCTTGTTTGAACAAGGGTCCTCCTCCTTAGATTAAAAAACCAATCCGGCCTCGCGGGCGCCATCGGATACAGCCTTGACGCGCCCGTGGTACAGAAAGCCGTTGCGGTCAAAGACAACGCTTTTAATGCTCTGATCGAGCGCCCGCTTGGCCACCAGTTTGCCGACGAGAACGGCCCGGGCGGTCTTGCCTTTGAGTTCGCTGTTTTCTCCGACCTCCTTTTCAAGGCTGGAGGCAGCGACCAGGGTCTTTCCGGAAACATCGTCGATCACCTGGGCGTATATATGTTTTGCGCTGCGGAAAACGCTCAGCCGCGGGTGCTCGGGCGTCCCGGTAATGCGCTTCCGAATTCTGGCCTTTCTCTTCAGCCGTGCTTTCCGTTTTGAGTCTAACGCTCCCATTTTACCCTTCCCCGTTTCTTCCTGAAACCGTCAACGATCACACCGACACCTATTTGGTGCCGGTCTTTCCAGCCTTGCGCTGAATGTATTCCTCGGCATATTTGATCCCTTTGCCCTTGTAAGGTTCCGGGGGCCTGAGGCGCCGGATTGAGGCAGCCGCCTGCCCCAGCGCCTCTTTGTCGATGCCGGAGAGCTTGATGATTGTGTTACGGTCGACTGTTGCAGAAACACCCGCAGGCAGCTCGAAATTGATGGGATGTGAGAATCCCAGGTTAAGAACGATGCTGTTGCCCTTGACTTCCGCCCGATAGCCGATGCCGTTGATCTCCAGGACCCGTTCAAAACCTTGGTCTGTCCCACGCACCATATTCGCCACCAGGCTGCGGGTCAACCCCTGCAGTGCCTGGTTGATACGACTGTCCTCGGCCATCACGACATGCAGACTGTTGCCTTCGACCTCAAGTTTCATGGCCGGATGCACCGTCCGGGTGAGAGTGCCCTTGGCGCCCTTGACCGTGACCATCTGCCCCGTGAAAGTGACATCGACTTTATCAGGGATCGGAATCGGTTTTTTGCCAACTCGTGACATGAATTGCTCCTCTGTTCTTTATCACCGGCACCGACACGTGCGGCGTTTTTAATCTTTCCAGCTTGCAGCCCTGTCACTGTCGCGGGCGAGTTGTGACGACGGGCGATTTTCATAACCCCAGCAATGTATGGGATCCTGGTGTTGCGAGTCTCCGACTGGTTTTACCAGACGTTGCAGAGTATTTCGCCGCCCATATGCTCGCGGCGGGCCTGCCTATCACTCATTACCCCCTTGGAGGTGGATAAGATTCGCACTCCCAGGCCATTGAGCATCGGTTTGACCTCGGTACTTTTGGCATAGGTGCGTCGGCTCGGCTTACTGACCCGCTCGATCCCGTAAATGGCATGCAGGCCCTCGTCGGTATATTTAAGGTAAACCCGGAGAATGCCCTGTTTGTTGTCTTTAATAAATTTGTAGTTCCGAATATAGCCTTCGTCTTTTAAAATCCTGGCCATTTCACACTTCAGATTTGACCCTGGGATATCGACGCTGTTGAATTTCGCTTTTCCGGCATTTCGGATGCGGGTCAGCATATCCGCAACTGTGTCACTCGATGCCATTGTTTTCTCCGTTTATCTGCTTGGGTTTTATTTTTTTTAATGATGTCACGAAGGTCGGCCAGCCGTCTACCAGCTGGATTTGACGACGCCCGGCAGCTGCCCCTCGGAAGCAAGCGTTCGAAAGCAGATACGGCAAATTCCGAATTTCCTGATATAGGCTCTTGGTCGGCCGCACATCGGGCACCGATTATATGCCCGTACTTTGAATTTCGGCTTCGCCTGTGACTTTATCATTAATGCCTTTTTTGCCAAAATTTCCTCCTTGAAACCTTTGTATCGGCTGTTGGGAGCCGGGGGCGGCGCACGCACCTGCACGCACTAATTTTTAAACGGCATGCCCATCAACTTGAGGAGTTCTTTCCCCTCCTCGTCGGTCTTTGCACTGGTAACGATGGAAACGTTCAGACCGTTGATCTTGTCAATTTTGTCGTAATCGATTTCCGGAAAAATGATCTGCTCCCGGATGCCCAGCGAGTAATTTCCGCGGCCGTCAAAAGCCTTGCCGGAGATTCCGCGGAAGTCGCGGACGCGGGGCAGGGCAATATTGACGAGTTTGCTCATAAAATCGTACATCCGACGGCGCCGAAGGGTCACCATGCACCCGATGGGCATACCCTCTCGAAGCTTGAAAGCGGCGATGGACTTCTTCGCCCGGGTTATGACCGGCTTTTGCCCGGAGATCAGGGTCAGCTCTTCCACCGCCGAGTCCAGCAGCTTCATGTTGTGGATGGCTTCCCCCATCCCGATGTTCAGGACGATTTTAACGAGCCGTGGCACCTGCATGGGGTTTTTTAGTTTTAAGGTCTCCATCAACTGGGGGACCAAATCTTTTTGGTAGGTTTCTTTTAACTGCGACATGGTGTTCCTCCGAAACACGATCCTAAAAAGAGACGTTAGGCGTCGATAATTTCTCCGCATTTACCGCATGCGCGCACTTTTTTACCGTCTTCGAGGGTTTTTATCTTGATTCGAGACGGTTTGATGCATTTGTTGCACATCAGCATCACATTGGACCATTGAATCGGCGCCTCTTTCTCAATTATGCCGCCCTGACGGTTTTGGGCACTCGGCTTGACGTGGTGCTTCAAGAGGTTGATGTTCTCCACCAGGACGCGCTTCTTGTCCTTATTGACCCGCAGGACCTTACCGATTTTCCCCTTATCCTTGCCGGTAATGACCTTGACTTTATCGTCTTTTTTCAATCGACATTTTTCCATGATGTTAACCTGCTTCTCCCATGGGCCCGGGCTGTTTAGATAACTTCAGGGGCTAGCGAAATGATCTTCATGTACCGCTTGGCCCTCAACTCCCTTGCCACCGGTCCAAAGATACGGGTCCCAATCGGCTCTTTTTGGGCATTGACCAGAACGGCCGAATTGTCGTCGAACCGAATAAGGGAACCGTCGTTGCGGCGAATCTCCTTCTTGGTTCGGACAACAACCGCTTTAAGGACGTCCCCTTTTTTGACTTTGGCGTTGGGGATCGCTTCCTTGACCGAAACGACAATGATATCGCCAATGCTCGCATATCTTCTTCGGGAGCCCCCCAGGACCTTGATGCAACTCAGCACTTTAGCCCCGGAATTGTCCGCTACCGTGAGTCTCGTCTCCGCCTGAATCATTTTTTTTTATCCCTTTATCCCTAAACGGCTTTTTCAACGATTTTACTGACACGCCATCTTTTCGTCCTGCTCAGCGGCCGAGATTCGGTAATTACGACCTTGTCTCCAGTCTGGCAGGAATTGGCCTCGTCGTGCGCAGCAAACTTAGCCTGCCGGCGGATGAATTTTTTATAGAGCCGGTGCTTAACCAGTCTTTCGACCAGAACCACAACAGTCTTATCCATTTTATCACTGACAACCTTACCGACCAGCTGTCTTTTCAATCCTCGGTTTTTCATGGCAGCCACTATTCTTTTATTTAGTCTGTTCAATAACAATCGTCTTCAGCCGTGCAATATCGCGCCGGGTCTGCTTCAACTTGGCGGAGTTTTCCAGTTGACCGCTTTCGCTCTGAAACCGAAGGGTAAAAAGGGTCTCCTTGAGCTCGGAAAGCCGCCGGAACTGTTCCTCTTGGTTCATATCCCTAATCTCAGACGCTTTCATTAGACGTCGCTCCTCTGGATAAATCGTGTTTTGACCGGTAATTTATACGAGGCCAAACGCAAGGCTTCCTTGGCCATTTCGGGGGAAACCCCGGTCATTTCATAGAGTATCCGCCCGGGGCGAATCACCGCCACCCAACCTTCAGGTGCGCCTTTACCCTTACCCATCCGGACTTCAGCCGGCTTCTTGGTGAAGGGTTTGTCCGGAAAAATCCGGATCCAGAGTTTTCCGCCACGCTTGACATGGCGTGTCATGGCAATACGGGCAGCCTCGATCTGTTTTGAACTGATTTTGCCGCATTCGACCGCCTGGAGACCGTATTCCCCAAAGTTGAGGTCACTCCCGCGGTAGGCCGTGCCTCTCATCCGACCTTTCTGAACTTTACGAAATTTTACTTTTTTGGGAATCAGCATTTCCTTGATCTCCTGTCGCAGGCCCTATCTTTGGTAACGCCCTGTTATCGTTCGAGCGCCGTGCGCTGGGTTGCCGCCGTCTTCACCGGGCAACCGCGACCGGCTTTGGGAGGCTTGATCAGCGGCCTTCCAGTTCAGGCTGGTCCTTTTTGAGGATTTCCCCTTTGAAGATAAAAACCTTCACCCCGATGGCGCCGTATGTGGTGCGCGCTTCCGTAAAACCGAAATCAATGTCCGCCCGCAGCGTGTGCAGCGGCACCCGCCCCTCCCGGTACCACTCGGTGCGGGCCATCTCCGCGCCGCCAAGACGCCCGGCGCAGATAATTTTTATCCCCTGGGCGCCGAAGCGCATGGCAGAGGTCACGCCCCGTTTCATGGCTCGCCGAAAAGCCACGCGGCGCTCCATCTGCATGGCGACGTTCTCGGCCAGCAGTTGGGCGTCGATCTCGGGCTTGCGAACCTCTTGAATGTCGATCAGCACTTCCTGGGCGGTGTATTTCTGCAGTTCCTTTTTTAGGAGTTCGATTTCAGAACCCTTTTTACCAATCACGATTCCCGGTCGGGCCGTAAAGATGCGGAGTCGGACCCGTTTGGTAGAGCGTTCGATTTCAATCTTGGAAACACCCGCGTGGTGAAGCCGTTTCTTGAGGAATTTACGGATGTTGAAGTCTTCCAAGATGTAATCGGCATACCTTTTCCCGCCATACCATCTCGAATCCCACGTTTTGACGATCCCCAATCTCAAACCGATTGGATTAACTTTCTGACCCAAGCTCCTTACCTCCTTCTTTACGCCGTCTCTTCGGCTAAAATGACCGTGATGTGACTGCTACGCTTTAAAATCCGGGCGCCTCGTCCCCGCGCCCGCGCCCGAAAACGCTTCAGGCTTGGCCCCTGATCGACGATAATGTTGCGAATCACCAGCGCGTCGACATCCATACCGTCAACCTGGTCGGCGTTGGCCACGGCGGAGCGCATCGTTTTTTCGACGATACCCGCCGCTTTCTGGGGCATGAACTTCAAAATGTTCAGCCCGGCTTCAACCGGTTTCCCCTTCACGGCATCCACGAGTTCTCGGACCTTGAGCGGAGAAATCCGGACATATTTTGCGATTGCTCTAACCTCCATGCCAGCTATTCCCTTTTCTAAAATTTTGGGGCAAGAAATCGACCCTTATTTTTTGACTTTGGACTTTTTGTCTCCAGCGTGGCCATAGAACGTGCGCGTCGGGGAGAATTCGCCCAGCTTGTGCCCCACCATATTTTCCGTCACGAAGACCGGAACGAATTTTTTTCCGTTATGAACGGCCAAGGTGATCCCAACCATCTCAGGAATAATGGTGGACCGCCGCGACCAGGTCTTGATTACCTTGTTGCTGCGGGTTTCCTGGGCTGTCGTAACTTTTTGCATGAGTTTCGGCTCGATATAGGGGCCTTTTTTTAACGACCTTGGCATGATATCTCCTAAGACTTATTTTTTCGTGCGCTTTTTGACGATATAGCGGTCACTGCGCTTGTTGGTGCGTGTCCGGTAGCCCTTTGACTTCTGCCCCCAGGGCGAACAGGGATGCCGGCCGCCGGAAGAACGTCCTTCACCGCCCCCCATCGGATGATCAACCGGGTTCATTGCCACACCGCGCACCTTGGGCCGCCAGCCGAGCCAGCGTTTGCGGCCGGCTTTGCCCAGTGCGATATTGGCGTGCTCGGTATTGCTGACCTGCCCGATGGTGGCCTTGCACTTCAGCAGGACCATGCGAACCTCCCCAGAGGGCAGCTTCACCAGGGCATAGCGGTCTTCCTTGGCCACCAACTGGGCGAACGTACCGGCGCTGCGAACGATCTGGCCGCCTTTCCCAAGCTTCAACTCGATGTTGTGAATCTGGGTGCCAAGCGGAATATTGCTCAGCGGCAGTGTGTTGCCGGGCTTGATGTCGGCCTCCGGCCCAGCCATTACGGTCTCGCCCACCGCGAGCTTGAGCGGCGCCAGGATGTAGCGCTTTTCGCCGTCCACATAATGCAACAGGGCGATTCGGGCCGAACGGTTGGGGTCGTATTCAATGGCGGCGACCTTTGCGGGAATGCCGATCTTGTCGCGTTTGAAATCGACCACACGGTAGTGGCGCTTATGACCGCCACCGCGGTGGCGAGCGGTTATACGCCCGTTCACGTTGCGCCCGCCTGATTTTTTGGCAGTCCGCAGCAGGCCCTTTTCGGGAGTGGTTTTGGTGATTTCATCAAATGGAGCGTATTCTTGAAACCGGCGTCCAGGTGATGTTGGTTTAACTTTCTTAACAGCCATTGCTCTACTCCTCGCTTTATACCCCTTCGAAAAAGTCGATCCGTTCCCCGGGCATCAGCTTGACAATCGCCTTCTTCCAGTCCTTGCGTTTGCCCATAATCCGGCCGCGCTGTTTGCGCTTGCCCTTGACCTGCAGGGTGCGCACTTGCGCCACTTTAACGTTGAAGAGGGTTTCGACGGCGTTGCAGATTTCAATGCGATTGGCCCGCCGGTCGACCTCAAAGGAGAACTGGTTGTGGGTCTCCTTTTGCAGGTTCGTTTTTTCAGTATCCAGGGGGCGCTTGACGATATCGTAAGGATTCATGCGAGCCTCCTTTCAATGCCCTCGATGGAAGGCTCGAGCAGGACCAACGTGTTGCAGTCGAGCACATCGTAGACGTTGAGCCCCTCACAGCGCAGAACCTTAACCGACGGGACGTTTCTGGCGGATAATTCCAGATTCGGGTTTTCAGCGTCAATCACAATCAGTGTTTTCCCAAGGTTGAGGCCGTTTAAAACTTCCACGAATTTTTTGGTTTTGACCTCTTCAAGCCCGAACTGGTCCAGAATAACCAGCTCCTTTTCCTGGCACTTGCTGCTCAATGCCATTTTAAGGGCCAACTTCCGGACCTTTTTGGGAACCTTGTAGCTGTAGGAACGTGGGTTGGGTCCGAAAATGGACCCCCCGCCTCTCAGCAGGGGAGATTTAATATCGCCGCGCCGCGCGCGACCGGTGCCCTTCTGCTTGAAAAGTTTGCGCCCGCTGCCGATCACATCGCTGCGATGCTTGACCGAGGCGGTCCCGGCCCTGCGATTGGCGAGTTGCATGGTGACCACATCGTGCAACACCGAGGATTTGACGGGGACATCGAAGATGCTGTCCACAAGGTCAACCGTGGAGACCTTTTCACCTTTTATATTAAGAACATCAAAGACAGGCATAACATACCTCATTCCAAACCACTGGCATTGAGGGAATCCACCCGGCCCAGCCGGCGTCGCTTCCTCCTGCCGCCAACGATCTTTAAGGACGTGTTTTCGTTTTCTTGATTTCGATAATTCCGGACTTGGCTCCCGGCACAGCACCTTTCAGAAGAATCAGGTTTTGCTCCGGCCGGATGTCGACGATTTCAAGGTTCCGGATGGTGTTGCGTTCAACACCGTAATGACCCGGCAGTTTTTTGCCTTTCACCACCTTGGAGGGCCAGGCGCTGCAACCGATGGAACCGGGAATCCGTTTGCTGTGGCAGCCATGGGTCTGGCCCCCGCCGCTGAACCCGTGGCGTTTCATGACCCCGGCAAATCCACGGCCTTTGGAAAGCCCCGCCACATCGACCTTTTCGCCGATCGTAAAAAGATCGCTGCTGATAGCCTGCCCCAACTTGAACTCGTCGGGTTTTTCGGCCGAAAATTCCCGCAGGACCCTGAAGCACTGCCCCCCCGCCTTCTGGAAATGCCCTTGCAGAGGCTTGTTCGTGCGGCTCTGGCGCTTCTCGTCAAAGGCCAGCTGGAGCGCGTTATATCCATCGGTGGTTTCGGTTTTGATCTGGGTTACTACACAGGGGCCCGTCTGGACCACCGTGACGGGCACAAAATTGCCTTCGGCATCAAAGACGCCCGTCATCCCAACCTTTTTCCCTAACAGTCCTCTACACATCGCGATAAAGCCCCTATCCTACAGTTTAATCTCGACATCGACCCCTGGAGAGAGATCCAGTTTCATCAGCGCATCAACCGTCTGCTGCGTCGGTTCGAGAATATCCAGCAGCCGCTTGTGGGTTCGCATTTCAAACTGCTCCCGCGACTTTTTGTCGACGTGCGGCGAGCGGAGAACGCAAAACTTGTTGATCCGCGTGGGCAGCGGGATCGGCCCCACGACCTTGGCGCCTGTTTTTTGCGCCGTATCAACGATATCGGTTGCCGACTGGTCGAGGAGCTTGTGATCGTAAGCTCTGAGCCTGATTCTGATTTTCGTGTTCATCATCATGATAACAACCGCTTTCCTTATTCGAAGATTTCGGCTACCACGCCGGCGCCGACCGTTCGCCCGCCTTCACGGATCGCAAACCGCACCTCTTTTTCCATGGCGATCGGCGTGATCAGCTCCGCTGAAATCGTCAC
>Ga0105100_10000452_pt1 | contig 24371 bp, 24 predicted proteins | sample PPLLak12cMay2015_2_FD_87033 | JGI IMG/M metagenome (GOLD analysis project Ga0105100, IMG submission 87033) | Freshwater sediment microbial communities from Prairie Pothole Lake near Jamestown, North Dakota, USA - PPLs Lake P8 Core (1) Depth... | ecosystem: Environmental > Aquatic > Freshwater >...
CGTGGTATCGCTGGGCGAGCTGCTGCAGTACGCTCAGGCGGGGTATACCGGGGGATACCGCACGCCGGCGTACCGCTTCAGCCGGGCTGCCACGCAAGCCGAGTACGCATGGCAGGCAAGCTACGCCCACCAGGTCCAGGAAGCTGGACGCAGCTGGTATTATGTGCGGGTGCGCCAAAAAAACGGGCAGATGGCCTGGGGTTCGCCGGTGTGGGTGGGTGATTGAACCAGGCGCGTACATCCGAATTCAGGCCGGTTTTCGAGTACAATTTTGCGTAGATTGAATTCCGCAAATTGTGAAGCGAGGCGAAATGGCGCGTAAAACCGTTGGACATATTGAATTAATCTGGCGCTGCCCCAAATGCGGCTCAGCCAACCCGGGACCCCAGCGCTTTTGCACGGGCTGCGGCGCAGCCCAACCCAGAGGCGTGAAGTTCGAGCAGCCGGTAGGGGCCGAGCTGATCACCGATGAGGCCAAGAAGAAGGAAGCTGCTGCCGGATCAGATATTCACTGCCCGTTCTGCGGGGCGCGCAATCCCGCCGGCATAGAGATCTGCAAACAGTGTGGCGGCGACCTGCTGGGCGGCGAGGCGCGTGAGGCTGGCGAGGTGCTCGGCGCATTCGACGCCCCCGCTGCTCCAGCAGTGCCTCCGTCCGCAGACAGCCCACCTCCCGCCAGCCCTGGAGCCCCAGCAGGAGAGCTGCCTTCATTCGGCAACGCTGTACCGGCGAGCAAACCGGGTGCTGCAGAAGTCGGGACGCCTGCCGCGAGCGCTAAACCAGCCGAGACTACTTGCCCGCGCTGTGGGACCACCAACCCCAACCTGGCGTTACGCTGCAGCAACTGCGGCGCGCCGCTTAATGTGGAGACGGTGAAGCCTACCACACCTGCCGCGCCTTCCACCGGAGCTGGTTTGCCGAAATGGCTGATCATTGTGGGCGTGCTGGCGCTGGTCGCCCTGTGCATCTTTGCCTTTTCCATGATCCAGCGCGGGCAGCAGACCGACGCCGTGCGCGGGGTGGTGCAGGGCGTGCGCTGGGAGCGCATCATCCCCATCGAAGCCATGCTGGATGTGGAATACCAGGCCTGGCGCGATGAGATCCCCACTGGTGTGAGCCTGGGCGCCTGCCAGGAGCGGGTGCGCTACGAATCGGCCGAGCCCGAGCCGAACTCCGAGGAAGTATGTGGGACGCCCTATACGATAGATCAGGGCAGCGGCTATGCCGAAGTGGTGCAGGATTGTGTGTACCGCGTGTATGATGATTACTGCAGCTATACCCAACCGGAATGGCGCGTGGTGGATACGCTCAGCGTCTCGGGGGGGGATCTGAACCCGCGCTGGCCCAGCGTCTCGCTGGCGGAAGGGCAGCGCCAGGGCGAGCAATGGCAGGAGAGCTATACGATCCTGTTCGAGGTGGACGGGGAACAGTACAGCTACCCGGTGAGCAGCCTGGACGCCTTCGACGATTTCCAGCCCGGCAGCGAGTGGACGCTGACGGTGAATGGGTTTGGGGATTTAGTAGGGGTGGAAAGGTAAGCCTCTCGCTATATAAGAAAATATTTACATGGATGCACAGGATATTCAGGATTTTTAAGAAAATGCTTTGATTAGAAATCTGTTTTTATCCTGTTGATCCTGCATATCCATGTCAATACTGTTTTGTTGATTTGTGATCTACACTTCTTGTGTAACGTTTGATCTCTAATTTTGAATTCCCGAAGTTGATGAGCAAACCAACTTCAATACCAGTGGCATTTAGATAGTTTATAACTTGAGCTTCGTGTTCTGGCACAAGAGTCTTGACCGTCTTTAATTCAACAAGTACCTTCTGCTCTACATACAGGTCGGCATAGAATTCGCCAACGCTTTCCCCCCGGAATTTTACCTGGATTGGGAATTGAGATACTACCGCCAGTCCTTTTTGTCTTATCGCCAGAAGCAATGCTTTTTCATAAACCGATTCGAGAAATCCCGTCCCCAACTCATTGATCACATCGAAAGCACAACCGATCACAACCCTGGTGAGCTTACCGTGTTTCAAGCTTTCATCAGGAGGTTCTGGTTGCCCATTAAGTACGCGATCTATCCTTATTCAACTATCTTCCGAGTTCAATCTATTCATGGTATCGCACTCTGCGTAGGTTCGGATCTCATCACATATAAATTATAAATCGGTTTTATCCTGCACATCCTGGTTATCCATGTTAATATAAACAGGCAATGGCCGGGAATGCGCCTTGGGCAGCAGGCGTTGACCCAGGACAGCCAGAGCCAACACGGCCATGACGATGATCCCAAAGGTCAGGTAGATGCCGCGCCCGCCGGTTGTCTCCAGCAAGGGGCCGCCGATAAAGCCGCCCACCGCCGCGCCGAAACCGAACACCATGGCTCCAAACATACCCTGGGCAGTGGCGCTCAAGCCGGGCGGAGCGATGTCATCCACATACGCCACACCGGCGACCCACATGGCGGGAAAAGTCAGGCCGCCCAAGAGCTGCATGATCAGGATCTGCTCGGGTGTATTGGCGGCTGCGAACATCAGCAAACGGGCGCCCGTCACCAGCATGGCGAGGATCAGCAATCCATAGGACTTCAGGCGCCGCAGGAGATGGTGGCCAAAGAACAGGATTGGAATCTCGGTAAGGGTGCCAATCGTCATCGCCAGCCCCATCTGCGATTCCGGCGCGCCCAGCTCTTTCAGGTAGGGAAACAGGAAAGTGTTATTACCGGCGATCGATATGCCCCCGGCAAAAGCCAGCGCTAAAAACAAAAGCCAGCGCGGATTGACCAGCAAGGTGCGAAAATCTCCATTGGTCTGCGGGCTGGGCCGGCTGGGATCGTGGATCAACTTCTGGCTGATGACCAGCCCCAGCAGCACAAGCAGCGCGCAGCCATAGAAAGCAATTTTCAAGCCAAGCGATTGGACCAGGTTGCCTGCCAGCCAGGCGGAGATGCCGAAGCCTATCGTCCCGCCTACCCGCACCTGACCGTATTTGTCCTTTTCGTCACCCAGCATGTACATGGTGGCGCTGTCGGCAAAGGCGTTGGCCGGGGCGATGAAAGCGTAATACAAAATGGCCAGGAACAGGATGGCGGTAAAGGTCGAGAAAGTCGAAAAGGCCAGGATGGAAATGGCAGCCCCCACCAGGGTCAGGCTCAGGATCAGGCGGTGCCGCCCGGTGGTATCTGCCAGGCCGGTCCAGAAAGGTGCGAACAGCATGGTGATCAGCGGGGTGATCCCGCTCAGCAAGCCGATCTGCGAACCGCTGAAGCCCAGATCCTGGTAAAAGAGCACCATGTAAGGCAGGACCATCGCCATACCGGCGTAGAGGAAAAAATTAAAGGAGAATAGCCAGGTTTTTTGCAAGGCTTTACTTCTCAAGTGCTTCGAAGAGATGCTTGCCATCCTCGGTTGCTTCATTGGGTCGCGACCAGGCCAGATCTTTCCCCTCCAGACTGCGCGCCCAGGCGACACAGAACTCTGCCAGCCGGGCAATCCGCCCCGGGTCAACCCATTCCAGGGTATCCTGCGCTGAGTGGTGCAAAGGTACATAACCTTTCCCACCCAGGGCGACCACTGGACAGCCACGCATCAGGAAGCTGGAGTGGTTGCTCTCGTACCAGGGCTCGGTTTCAATCAGATGGGGGACGGGTTTGGCCAGCTCGCCCAGGTGAGCGTGGAATGCGGGTGAGGCGCCCAGGGTGCACCAGGTATCCACCGCAATCTGCTGCCCGACCAGGTCCAGGTTCAGGGCGGCCAGGATATCCGTTGCCGGGATACCGGCTGGGGGGTTCTCGCCCAGGAGGCGGAAGTACTCGTCATCGCCGATTGGCAGGTATTCTTCGTTGTTGAAGGCGATAAACTCCAGGCTCAACCCGCTCTCCTGCTGCGAAAGGCTTTCGGCAATCGCCAGCAGGGCTGCCACGCCGGAAGCATTATCCATCGCTCCGGGGGTGCCGAACTTGGTGTCGAAATGCGCCATGAAGACCAGGCGTTCGGGACGCCGGCCAGGTTTGCGTGCCACGATGTTGGCGGCAGTACCCGGCTGCTTCTCGACTTCGATCACCAGGCGCGCCCAGGCACCCGGATTCTGCACCAGCTTCAAGCCGGCCTGGGGGGTGACCGTGGCGGAAGGGATGCTGAACTCCCAGTCTTCGATCAGCCCCAGCGGGCCAGTCAGGCCGCGCTGCACGCACAGAATGGCCGCCGGCCGGCCTTTCTCCAGAGCATGGATGATGCGCTCGTCGGTCTCAGACTTCAGGAACCAGGATTTGGCGGAGAGAGGCTGCGACAGCAGGTCGCCGCACAGGACGGCAATGCAGCCGCGCAGCTCAGCCGATTCCAGCTCGGGCAGCGAGCGCAGCACCACCAGCTCGGTCTCTACCTTGCAAGGCGGGGAGTAGGGGTTGGCAACTGCCTCCAGGATGGCGCCGCCCAACTTCAGGCGTGTGGAACGGTGCTCCCAGGCCGTGGCGGCGTACTCCTGGCGCTCCACGGTGTAGCCCAGACGGGCGAACTCGGCTGCCAGGAAATCTTCGGCGGCATGGTTGGCGGGTGAAGCCGACGGGCGCGGCCCAATCTCTTTGACCAGCCGGTGCAAGACGCGCTGAATGATGGCGTTGCTCATGGGACAATTCCTTTGGTTTTTTTGTTTTCTGAACAGAGAATTGTAACATGGGGACACAAATAAACTGCGTGAATGCAGTAGGCTTTATGGGATTAAAAGATAAATTTTGAGTGCTCTCAAGTAGCTCTCGGAATGCGGCTCACTCCCCCTCGATCACCTCGCATTCGCCGAGCGCCACCGGGGTAAGGGCGCGCAGCGTATTCTGGATCTCGGCAACCGTGTCGGTATGGCGCATCAGGTCCAGGATCGCTTCGCGGCTGGCATCCGCCTTGACCCGAGCGCGGTAGCTGACGTTGCTCGCCGGACCGCCTTCTCGCTCGAAATCGCCGCTGACCTCCACTTCCACCCGCTCGACGTGGATGCCGCGCTTTGACGCTTCGCGGTAGATATCATTGCAGTAGCAGGTGGCTAAAGCGAGGAAAAGCAACTCGCCCCCGCTGGCACGCGAGCCAAAGCCACCTGGTTTGGATGGAAGCTCCAGGATAAGCGACTGGTCGTTGGTGTGCAGGGATACTTCATGCGTATCCCGGTAATTCTTGATCCTGGCCTGTATTTTTGCCATAATTGATTTCCTCTACAGATGTTAATCAGCCACTTAAGCACGCGGCCGAGGCAAACAGTATAATTCGGACAATTATAAGTATATATATTGCAATCTGGCAAGCGCCTGGTTGCGTATGAGTAAGTAAGGAATTCTGACCCATGTCTCAAACCACTTCCCCTCCCATATCGACCATCACTCTGCGCCTGTTGGCCGGGCTGCTTTTAATCTCGCTGGTGCTCAGCGCCTGCTCCGGCCTGGCACAGCCGCCTACCCCCGAAGCACAGGCTTCCGTACCCGGCGCATTACCCGGTAATGTTCTGCCCAGCCCGCTGGCGCGCACCGCCACCCTGGAGCCAGCCGCCGGCGCCACGCACACCGCCACCACGCCGCCCACAGAACCACAGACCGCCACGCTCACCGCCACACCCACGCCCACGCCGCACCCGATGGAGATCGCCGCCATGCGCGCCATGGAGTACCCCGGCAGCGACCTGGTGATCGAAGAGACGCTCGACCCAGGCAGCAACTACGAACGCTATTATGTGCATTATCTATCCGAAGGGCTGAAGATTTACGCCCTGCTGACCGTACCGCGCGGCGAGACGCCCCCCACGGGCTGGCCGGTGATCATCTTCAACCACGGTTACATCCCGCCGACGGTGTACCGCACCACCGAGCGCTATATCGCTTACGTGGATAACCTGGCGCGCTCCGGCTATATCGTGCTGCGTGTCGATTACCGCGGCCACGACCGCTCGGAAGGTGAGCCAACCGGGGCGTACGGCAGTCCGGGCTATACCGTGGATGTGCTCAACGCGGTGGCGAGCATGCGCCGCTATCCGGGGGCGGACCCGGAACGCATCGGCATGTGGGGGCACTCCATGGGCGGCTACATCACCCTGCGCGCCATGGTGATCGACCCCGGGATCAAGGCCGGGGTGATCTGGGCGGGGGTGGTGGCGAATTACCCGGATATGCTCTCCCGCTGGAGGCGGGCAAGCTCCTTCCCCACTTCCACGCCTAATCCCACGGGTGTGACACGGCGCTGGCGCCAGGACTTGACGGCGATCTACGGCACACCGGAGGAGAATCCTGAATTCTGGGCGTCAATCTCGGCCAACAGTTACCTGGCAGACCTGAACGGGCGGCCCATCCAGCTCCACCACGGCACTTCGGACGCGGATGTGCCGGTCGAATTTTCGCAGACACTGGCGGAGCAGATGCAGGCCGCCGGGCAGACGGTGGAGCTGTACACCTACGAGGGCGACGACCACAATATCTCGAATTACTTCACTGCAGCGATGACGCACACGATCGTGTTTTATGATACATATTTGAAATAACGACAAAGCCGCAAACGTATCCAGGCGACGGGTGGACTTGGATTACAATAGAGCGCATGGATACCACGATGCGGATCCCCCTTTCGTTGGCGCCCTTTTTCCAGGAATATGACCTGACGCAATTAGATCTCGCGCGCTCGCGTTTCACCATCATCGAGCGGGTTCTACAGTTCGGGGATCGCCAGGAAATTCGCTGGTTATTCACGGTTTATCCAAAGCAGGAAATCAAGGAATGGGTAAGCCGCTGGGGAGATGAGGCGCTGCCGGAGCCGCACCGCACCTTCTGGAAGCTGGTGCTTGGGATTCCTGATCTTGCCGATCTATCATAGGAGCAAACAATGGACAACAACGACAAGCTGGACCGCCTGATCGAGCTGCAACAAAAGAGTAATGAGATGCTGGGCCAGCTGGGCCTACTGGTGACGCGCATCGGGTATATGGTTTTGATTTTGTGGATTATTACCCTGGTGGTGATGATCCTGACGGCGTAATCTCAGCCCGCCTTAAACCTGGTCAAGATAGGGATCGTCGCGAATCATAGCGATTTGCTGGCCGAGATAGAGCAGAGACAGAAGTCCGTGCCAGCGCCGGAGCAGGTGATACGCCGGAGAGGTCAAAAGGCGGCATTTATCGACAGCGTGCTTCCACTCGGGCTTGCGGATCTCTGCGATCGTTTCAATAGCCGGAAGCAAGCCAAAATCCCAGGCCGAACACAGGCGCGCCAGAAAATCCACCCGCCCAGCCAAAGAATCCAGCGATTCGGGGACTTCCGTATCCGGATATAAGGCGCCATCCAGCCAGGAGAGAGAATCAGCCATCTTTCACCTGCAAGAAATCCTTCTGAAACCACATACGAAGGATTTGCGCCTGTTCACGTTGATTTAGATCGGAAATTTGCGCCAGGGGTCGGTGCAGGACAATGCGCTCAAGATGGCTTTCAATTGCCAGACGGGCGCGAGCCTGATCGGTGTCACTCTCTGATAGCGTCTGGCACCTGCGCCAGAGCGACCAGCACTCGTTAATGCTCAATAACCCAGCCAGGCAGATCTGATAAATATCCAGAAAATCGCGTGGCGCGCCGCGTTCGACCAGGGCTACCATCTTACTTGCTGCCAGATCCGCCAGACTGTCCAGCGGGATATCAATCCAGCCTGCTGAGATGGGATGCTCCAGTCGAGCGGAGCGAGCAGCAATTTGAAAACTAAATACCTTTTTGTTATCCTGGGTTAATTCGATACTGACCACATCTCCCCAGGTGCGCAGACTTACAGCGCCAAAATCAGCCAGGGCTCGGCGGAGCGTATCAATAACTTCCTGCTTTTCTTTTTGCGGCAGCCGTTCCGACCACCAGGCATCCACGTCCTGGGTTAGGCGATAATCCAGTTAATGGAATAAACCCAGCGCCCCGCCGATTGAAATCCGATCTGACAGGCCCGATTCAACCAATGCGTTCAGACAGGCGCGCGCATATGCGGATAAATTGGATGGTTGTTGAGGCTGGATATGGTTCATAGCTGTTATTATTATACGATAATTATGTTTCGTAATTTCCTGGCGTTCTTTACGCCCTGGCGGTATATCAGATCATTTTCTCGTGTATAATTTCCTTCCTGACCGGTAAGTAAACCTCTCGAAAGGATCTTTAATGGTATTCACCCCCAAAGAAATCGAATCCCGTCTGGAGCGCATCCTGCCGGGCGTGCAAAAACCGGCCCGCTACACCGGCGGGGAGATCAACCAGGTGCTGAAGGACTGGGATTCCGTCCGCAGCCATGTGGCGCTGATCTTCCCCGACCTGTACGATCTGGGCATGTCCAACCTGGGCTGGGCGATCCTGTACGATGGGCTGAACCAGCGCTCGGACACGCTGGCGGAACGCGCCTTCGCCCCCTGGTCGGATATGGAAGCCGCCCTGCGAGATCAGGGGATTCCGCTGTATTCGCTGGAATCCAAGCACCCGCTGAGCCAGTTCGATATCCTGGGCTTTTCGTTGCCCTACGAGACGCTGTACACCAACACACTGAACATTCTCGACCTGGCCGGCATCCCGGTCTTCTCCGCCCAACGCACGGAGCAGCACCCGCTGGTGATCGCCGGCGGGCACGCCACCTACAACCCCGAGCCCATGCACGCTTTCATCGATGCCTTTGTGATCGGCGAGGGCGAGGATGTGATCCACGAAATTGTGGACGCCCAGCAAGCGTGGAAAGACAGCGGAGCCCCGCGGGCCGAGCTGCTGCACGCCCTGGCAGGTATCTGGGGCGTGTACGTGCCGGCGCTATACGAAGCCCATTACCACGAAGATGGCACCTTCAGCGACCTGGAAAAGTTGGACGAGGTCGCCGTGCTGCCGGTGATGAAGCGCATCAACGCCCGCCTGCCCAAACCCACCACGCGCCTGCTGGTGCCGTATATCGACACGGTGCACAACCGCATCCCGATCGAGATCATGCGCGGCTGCACGCGCGGCTGCCGCTTCTGCCACGCCGGGATGATCAACCGCCCGGTGCGCGAGCGCCCAGTGGACGAGATCCTGGACGCCATCGAGGAAGCCATCGCCGCCACCGGCTACGAGGAAGTAGGACTGCTTTCGCTGTCGTCGTCAGACTATACGAATATCCTGGAGCTGGTCAACCGGGTGAGCGAGCGCTTTGCGGGCAAGCACCTGTCCGTCTCGCTGCCCTCCCTGCGCATCGAGAGCTTTTCGGTGGAGCTGATGGACGCCCTGCAGGATTCACGCCGCTCCGGCTTCACCCTGGCGCCCGAGGCCGCCACCGAGCGCATGCGCGAGATCATCAACAAACCCGTCTCCACCCAGCAACTGCTGGACACCGCCGCCGAGATCTACCAGCGCGGCTGGCACAATCTCAAGCTGTATTTCATGATCGGGCACCCGTCCGAGACCATCGAGGACGTACAGGCGATCAGCGACCTGTGCAAGCAGGTGCTGGCGGTGGGGCGCAAGTACGCCGGCAAGCGCGCCCAGGTCACCGCCGGGGTGAGCACTTTCGTGCCCAAGCCGCACACCCCCTTCCAGTGGGTGGCGTGCGATACCGTGGAGCAGATCAAGCTCAAGCAGGATTTATTAAAGCAGAGCCTGCGCGGCAACGGCTTGAAGCTCAACTGGAATTCGCCCGAAGACACCCTGCTGGAAGCCTGGCTGTCGCGCGGCGACCGGCGCATGGCGGAAGTCATCTACCAGGCCTGGAAGCGCGGCGCCAAGTTCGACGCCTGGAAGGAATTCTTCCAGTTCGATCGCTGGATGGAAGCCTTCGCCGCCGCCGGGTTGGAGCATGCCTTCTACACCCACCGTGAGCGCCCCATCGACGAGACCTTCCCCTGGGAGCACATCAGCACGGCGGTGCGCAAGAAATTCCTGACCGAAGATTACCTGTGGAGCCTGCAGGGGCGCACACGCGTGGACTGCCGCGAGCGCTGCTTTGCCTGCGGCATCCTGCCCACCTTTGCTGACATGCGCCGGGTCAATCCGGGCGAGGTGTGGCAGTGCCCGGAAGTCAAATCCAGGCGCATCCCCCTTGACAGCCTGCTGCCGCAGCCGGTGGAGTAAATTGATAAGCTATGCGCATTCGAGTAGGCTTCGCCAAAACCAGCGCCATGCGCTTTACCGGTCATCTGGACCTGTTCCGCACCTGGGAGCGCACCATCCGTCGCGCCGGGCTGCCCCTGGCCTATTCGCAGGGCTTTAACCCGCATCCCAGGATGGCGCTGGCCTGCGCTCTGCCGTTGGGCTTCACCAGTCAGGCGGAATTGATCGATATCTGGCTGGAAGCGGACGGCGACCTGAGCGCGGTCCAGGCTGCGTTGGAAAAATCCGCCCCGCCCGGTATCCAGATCCAAAATATTGCAGAAGTGGACGCCCGCCTGCCCGCCCTGCAGACGGTGGTGGACTCCGCCGAGTACGAGATCACCCTGCTGGAAGCTTGCCCCAATCTGGACTCGCGCCTGGCGGAACTGCTGGAAAGCAACACCCTCCCCCGCCAGCGGCGCGGCAAGGATTACGACCTGCACCCGCTGATCCTTTCTGTGGAGCGCCTGGAAAACGACCTGCGCAGCGGATTCCCACGCATGCAGGCGGTGCTGGCGGCGCGTGAAGGAGCAACCGGCCGCCCGGAAGAGCTGCTGGGAGCGCTGGGGATCGATCCCCTGGCGGCGCGGGTGCACAGGACAAAGTTGAATTTTATGTAGGGTGGTGAAATATCTTCACTCCTGCAATAGTTGTCAACATAAAACCCCTGGGGTCTCAGAGACTCCAGGGGTTTTGATTCAACACTCAGCGGTGGTGTACTCGTCCTGCGGTTCTGCCACCAGCCTGACTTCAATGCGGGCGTTCAATACCGCAGCAATCTTCTGTAAAAATGACAGACTCGGGATGCTGGAGCCATTCTCCAGGCGGGCGATGGAAGGCTGCTGCGTACCGACCAACTCGGCTAACTGCGCCTGAGTCAGGCCGCGCTGGATGCGCAGGCGGGCGATCTGGTAGCCTGGCTCCAGGGCTTCTGCTGCAGCCGCGAATTCCGGATCTTGAAGTTTCTCAGCTTCCCAGGCTTCAAATGTCGGTAAATTTTTTCGGTTCATCTTGGTCTCGATCATTAAATTCTTCCATTCTGCGTAAAGCAATCGCAATTTCACTCTCTGGGGCCTTCATGCTCTGTTTGCGATAACCGTGCAGGATCACAAATTGGTCCTTGATATTTGCAAAATAAAATAATCTTACACCATCAGGTCGAAACTCCCAGAGCTTACCCTGGATATGACGTGCTTGCGGCATCCCTAAACCTGTTCCAAACTCTCTTAAAAGCTGCAGCGCGTTGCGTATTTTCGCTTGCTCTATAACCAGGAGACTATCAATAAACTCCAATGGAGGACACTTGTCGCGCTGATCGGTATAAAAAACGATTTTCCACATGATTCTCCTAGACAATTATAACATTATTGTTATATCAGTCAAGACAGTATTGTGGGTAGGTACATCCTGCCAGCAACGACTCTGGGCATGATCTTGGCATTAAAATTCCCCTTTTGGAATCCTTTCCCAATTTAATGAAAGCGCGGTAAAATCGTTAACCAGTTAACATTCAACAGGTGAAACAATGACCGATCCAGAGAACATGCCTTTAGGTCGTCTGCTGGCGAACCTGGGGCGGCAGCATGCCATGTGCATCGACCAGCTCATGGAGCAGGTGGGGCTGTATCGCGGCCAGGCGTTCCTGCTGCTGACTCTGGCAGAAGGCGATGGGCTACAGACGCTGTTTACCCATTCTGAGATTGCTGAAAAATTACGCATCTCGCCGGCGGCTGCCAGCAAGGTGATCAAGCGCATGGAGAGTCTGGGGTATGTACAGCGCGACCCGGACCCGCTCGACGAACGCGTGTCGCGGGTGACTCTGTTGGAGGGAGGCCGGGCGAAGCTGGATGACATCCATGCCGTCTTTCAGACGATCAACCTGCGCATGGTGGGTGGTTTTACCCCCGAGGAGCAGGCGGAGCTGCGTGAATTTTTGCTGCGCATGTATAATAATTTGCAGGCAGGGTAGAACCATTTCGAATCGAGGTAGGAAAACAAGTTGATTAAAAAGCTGGCGCCTTTTATCGGGCAATACAAAAAATATGCGCTGATCATCCCCGTGCTGGTCTTCCTGGATGTGCTGGCGGAGCTGAGCATGCCCCTGTTGATGGCGAGGATCATCGATACCGGCATCTCATCCCAAGATTTGGGCTTTATTGCCAAGACCGGCGGTTTCATGATCCTGCTGGCGCTGGCAGCGATTGTATTTGGGGTGCTGTTCATGCGTATGGCAGCTATCGCCAGCATGGGCTTTGGCGCCAACCTGCGTAATGCGCTTTTCGAGAAGGTGCAGGCCTTCTCGTTCAACAATATCGACCGCTTCAGCACCGCCTCGCTGATCACGCGCCTGACCAATGACGTGAACAATGTGCAGCTCACCTTCCTGATGATGCTGCGGCTGCTCATGCGCGCCCCGATGATGCTGGTGGTGGCGCTTTTTCTGGCATATACCATCAACGCCCGCCTTTCTTTGATTCTGGCGATAGCCATCCCAATCCTGGTGATCGGCGTAGCGTTGATCATGAACAGCGCTGTCAAACGCTTTTCGGTCATGCAGCAGAAGATCGACGCCATCAACAATGTGCTGCAGGAGAACCTGATCGGGGTGCGCGTGGTGAAATCATTTGTGCGCCAGGATTTCGAGTCAGGTAAATTCAAGCTCGCCAATGACAACCTGACCAATGCTGGCATCCGGGCGGTGAGCATTGTGCTCCTGAACATGCCGTTGATGATGCTGGTGATGAACGGCGCCACCCTGGCAGTGATCTGGCAGGGCGGGCAGTTTGTTGCCGGCGGGGAAATGGGCACAGGCGAGCTGATCAGCTTCATCAGCTATATTATGCAAATCCTTATGAGCGTGATGATGCTTTCGATGGTGGTGGTAATGAGCGCCCGGGCTAAGGCCAGCGCCGAGCGCATTATCGAAGTGCTGGATACCGAGCTGGATATCGTCGATAAGCCTCTGACGGCAGTCCCATCCCTGCACAGCGGAAAGGTGGAATTCAGGCAGGTGGACTTCAAGTACGACCTTACCGGCAGCGGTGAGAACGTGCTTTCAGCCATCAGTTTTAACGCCCAGCCCGGGCAAATCATCGGCATCGTTGGCGGCACCGGCTCCGGTAAGACCACCCTGGTTAACCTGATCCCGCGCCTGTACGACGCCACCCAAGGGGCCGTGCTGGTGGATGATGTGGACGTGCGTGATTACCCGCTGGAGACGCTGCGCGCGCAGATCGGGGTGGTGCTGCAAAAGAATACCTTATTCTCAGGGAGCATTGCCGAGAATTTGCGCTGGGGTGACCCGGACGCCACTCAGGCCGAGCTGGAAGCGGCTTGCCGGTCTGCCCAGGCGCACGATTTCATCCTGGAATTTCCGGATGGCTACGAAACCATCCTGGGGCAGGGCGGAGTGAACCTCTCCGGCGGGCAAAAACAGCGCCTGAGCATCGCCCGGGCCATACTCAAAAAGCCCAAAATCCTGATCCTGGATGACAGCACCAGCGCAGTCGACTCGACCACGGAGGCGAAGATCCGCCAGGCTTTCCATGATGAATTACGCGACACAACCGTGTTTATCATCGCCCAGCGCATCAGCTCGGTGCGCGAAGCCGACCAGATCCTGGTGATAGAAGATGGCAAGATCGCTGGGCAAGGCACGCACGCCGAATTACTGGCAGGCAACCGGATATATCAAGAAATCCATGCCTCCCAGCAGGAAGGGGTGTTCGCCAATGTCTGAACAGCGCAAACCTTCCATTCCGAGCAGTGCACCTGCCCAACCGGTGATCAGTCCCAGGGGTGGCCGGCCGGGCGGCGGGCCAGGCGGCGGACCCCACGGAGCGCATTTCGAGCGCCCCAAGGACACGCGCAAGACCCTGCGGCGTCTGCTGAACTATCTGCGAGGCAGGGAGCTCACCCTGGGGCTGGTGATGGTGCTGATGCTGCTCGGCACGGGCAGCATGCTGGCAGGCAATTACTTCCTTAAGCCGCTGATCAATGATTACATCCTGCCCGGGGATTTTCCGGGGCTGGCGCGCGCCCTGGTCGTGCTGGGGATCATTTACCTGGTGGGGGTAGCAGCATCCTATCTGTACAGCCGCTTGATGATGATCACCGCCCAACGCACGACCAACACCATGCGGCGCGACCTGTTCGACAAACTGCAAGAGCTGCCCTTGAAATATTACGATACCCATGCGCATGGCGATGTGATGAGCCGCTTCACCAATGATATCGACACCGTGCAGATGGCGCTGGAACAAAGCCTGGTGCAGCTCGCCTCCAGCATCGTGACCTTCGTAGGGGTGGTGGTCCTGATGTTGATCCTGAGCCCGGTGCTATTCGTGGTCACCTTCTTGATGCTGGGGCTGATGTTCTTCTTGATCGGCAAGCTCACCAAACGCAGCTCAAAGTACTTCAAGGCCCAACAGGCCAACCTGGGGAATGTGAATGGTTACATCGAAGAGATGGTGGACGGGCTGAAGGTGGTTAAGGTCTTCACACGCGAGCAAGAAGCGATCGCCGAGTTCAAGCAGCGCAACGAGGCTTACCGCCAGTCAGCCACGGAAGCCAACTTTACCGCCGGGGCAGTGATGCCAGTGATGGGCAACTTGAGTAATATCGCCTATGCGCTTACGGCCATGTTCGGGGGTATGCTGGTGGTGGCATCCAGCTTCGATATCGGCTCCCTGGCAGCTTACCTGCAACTCTCGCGCAACATAGGCATGCCCGTGCAGCAGATCACCAATCAACTCAACGTGATCCTGGCAGCCATGGCAGGTGCCGAGCGCGTGTTCGCGGTGATGGATGAGATCCCGGAAGGGGACATGGGCAATGTGACCCTGGTTGGCGTCAACAAGCAAACGGATGGCAGCCTGAGTATCACCGATAACGGCGCACATCCTTATGCATGGTCATGGAAAGTGCCCCAGGCGGATGGTTCTTTCCAATACGTTGAGCTGCAGGGTGACGTGCGCTTCAAAGACGTGACCTTCGGCTACGAGCCGGATCAGACGGTATTGCACGAGCTTTCGTTATTTGCCAAACCGGGACAGAAAATTGCCCTGGTGGGCTCGACGGGAGCAGGCAAGACTACCATTACCAACCTGATTAACCGCTTCTACGAGATAAACCAGGGGCAGATCACTTACGATGGGATCAATATCCAGCAGATGCGCAAAGACGACCTGCGCGCTTCGTTGGGCATGGTGCTGCAGGATACGCACCTCTTCTCGGGCAGCATTATGGACAATATCCGCTATGGGCGGCTGGACGCCACTGACGAAGAGTGCATCCAGGCTGCCAAACAGGCCAGCGCCCACTCATTCATCAAGCGCCTACCGGATGGTTATAGCACAATGATCAGCGCCGATGGCGGCAGCCTCTCGCAGGGGCAGCGCCAATTGCTGGCGATTGCGCGCGCCGCAGTTGCCGACCCGCCAGTGATGATCCTGGACGAGGCCACCAGCTCGATTGACACCCGCACCGAGCGCCTGATCGAGAAGGGCATGGATGCCCTGATGAAGGACCGCACCGTATTCGTGATCGCCCACCGCCTATCGACGGTGCGCAACTCGGACGCCATCCTGGTGATCGAGGATGGACGGATCATCGAACGCGGTGACCACGCAGATCTGCTGGAGCAGAAGGGACGCTACTACCAGCTCTATACGGGACAGTACCAGCTGAACTGAGAAAAAACAGGGCTTGTAAAAATATAAAGGGCGAAGCGTGCCATATTCACCAAATGGTGGGTCCCTGGCAGTGCTTCGCCCTTTTCGCGCCGGCAGGTGATGCTTACTTCACCAATTCAAGCACCTTCTCCAGTGCTTCTTCCGCAGGGACCACGTAATCCGGGATTAACGGCAGGTCATTCTTCGACTGGTCAACCCTGAAAAACTGCTTATGTGAAACATAGAAAATCAATTGGGCATTCGGCGTCATAAAAGCCAGGACATCGCCGTAGGAGCTAGGCATATTGCCGGAAGTCTCGCCGACGATCTCGCCCAGCTTATTATCGGAAATGGATGCAGCGAAATCGGTGGCGGAGCTAAATGTTCTGACTGCAGTCAGGATATAGATCTTCCCGGTGTAAGTTAGCTCTTGTATCCGGTCATTGGGTTCTCCCGCAGAAGTATTTTTCAATAAATACGGCCCAAAGCGGACATTTGACCCGCCAAAGGTCGAGACATTATCTACATCCAGGTAGCGGATGAACTCGTTAACGACTCTTGAATTCCCGCCACCATTCCGGCGCAGGTCGACAGCGATGTTCTGGATGCCCTGGTCTTTGACTTCCTGGAAGAATGCGCGCAGGGTATCCTTATAGACATCATTATAGATGCACTGATTCAGGGTCAGGAGGCCCAGACCGGTGGTTGAGTCGATCTGATAAGAGACAAAGGGTTCATTGGAGGTGGATTGCGATTGTGGATTGCTCAAGGGCTGGAATGCCAGCTCCTGGGTTGCCTCGCTTGCCTGAGCGGCACTGACCAGCTGAATGGCACCGGCAGAAGTATCCACGCCGATAAATTCGAGAAAATCCTTCTGCGGCAAGTTATTAGCAAAGCGAAAGGCGGCATATTGCTCCAGCTCGAAGGAAGCCTGCGGTAAAAAGCGTTCGTAGAGCTCCCGGATAGGAGTCCCTGCGATCGCGATCAGGCGACTGCCAGCCAAATCTCCATCGCGACGTAAAAACTCGCCATTCTGAACATTAAATGAAGCGTTTATCCACAGGGGATCCGGGGAGTTATAACCAATGCTGGTGTGTCCATCATGCATCAGGGCGGTGATGCGCGAGGCAGCCTGCCACAGTTGCAGCACGCTAACCTGTTCTGCTAAGGCGTCGACTTCTATATGGTACTGATCCAGCACAGATTGAGGAATTCCGTCCAGAGTGGCAGGATGGCGCTCATCGAGTCGCTTCAGGATGAAATCCAGGTCTTCGCGCGCCTGCTCCTGCGTGAGCAGCTTGTCTAATGGCTGAGAGGGGACCACCTGCTGAGCAGTGGCGCGGTAAGGATCGAAAAAAGCTTTATAAGCAACAAAAGCCAGCCCAGCCAGCAATAAAAGAACCAGGATACCGACACCAAAACGCTTTAATAACTTATTCAACGACAGCCTTACCTTTCGGGGGATTGATAAGTGGAAATTTCGACCAGGGTGTGAGGGCAAAAGTTTTTTCTAATTCGGTGAAGCAGTTGAAATTATATGTGTGTAGGATAATTCTGAAAAGGTCTGTAAGGCCTAAGTGCAAATCATCCAAAAGTAGCATAATAATTTATCCTTCTGACCAGTGCGCTTTAACCTGAAAGCGGGTATTCTACGGGTATAATAGGCACATCCAGACTGAAACCGGATCAAATTGCTGGGATTTGACGGGAACTTATCCGCCCCCAGCAGCGTCTGGAGTATAAGAACCAAAATATAGTAAAGGAGTATGCGAACTATGAATAAGTCAACTTTCCTCCGCACAACCTGGATGGCACTCAGCATTCTGCTGGTCCTATCCCTTCTGGCTGTGGCGCTACCCAAGCCAGTGCAGGCTGCCACGGACGCAACCTGCGCTAAAACCCACACCGTCAAAGAAGGTGAAACACTGAGGCGCATTGCTCGCAACTATGAAGTGCGCCTGTGGCAGCTGGCCCGCGCCAATGATATCGACGATCCGTATGCCCCGCTGACCGTGGGCGACAAGCTGTGTATCCCTGGCGAGGTAAGCTTTGCAGCGAAGGCCTACTGGACAGCCACCTTCAACACCAAGGGTGAAGTCAAGATTATCGGACAAGGTTTTAAGAAGGAAGCTACCTACTTCCTCAAGGTTCGGGAGACCGCCGATAGTAAGCAATTCAAACTCGCCCGCCTGAAGACCACTAAAATCGGCGAATTCGGCACCACGCAATACCTGGTCCCCAAGGACCTGCGTGACAATCCATACATCTTCGTTTGCCTGAAAGACGGCGTCACCGACGCCAACCAGTGTAAGCAGATCTGGCGCTACTAATCTGTATAACGGAATCTCGACTTGAGAGCTCAAAACGGGCGCTGCTTTCGCAGCGCCCGTTTTTGTTATGTTCAACGCGCTGTCATGGCGAGATAGCACCGCTGAAGGGCTAGCTCTGGGTGAGAACGGCCGGATGTTTATTCTGTGTAAGGGAGGCTGACGGTTGGCGCGGGTGCTTATATGTCATTTCCCGGCTTCCGGCCAGAGGATCTCAACCGGGCGGGTATAGCCATGCTTTTCAGCCGCGACCAGGCGGGCATGCGAAGCTGCGCTGCAACCTGATTCATCAATTACGGTCACTGAAGTTGTATAGGAACCCAGGGGGAAAAAATTCAACCTCCCAGCCTGGCACACCCAGGCTTCAACAACATACGAGAACCACTCGGAATCATCCCCTGCACGCAAATAGAGCGGATTCCAGCTAATCGTCACCACATTGCGATCCCGCCGGGCGGTGACCCCGGTAGGAGGCGCATAGTAGGGTGACTGGGGTAATGGGATGTAGGTTGGCGCAACGCTCATAACATCCCCGTTCACGTCCATCAGGCTGGCTTTTACCCAGCACGGGTTGGTCCCGCCGATGGCGCGTATCAGCAACCAGTTGCCAAGATCCGTACGCCCGATGATCTCCAGATTGCTGCCTGCCACCAGACCATATTTGTACAGGTATGGATAACCCGGCCCATAGCGGCAATTGGCGCGTTCCAACACTTCCCCGCGCAGGATCGCGTAGGTAGGCGTGAGCGTCGCGGTGGGAGTATCACTGGCGGTGAGCGAAGGGGTTGCTGTGAGAGTAAGGGTAGGGGATTTGGTGAGGGTTGGGGATGGGGTGAGCGTTGGACCAGGCGATGGGGAAGGGCTGCTGCGGGGCACAGGCGTGTTTGTTGCCGTGTCAACCCTGGGGAGTTCTGCCGGCGGCGCGTGTGTAGTGCAGGCAGCGAGGCTGGTGAGCAGGATCATGCAGACGGGCAGGAATGCCCAAACCGGGCAAGCCAGGGCTGGCGCATGGCTTACCGACGAGCCCTTCTTCGGGGAGGGGAGAGATTTTTTAAGTGCCAGCCAGAGGTGGTTACGCATTGCTTAACTATAACATCACCTCTCCCGAAACATGGAGAGCAGATCCGGCACATGTGTTTGAAAATCGAGGGCTGGCGCAGGAGCAACGCGCAAACCGGTAGTGGCAAGGGAGATCCTACCGGGTTGCGCGTGGCGGCGCTGATTCAGCTACCATCCAGCTTCAGGCGATACCCGGAGAATGGTGCTATGTAACCTGTAGGGTCTGGATGTTGATAAGACCCTACAGGTTTTAAGACTTTTCACTTTAAAACTAGCTTATTCAAGGAGCAAACCGATCAGATTTCGCCTAAGGCCGCATCACCACAGGTAGATAGAGATAAATATTTTCCACGGTCAGGGTAACGGTAGCGGTGTTCGATAGTGCTCCATCAGAATCGGTAGCCCGGTAGGTGAAGCTGACATCCCCGACAAAGCCGGATTGGGGCGTATAGGTAAAGCTGCCATTGGCGTTCAGCGTCAGGCTGCCCGAGCCTGGCCCGCTGACCAGGCTGGCAGTGAGGCTGTCGGCAGGCACATCCTGATCGTTCGCCAGGACGCCGGGCGCCGGGATGACCAACTGCTGGTCTGGCGGCACGGTGTAGGCGTCATCAAATGCAACTGGTGCAACATTGGTGACGTTCACAGCCAGAGTGTCCACATCCGGGTAAGTGCCATCTTCGTCGGTCAGCGTGATGCTGATCGTGTGGCTGGCAGGGCCATCCGGGAAGACATGCGTCAGGCTGCCGCCGATCGCTGCCAGGCAGTCCTGCAGGGGGCTGCCATCGTCCCAATCGAGCTGGCAGGCAGTGATCGTGCTGCCGCCGGGATCCACCACCGGGCCGATGGCGAGTGCATAACTCACCCCTTCGGCGACACTGCTCGCCCCGGAAAGATCCAGTGTGGGCGGCACATCCAGCACGGTGGCTGTCACAGTCCCCTCCAGCGTGGTCCCGTTGGAACCTGAAACCACGACCGATACGACATAAGCGCCAGCATGAGCATAGGTGTGTTGTGTATCAAAGGCGCGCCGTGTCCAGCACGATGACTGTATCGTCAGAGCCATCGCCCCAGTCCACGGTGAGGGTGAAGCTTTCCGTGTCGTCAGCAACTGTAAAGCTGCCGTAGAGGATCGTTGGCGAACCTTCAGTCACCGGATTGGGGGTAAGGTAGAAACTAAACAGCGTTTCATCCAGGCCATCCGCCTCCCCATGAAAGACTTCAACCAGGCCTTCATCGTTGCTCGTGCTGGTCTCATACCATGGAGCGCTGACCATGATTTCCGCAAAGCCATCCGCATTCACATCCCCCGCCCCACCGACCACCGAGCCGAGCCTGGCATTGGCCTGGTTGAGCTGGTGGATCCAGTCGGGAGTAGCCGCTGGTCCGACTGTATCACCCAGGAAGAAAAATACAGAGCCTTCGGCCGATTCCGGGTCGCTATAATGGGAAGCGCCCATCACCAGGTCGGCGAAGCCATCCCCGTTCACGTCACCGGCTCCGGAGACGGAACTACCCAGAAAACCACCCGCCACTTGCCCGCTATACATCCAGAGGGGAGACGAGTTAAGGCCTCCTGTTCCACCCAAGTACAGGTAGGCAGTACCTTGATTGTTGATGGGATTCAGCGTGTCTTCATGCTTGTCTGCGCCCACCAGCAGGTCGGGGTAAGTATCCCCATCCACATCCCCGGCGGCGGCAACCGAGCTGCCATAGCGCGCACCATCCTGGTCGCCTTCCAGGGTCCAATCCGCATCTGTAGAAGGGCCTGCGGAGCTGCCAAAATATACCTGTACCTGGCCTTCGTTGGGCAGCAAATTGCTAAAGCCAGGCGCCCCCAGGACGATATCGCTGAACTCATCGTTGTCGAAATCACCTGCTGAGAGCGAAATCCCCAGCTCGGCGTATGCCTGCCCACCGTAAAAGCTGCGATCTGGCGAGCTGTTCAGGACAGCGTTCGAGCAATAGTACAGGTAAACTGTACCTTCGTCGCTGTACTGGTCATCATAAAGCGGCGCACCTACCAGCAAGTCGTCAAACCCATCATTATTAACATCCCCGGCAGATGCCAGCGCATACCCAAAGCAGGCTTCAGCCTGGTCTCCAATTGCAGACCAATTCGCAGTTGTCGAAGGTCCATCCGGCCCACCATAGAACACATACACTTCCCCAGCGGTTTTTGTACTGTCTGTACAACGGTTGGCGCTGATCGCCACATCGGCGTAACCATCGCCATTCACGTCGCCAGCTCCGGCAACCGCCCAGCCAATATAGGCAAATGCAGCCCCGCCATAGATCGTCCAGCTGGGTTCTGTTCCCAGGCCTGAGGGTGCGCCGGTGAAGAGGTAAGCGCGGCCTTCACCTTGCAGGTTATCGTTACTCTCATATAGATACGCCCCAATGAGCACATCATCATACCCATCACCGTTGACATCCCCGGCAGGACTCAGCGCACTGCCCAGCAAAGCACCGGGAGTTCCACTGAAATAACTCCACACAGTTGTATCCACTTGCTCGATTTCGGCCAGTGCGGTGAGTGGGTGCGCCGGCAGGGCAATGGCAAGCAAAGCCAACACCAGTAAGCCAGACATAAAACGCAGTGCCCTCACTTTGAGGGTTTGAGACAAAGGGAGAAATTTTATATTTTTCATTTAACCACCTCGTTGAATTCTAAGTGCCTTGAAGAGATACCGTAGAGCTATGAAGTATATTTTTTTAAGAGAAAAATCACGCTGCAGGATGGAATATCGCCCCAAGATGCCTGCCATATAAGTAAATTATACTTTATTTATGATGGTTTGCCAGAATTGGCGCGCAGGAGAAGAGATGATTACGATATTGTAAGCCAGCAAGAGGAGAATGCACCAGGGGCTGCCTGAAGAATTCTTTCAAGCAGCTCCTGGGCGACGATAAAAACCATCCCTGGGGATAAAACACATCCCTGAGGATGGTCCATCCCTGAGGAATATCCAGTAATGCGTTTAGCGCAGGCGCACGCTCTTGTAGATGGTCGTTGAACCGACCGCACGCGCCTGCTCGGGATCGATGGCAGCCTGCTTTGGGGCTGTGCGGCCGCGCCGTGCTAAAGACTCCAGGATTTTCCAGATTAATGGGACGCGCTGGGAGGCCATGAAAGCCTCGTGCGTGCTCATATCCCCATCGCGGTAGTGCTTTTCGTTACCCATAAAAACCTCCAATTGGATCAGGCGCGCAAAGCGGCGCCAGGTTGCGCCGCCGGTGTACGCCTGTGTTATATGATATCACACAAAAGTACCCCCACCGCGACTCGAACGCGGGCTTCTACCTCCGGAGGGTAGCGCTCTATCCACTGAGCTATGGGGGCGTGCTGCAGGCCGATTTTACCATGAATGAGAAAACCCGGCAATCAGGGATCAGCGTGCTATATATCAGCGTGCTGTAGAACAGCGCGCGACCCTGCGTGGGCAGCCTGTGATTAACCTGATCCTGCCACCGATTCGCCCATTGACGGGCAGGCGATTTTCCTCTAAACTTGATTAGGACACAACCAATGCCAATCAAGGGGTAAGCACAGTGTGGACATTGACCTTACGCACGCCTGGGGGAAAACCCAGCGTTTTTCAAGTAAAGAAAACCAAAATGACGCTTGGGCGGCGGGAAGATTGTGACATCCTGCTTTCCGAAAATTCCGCTTCGCGCCTGCACGCCGAGATAACCTATGACCCGCGCGGCGAATACCTGAGCGTGCGCGACCTGGGCAGCACCAATGGCACATATGTGAACACCGAGCGCCTGCTCGAGCCGCGCCAGTTAAAGCATAATGACATCATCCGCATCGGCGGCGACCTGATCCAGGTCAGCTACCATGTCACCAACGAACCGCTCGCCACGCACTTCCTGGGGACGCAACCGCTGACGCGCGCCTTGCTGCTCGAATCCATCGACCAGCATGCCGTCCTGCTGTACGAAATCTCGCGCCGCCTGAACACCGTACTGGACCTGGACACCGCCCTTGGCGAAGTCGCCGAGCTGATGCAGGTGGCGATGGGCGCCGATAAGTGCGAGCTGATCCTGGCGGAGGATTTTGACCAGTTCGCCGAGCGCGGTTTCCCCACCACCATCGCCCACATGGCAATCAGCCAGCGCGCTTCGATCATCATCCCCGATGTTGTGGCCCAGGCCGAAAAACTCGGGCAGAGCGCGCTCCTGCTGCGCGTGCGCTCAGCGCTGTGCGTGCCGGTCACCAGCGGCGATGAGGTGATCGCCCTGCTGTATATCTACAAAACCAACCCCCAGGAGCCACCCCTGGACCAGCGCGACCTGCAACTTGGGGTGGCGATCAGCCACCAGGCTGCCCTGACTATCCAGCGCATGCAGCTGCTCAAACGCGTCCAGGAAGAGCAGCATGCGCGCCAGCTCCTGCAGCGTTTTGTGTCCCCGGCCGAAACAGATTTCATCCTGCAAGATTATCTCAGCTCGGGGAAACTACCCGAGTTGCAAGAGATGACCCTGACTATCCTGTTTGCCGATATCGTAGACTCCACCGGCCTGGCAGAGCGCATTGGACCCAAGCGCTTTGGGGCGCTGCTGCAGCGCTATTATGAGGATATGACCCAGATCGTCTTCGCCCACAACGGCCTGGTGGATAAATACATGGGCGACGGCATGATGGCAGTGTTCGGCATGACCGGACGCCAACCCGACCCCGAGGGACGCGCGGTGCAGGCCGGGATCAAGATGCTCGAGCAAATCGAGACTATCAATCGCAGCGAGACTGACCAGATCACCATCGGGGTGGGCATCAACACCGGCGTGGTGATGGCAGGCTATGTGGGCACCGCCGAGCGCGTGGAGCTGACCGTGCTGGGCGATACGGTGAACGTGGCCTCCGGGCTGCAAGCCGTGGCGCGCCCCAACCGACTGGTGGTCGGCCCGGCAACGGTGGCCTCCATCGTGGGGCGCTATAATATGCGCCGGGTAGGCGCCATCAACGTGAAAGGGCGCATACGCGAGCTACAGGCCTACGAGGTGCTGCGCGACCAGCTTGCCAGCCAGCCGCCCGATTAACCCCCGGCTATAATTGACCTGTATGCTGCCACATTTCCGCCGCTCTGCCCGATGGATGGCGCTGCTGGCCGGCCTGGGGCTGGCCGTCTGGCTTTCCGCCTCCACGGCGAACCCCAACCCGCTGCCCCCAACCGACTGCATGACCGCGGAACCGCTGGGAACGGCAC